>OGCI01002893.1_pt1 | contig 10358 bp, 8 predicted proteins | sample 1570021 | NCBI WGS metagenome assembly OGCI01 (sample SAMN06264664, study PRJEB24512) | hot springs metagenome | isolation source: Hot spring water | place: South Africa: Tshipise | collected 2015-06-21
CTTTTCTAAAAATTGGAATAGTGAAAAGAAAGAATGATGGAAGAATGGAACGATGGAATTTTGGACTCTTCTTGTATCGGATTAAGAAGATTTAACCCATTATTCCATTTCCCATTATTCCAATATTCCATTAAAAGAATTCTCCGATCCACTCCTTCATTCGCTGGGTGACTTTGCTGAAGACATTTCCCTCGCCCACTTTAAACCGGCTTTTGGCCATATTCCGGCTTCCATAGAGGACGAGGCCCACGCCGGTGGCATAGATCGGACTGTTGACCAGATCGACCAAGCCCCCAATTCCAATGGGGGTGCCTCTTCGAACAGGCAGATTAAAAACCTGCTCCGCCAATTCAGGCATCCCTTCCAGAATGGCACTGCCTCCGGTAAGGATCACTCCAGAGGCGAGAAGGTTTCCATAATCCATCCTCACCACTTCATCGCGAACCAGTGAAAGGATCTCTTCGACTCTCGGTTCGATAATCTCCGCAAGAGTCTGCCTCGAAAGGATGCGGGGTTTTCTTCCCCCGACACTCGGGACTTCGATTGTTTCGTCTTTACGGACCATCGAAGCAAGCGCACATCCATAACGAATCTTGATCTTTTCAGCCTCCTCTACAGGCGTTCGAAGACCTACGGAGATATCATTGGTGATATGACTTCCCGCTAGTGAAAAAACAGCAGTATGTCTGATCGAGCCGTTTGAAAAGATGACCAGATCGGTTGTTCCCCCTCCAATATCCACGATGGCCGCTCCTAATTCTTTCTCTTCCGGACTTAACACGGCATCGCTCGAGCCCAACTGTTCCAGGACAATATCATTTACATCGAGACCAGCACGATTGGCACATTTGATAATATTCTGGGCAGAAGTAATGGCGCCGGTGACGATGTAAACCTTTCCTTCCAATCTCACTCCAGACATTCCAACCGGATCCTTGATACCGTCTTGATCATCCACGATGTACTCCTGGGGAATGATATGAATGATCTCGCGATCCATAGGGATGGCCACGGCACTCGCCGCATCAATCACTCGTTTCACATCATGCGACGTGATCTCCCTGTTCTTGATGGCGATCACTCCGTGGCTATTGATCCCCTTGATATGTCCTCCTGCAATACCAGCATAGACGGAAGTGATATGACAATCGGCCATCAACTCAGCCTCTTCGACCGCCTTCTTAATGGATTGGACTGTGCTTTCGATGTTGACGACCACACCCTTTCGCAACCCTTTCGATGGAAAGGTTCCAAGACCAATGATGTTGACCTGACCGTTAGATACCTCTCCGACAACGGTGCATATTTTTGTCGTCCCGATATCCAATCCAACAACCAGCGAATCTTTCTTACCCATGCTCCCTCACCTCTCTTCTAATTTGGCTTGCGGATCATCTTCCTGACCACCATCCGCTTCAGGTCAGTGCAATCGATCGAGGCTGGGGTGATTCCCCGTTTCTGAAGGTCCGTCCAGATGAGAGACATCCTCCTCAACTTCTCTTCAAAGTGATCCCATCCCATCTTCACCTCGATCCCTCCGACCTGTGTGAAACATTGAATCCCAAATGTCCTCTCCATCCGAATCTCTGAAATTTCCTCAAGCGGAGGTGCCTTTTCCTGAGCAGCGATCCTTATGAATTCGAGGGCTTTCGTGATCATCTGCTTCGCCACGTCCGGCTCTTTATCGAAAGCCTGCCGGCTCAAACCCGTGAGAAACGGAAAATTATACTCATCCCGATCTTCTACTCTCGAGAAGATCACTCCTTTTGAATCAATATAAAAGGGCTCCTCCAATTGAAGGATGGCCATTGGTCTTCTCTCCACGATATGGATCGTCACCCGATGAGGAAAAATCTTTCTCACAGTCACATGATCGATCCAAGGATGAACCTCCACGCGCCTGGCAATCTCCTTGAGCGAAAGAGCAAAGAGATTGGGCGCCCCTTCGATGGCGGCAAGGGAGAGAATGGTCTTTTCCGGAATCTTGTTGCATCCCTTGATCTCGACCTCTTTAACTCGAAAAAGGGAGTCTTCGAGAAGGCAACCATACAGTTGGTGGCTCGCAAAGGAGAAAAAAAGGAGAAGGAGGAGAAGAAAGGCAATTCGAGTCGATTTTTTCAACATTCCCTGAAACTTTTCGAATCCCTTCACGCCTTCCTCTTTTTCCGGTCTGAAAAATTTTTCCTGGTTCATATTGGCTTTTCGCTCTCTGTTTTTAACGACGCCCCTAAAAGGATGCGCTCCGCCAACTCCCCAAAAGAGATACCCACATGCTCTGCCGCTTTGGGCAAAAGGCTTGTCTCGGTCATTCCTGGCATCGTATTCACATCGATGACGAAGGGATTGCCTTCTTCATCCGTCATCAGATCAACCCGGGCACAACCTGAACAACCTAATGCTTCAAAGGCTCTGAGGCTAATCTCCTGGGCATGAAGATACTTCTCTCTTGGAATCCGCGCTGGAATGATATACTCCGTCTCTCCCTTTGTATATTTGGAGTGGTAATCATAAAATCCGCTCTTGGGTGCGATCTCGATAATTGGAAGTGCAATATCATTGAGGATGCCCACGGTGATCTCTTTCCCTTTCATAAAGGCTTCAATCAGAATCACCTCATCATACTTCCCTGCTTCCTTGATGGCCCGGAGTAGTTCCTCCTCCTTTCTGACGATCGAAATTCCGATCGTTGATCCCTCTCTTGCTGGTTTCACCACCAAGGGAAGAGGTAGAGATATTTTCTGCATTGGGTCCTTCTCGATCTCCTCCCTTTTAAAAAATTCGAAGGCAGGTGTTTCGATCTTCTCATGGACAAAAATCTTCTTTGCCATGACCTTGTGCAGGGCAAGAGCACTTGCCAGGACGCTCGATCCGGTATAGGGAATCCCCATCATCTCCAGCATTCCCTGAATCGTCCCATCCTCTCCATACCTTCCGTGAAGGGCAATGAAGGCAATCTCAATTCCTTTCTTGATCAACTTTTCTGCAATGTCACGCCCCACATCAATGGCACAGGCGTTATAACCCTTCTCCAGAAGGGCTTTGTGGATCGCCTTTCCTGTCCGGAGCGAAATCTCCCTTTCCCGGGAAAGCCCTCCCATCAGAACACCGACCTTTTTCTTCTTAAATGACGATTCCTTCATCGATTGCCGCTCGAAATTGCCAATCTTTATTCCGCAGCCCGCATTCGGCATTCCGAAATCCGAACTATGGTTCACCCACCACCTTCACTTCCCTTTCCAGGGAGATCCCTTTCTTCTCGTAAACCTCTTTCTCCACCCATTCGATGAGACGGAGGATCTCTGCCGCGCTTGCCTTTCCCAGATTGATAATAAAATTGGCGTGACGTCCAGAGACCATGGCCTGCCCCATTTGAAAGCCTCTTAAACCGACCTCCTCAATCCACTTTCCTGCAGGACCCTCTTTCGGGTTCTTAAAAATGGACCCTGCACTTGGATGGTCGAGAGGCTGTGTTCTCTTCCGCATCTCTGAAAAGGTCTTAAGCCGTTCAATAAGCTCCTCTCTTCTTCCTTCCTTCAGGCGGAAGCTTCCTTTCAAGATGATCCATGAGGATGGTAAGTTCAGTCTTCGATAGGAAAACTTAAGTCTGGACCGAGACCGTTCCATCACTTCTCCGTCCTCTTTCATCAATGTGACGGAGTGGACGACATCTTTTAGCTCTGCTCCCCATGCGCCTGCATTCATGGCCAGGCCACCCCCCACTGTACCTGGAATGCCAAAGAAGGGCTCAAGTCCGCTAAGGCCTTTCTGGATGGAGAATCGAACCAATTGTTGAAGCGTGCAACCCGCCTCAGCTTCCAGAAATTCTCCGTCCCTCTCGATCTTCTTAATCCCCTTAGTCAGACTGACCACCCAGCCTCGAATGCCTCTGTCTCGGACGATGAGATTGGTTCCTTTTCCCAAAACAAATACGGGGATCCCCTTCTTTCTGGCATGCCGGATTATCTTCCTCAGTTCCTTTAGATCCATTGGAAAGAGGAGGCAATCCGCAGGCCCTCCCACTCTAAGGGAGGTATACTTTCTCATCGGCGCATCGAAAAGCACTTTCCCCTGGATCAACCCTTTCGTCTCTTTTTGATAATCCTTAACCACGGATTCCATTTTAAATTGAAGATTGCGGAGTGCGAATCTATTACAAAAATTTGAAATCCGCATTCCAAAATCTGAAATCAGAGTCGTTTCACCAATTCCTCAGCCACCTGCCAGATATCGCCTGCCCCTAAGGTGATCACCATATCTCCAGGGACAACAACTTTGAGAAGATGGTTGACAATCTCCTTCTTGTCCGGAATATACGTCACATCCTTATGGCCGTATTCCCGAATCCCTTCGAAAAGCGCCTTTGCCTCCACCCCATCTATGGGGTCCTCTCCGGCCGCATAAATTTCGGTCAGAACAAGAGCATCCGCATCATAAAACGAAGAGAGAAAATCCTGAAAAAGAGCCTGTGTCCTCGTATAACGATGCGGTTGAAAGACAGCGATAATCTTTCTCTTCCATCCTGTTTTCGCTGCCTTCAAAGTAGCCATGATCTCTACAGGATGATGGCCATAGTCATCCACAACCAGGATTCCCCTCTTCTCTCCTTTGATCTGAAACCGTCTCTGAATTCCGCTGAAATGTTTCAGGGTCTCCTGAACCACCTCAAAGGGAATTTCGAGTTCAAAGGCCGTGGCCACCGTTGCCAAGGCATTATAGACATTATGAAGGCCTGGCATTCGTAGGCTTAACCTTCCGATCTCTCTCCTTTGATAGAGCGCATTAAAGGTAGTCGTGAGCCCATCAAATTCGATCTCTTCTGCCTGAAAATCGGCCTGAGTCGTCAATCCATATGTCGTGAACCGCTTTTTTAACTTCGGGATAAGGCTCTGCACATTGGGATGGTCGAGGCAGAGCACAGCCAACCCAAAGAAAGGAATCCGGTTTAGAAATTCAAGAAAGGCCTCTTTGATCTCTTCGATCCCTTTATAATAGTCGAGGTGTTCCGGATCGATGTTCGTCACCACAGCGATGGTAGGCATAAGCTTTAGAAAGGAACCATCGCTTTCGTCCGCCTCAGCAACTAAAAATTCTCCTTGTCCCAATTTGGCGTTGCTTCCGATGCTGTTAAGCCTTCCTCCGATCACCACTGTTGGATCGAGCCCACCAGCCCCCAAGACCGTTGCAATCAGCGAAGTGGTTGTGGTCTTACCGTGGGTCCCAGCAATGGCTATGCCCACTTTCATCCTCATCAATTCCGCCAACATTTCAGCCCTCGGGATGATGGGAATGAGTCTCTCCTCGGCCACTTCAATTTCAGGATTGTTTGGACGAATGGCAGAGGAGACGACCACGACATCCGCCTCTTTTAGATTCTCCCTCCGATGGCCGTAACGGATGTCACACCCCAGAGTCTCAAGCCTCCGGGTAACTTCTGTCTCCTTCAGATCCGACCCACTGATCCGATAGCCCAAGTTTAGGAGGACCTCGGCAATCCCGCTCATCCCAATCCCACCGATGCCAACAAAATGGATGTTTTTAATCTTTATCTTTCGATACATAATAGAGTTTGAAATGAGCTTCGAAATTAAAAGTTCGAAGATTTAAGCCTCATGGTTCACTGTCTTACCAGCTCATAGCAGTGATCCACAATCTCTTCGGCCGCTTTCGGACGCCCGACCCTTCGGATCGCCTCCTCCATTCGCTCTCTTTCTTCTTGATGATAGAAAAGCTGAAGAATCATCTCTGCGAGCGAGATTCCTCCTAATTCTCGATCCCCGATCATCTTCGCTGCCCCCCGATCCACCAGCTTCTGAGCATTGATCCATTGGTGGTTGTGGGCAGCGTAAGGATAAGGAATAAGAATCGAGGCCTTTCCGCACACGGCCAACTCCGAAACCGTACTCGCCCCGGACCGACAGACCACCAGATCAGCCCTCCGATAACAGCGTGCCATCTCATCGATGAAAGGCATCACTTCTGCTTCGAATCCTTTCTCGGCATAGCCCTTCGAAACGAAGGCGAAATCTTCTTGGCCGGTCTGATGAATGATTCGCAAGGACGATCTCAACTCCTTCAGGGCGTCGAGAGCATCCATCATGGCCGTATTGATTCGGTGTGCACCAGCACTTCCTCCGAAGACGAGGAGAGTGAACCGATCTCCTCTCTCTCTCAAGGATGCGGAGGCGACGATCTCTTTTCGGATTGGATTGCCAGTCACAATGGTCTTCTCTTCCGGAAAATACTGCTTGGTCTCTTCGAATGAGACAAAGACCCTCTGACTGAATCGCTTCAATAAACGATTGGCCATTCCCGGAATCACATTCTGTTCATGGATGGCCCTCTTTATTCTCAGCAGCAAAGCGGCCAAAACCGTTGGCCCAGAAGCATAGCCACCCACCCCTAACACGAAATCGGGCCGAAACGATTTCAGGATCGTTAAGGCCTCGGAAATGGCTTTTGGCAAAGCCCAGACCGCTCTCAATTTCCCTTTAAACGATCTTCCCTGGATGGGCATGGCATGGATCATCTTTAAAGGAAATCTCCCATTGGGTAACACTCTGGCCTCAATGCCCCGCTCTGTCCCGATGAAGAGGACCTCATTTCCTGCTTCTCTTTCAACAAAAGCTTCGGCAATCGCCATGCCTGGGAAAAGATGTCCTCCGGTACCTCCTCCTGCAATCACACACCTCATCTTCGTTCCGCATGGGTTGAGAGGTGGAGAAGAATTCCCAACCCGATGAAATTGGCAATCAGGGATGTCCCTCCATAACTGACAAAGGGCAGGGTCAATCCTTTCGTCGGAAGCAGCCCTAGAACCACCCCCATATTGATGATGGCCTGAATCGAAATCATTAAAGTGATCCCTAATGCCAAATAGGAGCCGAACTTATCCGGAATAGAGATTCCGATCTGGATTCCCCTGAATGCCAGGATGAAAAAGAGGATAACGACCACCATCGCCCCTACCAATCCCAATTCCTCTCCAACGATGGAGAAGATGAAGTCCGTGTGTGGAGCAGGAAGAAAGAAGAGCTTCTGCCTTCCTTCACCCAATCCCAATCCGAAGAGACCACCAGACCCGAATGAGAGAAAAGATTGGATGATCTGAAAACTGGTGCCAGTCGGATCGTCCCAGGGACGGATGAAGCCGATCAGCCTCTTATAACGGTACTCCGCGCTCATCAGAAGCCCATAGATCACTGGAACCGCCAACAGTAAGGCACTGGCAATATAAATCACCCTTGCACCGCTGACGAAGAGTAGAATAAAGACCATGACCGCCAGAAAGAGGGCTGCTCCAAAATCAGGCTCTTTGATGACCAGCCCGATGACCAAACCGGAGAGCAGAAGTGTTGGAAGAAAACCAAATGAGAAACTCCGGATCTTCTCCTCTTTCTTGGTCAGGAAATAGGCTAAAAAGATGATCAAGCCCAATTTGGCAAATTCCGAAGGTTGAAAAGTGAACCCGCCGATCTTCAGCCATCGCATCGCCCCACCTGCTCGATGCCCAATGCCGGGAACCAAAACAGCGATAAGCAGCAGCACAGATATTCCAAAGATGGGATAGGCCAACTGGTTCAGTATCCTGTAGGGCAAAAACATCATCAGGATCATCAGAAAAAAACCAACCCCTGCATACAGGGCTTGCCTCTTCAGAAAGTAGTAAGGATCGCCAAACCTTTCCCCCGCAAGAATTGCACTCGTGCTGTAAACCATCACGATTCCAATCCCCACCAGGGCCAAGGCGACAATCAATAGGACGTAATCAAATCTTCCTCTCGACCTCATAGGATTAGTTCGGAGTTCGGAGATGGGGCTCAGAGTCAGGATTTTTTTAAGCTCCGAACCAATGACTCCGAACTCGTCACTCCGCCTTTTTAAAGGCGGAGCACGGCTTTCTTAAACACCTCTCCCCTCTCTCTGTAATCCTTAAACATATCGAAGCTCGAACAAGCAGGGGAAAGCAAAACGACCTCTCCTCTCCTGGCTGTGCGGTGAGCCAGCACAACCGCCTCCTCCATCGTCTCTGCCAGCACTGTATCGGTCAACCCTCCAAGCTCCGAAGCCATTCTCTCCTTTGCCTCTCCGATGAGAATCATCCGCCTGACACGACCTTTTATCCATTCTCGCAGGGGAGCCAGATCCGTCTTCTTATCCTTGCCACCGGCAATGAGAATGACTGGATTCTGAAAACTCTGAAGCGATTTGACCACGGAACCGACATTCGTTCCTTTTGAGTCGTTATAGTAGAAAACGCCCTCGATCTCCCGGACGAATTCGAGACGGTGTTCCAATCCCTTAAACTGATCGATCACCCTCTGGATCGCCTCACTTGAACTTCCGAACCACCTTGCCGCAATCACAGCGGCCATCATATTTTCGACATTGTGAATCCCTTTCAGGGGCGATTCCTTCAGTGAGTATATCTCTTCTTTCCCGCCCAATCGGAGAAAGATATCTTCCCCATTGTAAAAACTGCCTTTCTCAACCCTTTCTTTTAGGCTGAAGAAAAATGTTTCCGGTTTTATTTTCTGCGCATATCGCATCACAATGGGATCGTCCCGATTGAGTATCGCGATATCCTCAGGGGTCTGGTTCTTAAAAATTCGGATTTTTGCTTCAATATAATCTTCGTATCTCGGATAACGGTCGAGATGATCTTCGGTGATATTGAGCAGGATCGAACACCTGGGCCGAAAGGTATCGATGCCCTCCAACTGAAAACTGGAGACCTCAACGACCAGAATCTCCCATTGACTTTTCCCATCTGCAAAAAGGATTAACGGCTCACCCACGTTCCCACCGACTCCGACCCGCTTCTCTCCCTCCTTCAGCATCTCACCAATGAGCAGGGACGTCGTCGTCTTTCCATTAGTACCAGTGATCGCAATGAGAGGGACTTTGATGAATCGGTAAGCTAATTCCAATTCGCTGATTACAGGGATGCTCCGATCCAAAGCTTTCTGAACGGCCTCAAGGCTCGGATCGACACCTGGGCTGAGAATGATCAGATCTTGTCGGAGAAAGTGATCGAGCGTATGCCCACCCCACTCCATCGAGACAGACATCTCTGCCAACGCCTGGGCCACCTCTTTCATCTCCTCTTTGGGCTTCACCTCTGATGTGCTGACAATGGCTCCTCTCTCTTTGAGGAACTTCACCGTGGCCAGCCCTGTCCTCGCCAAACCCACCACCAGAACTTTTCTGCCACGAAGATTCATAACTCTAAATGGAATGATGGAATGTTGAAATGATGAAATAATGGGTATATGGCTTCCCAACCCAGTATCCCAATGTTCCACTCTTCCAATAGTCCACCTCCTATCTCAGTTTCAGGGTGCCGATGGCGATTAATCCCAGGATGATGCCGATAATCCAGAATCGAACGATGATCTTCGGCTCTGCCCATCCCTTTAATTCAAAATGGTGATGAATGGGAGCCATCCGGAAAACCCTTTTTCGACGTAATTTAAACGAGATCACCTGAATGATGACTGAAAGCGTCTCGGCCACAAAGATCCCCCCAACGATCACCAGGAGAAATTCCTGTTTCGTGACCACTGCGATTGTTCCCATGGCCGCTCCCAACGCTAACGAACCGACATCACCCATAAAGACCTGAGCCGGATAGGTATTGAACCAGAGAAAACCGAGTCCGGCACCAAGAAGTGCTCCACATAAGATGGTCAGTTCTCCACTCCCTCTCACAAAAGGAATCTGAAGGTAACTGGCAAACTGGTAATGTCCGGCTAAATAACAGAAGAGGACAAAGGTGCCGCTGGCGATTAAAACCGGTCCGATCGCCAATCCATCGAGCCCATCGGTTAGATTGACCGCATTGGCTGTACCAACGATAACGAACATTCCGAAGAGGATGTACCAGTCTCCAAGATCCGGCATGATCCGTTTGAAAAATGGAAAGATAAGTCTCGAATCGTGGTTCAAGGTATTGAATAAAATCCAGCTGACGATCAGTCCCATCGCCACCTGGATGGGGAATTTATATCGGGCTTTAATACCCATGCCATTCTTATCTCGAACCTTTTTGTAATCATCGAGAAATCCAAGAGCTCCAAATCCCAATGTCGTTGTGAGCACGATCCAGATGTAGGGGTTCCTCAGGTCTGCCCAGAGAAGTGTCGGAATGAGCAAGGCCATCAGGATGAGGCTTCCTCCCATGGTGGGCGTTCCGTTCTTAGAGATGTGCCGCGATGGAACATCCTCTCTGACGACCTGTTTGATCTGAAAAGACCTCAACTTCTCAATGACCCAGGGACCGATGATAAAACTGATGAGCAGGGCAGTCAGAATCGCATAGACCGTCCGTATGGTGATGTAGCGGAAGACGTTGAAAAAGG
>OGCI01002894.1_pt1 | contig 10351 bp, 8 predicted proteins | sample 1570021 | NCBI WGS metagenome assembly OGCI01 (sample SAMN06264664, study PRJEB24512) | hot springs metagenome | isolation source: Hot spring water | place: South Africa: Tshipise | collected 2015-06-21
CGGCCGGCTTTAGCACTCCACGTACCAATCTGGCGGCCATGGCAGGCTTTTATAAGCCCCTAGATACAGAAGTTGTTTGATAGCAGGAATTTGAGCTCATGACGGATGCATTGCACGGACGTAGTCGAAAAAGGCTTAGACTACATATATGTAGGTATTATCTAACGAACTAACACGTATGTAGCATAGTTAGGCGGTCAGCCTGGCAGCGAGTCGAGGACCCAGCGGCGGTTGAACCAGAAATACTGGTCGGGGTGGCGACGGATTTCCGGTTCCAGCGCGTCCACGACCGCCTGGAGAAGGGCGCGATTGACCGCATCCGGATCCATGGATTCGCGGGGAGGCGGCGACAGCGGCGGATACAGGCGGAAGACATGCTGTCGAGGCGATTCCCGGAAAATCGCGCAGGGGACCACCACCACCTGAGCCAGGCGGGCTGCGGCGCAGAGGCCGCGGCCGAGATTGGCTTCCCCGCCCAAAAAACGAACGCGAAGGGCGGGGGTGGGCGCACGGAGGTCAATCGGAATGGCCACCAGTGCCCCGGCCTTCAGACGCCGCACCATCCGAACCAAGGCGGTGGGACTGCGGGCGATCACCTCGGTCCCGTTGCGCCGTCGCCATTCCATTAGGAACCGGCTTGCTAGGGGGTTCCGTTGTTCGGCAGCGAGTGCGACGAGGGGTAGGCGCAGCAGTGGGCCGACCAGGCCGGCCATCTCCCAGCTGCCGAGGTGGGCCAACGCGATGATGGCGCCGCGTCCTCCTTGGACTGCGGCCCGGAGGTGTCCCTCGCCGTCGATCCGAACGTGCCGCCGGACCCATGAGGCGGAGAGACGGGGCGCACGAGCGGCGTCGAGCAGACCGCGAAGGAAGTTCACCAGGGCTCGTCGCCCGATGCGGGTCGCCTCAAGATCGTCAACGGCCAAGCCGGGAACGGAGCGGATGCGGCGGATCGTCTCGGCCCGGCGCCACCCCGCTGCCCACATCGCTGCGGCGAGGGCGACCGCGATGGCGTCGACGGCTCCGGCGGGCAGGGCGGAGAGAAACGGCAGCGCCAACCGAAGCGCGGCATATTCGGCGGCGTGCCGGGGACGAACCATCGGCGGCCCGGCGGCGCAGGCGCTCGCCCGCTCAGGAAACCTTGATCGCCTCGACCGGGCAGTTGACGGCCGCGTCCTTGACGGCGTCGGCCAGCTCGGCGGGCACCTCGTCCACCTTCGTCACCGCCGTTCCGCCGTCCATCGCGAAGACGTCGGGCAAGGCGTCGCAGCACAATTCGCAGCCGGTGCAGAGGTCCTTGTCCACGGTGACTTTCATCGGATGTCCTTTCGTCAGTCGCCATCAGGCGATCGTGTAGCGGCTCTTGTACTCCTCGAGAATCCGGATGTAGTTGGCGCGCTCGAAGGCGGCGGGATTGGCTACGGCCCGCTGGCTCATCGCGCCGCGCATCTGGGCGACGCTCTCGTACTCCTTGTCGGCCATCCAGACCTCCATCTCCTGCTGCATCGTCCGGAGGTGCCCGATGCCGTTGCGCAACAGGGCGGAGCACACCTGGACGACGTCGGCGCCCGCGAGGATCATCTTGACCGCATCCAGCCCGCTGTGCACGCCGGTGGTCGCCGCCAGCGACAAGCCGACACGACCGTGCAAGATCGCGATCCATCGCAGCGGCAGGCGCATCTCGGTCGGTGAGCTCAGGTGCAGGTCGGACCGCACCTCCATCTCGTCCAGGTCGAAGTCGGGCTGATAGAAGCGGTTGAACATCACGAGCCCCTTTGCGCCGGCCCGCTCGATGCGGCGCGCCATGTGGGCGATCGAGCTGAAGAAGGGGCCAATCTTGACGGCGACCGGGATCGAGACGGCGGCGCAGACGGCCCGGACGACGTCCTCGTACATCCGCTCCACCGACGCGCCGTCCTGACCGGGATCGGTGGCGATGTAGTAGACGTTGAGTTCGAGCGCCCGGGCGCCGGCTTCCTCGATGCGCTTCGCGTAGCCGATCCAGCCCTCGGGGGACATGCCGTTCAGGCTGCCGATCACAGGGATGGACAGCCGTTGGGAGGCCCGGTGGACCAGGTCGAGGTACTGCTCGGGGCCGACCTGGTAGGCGCCGAGATCGGGGAAATAGGAGAGCGCCTCGGCGAAGCTCTCGGCCCCCGCGCTCATCAAGTGATCGAGCGCCTCGGCGTCGTGGTGGATCTGCTCCTCGAAAATCGAGAACATCACCACCGCGCCGGCGCCCGCCTCCTCGAGCTTCTGCAGATCCTCCAGCCGCTGCGACAGCGGTGACGCGGAGGGCACGAGAGGGCTTCGGAGCTTCAGCCCCATGTAGGTGGTGGAGAGGTCCATCGGAGGTGGTTCCTTTCTCAACCGGCCTGCGCGCCGGCAGGCTGGGTTTCGTCGGCCGCCATCCAGCGCTGGTAGAGCTTCCACCGCTGGTCGACGTCGGCCTGCGCCAGTTGCATCAGCCGCTCCGCCTCGTCCGGGCGGGCCATCGCCAGCATCTTGTACCGCGTCTCGTTGTAGGCGTAGGCGCGGACGGGGATGGCGGGCGGCTTCGAGTCGATGATCAGCGGGTTGCGGCCATGGGCCGCGAGGGCGGGGTTGTAGCGGTAGAGCGGCCAGTGCCCGCTCTGCACGGCGAGCTTCTGCTGGTCGAGCCCCTTCTGCATGTTGATCCCGTGCGCGATGCAGTGGCAATAGGCGATGATCAGCGATGGCCCATCGTAGGCCTCGGCCTCCAGAAACGCCTGCAACGTCTGCCGCGGATTGGCGCCGAGCGCCACGCGGGCGACGTAGATGTTTCCGTAGCACATCGCCATCATCCCGAGGTCCTTCTTGCCGGCGGGCTTGCCGCTGGCGGCGAACTTCGCGACCGCGCCGCGGGGCGTGGATTTCGAGGCCTGCCCGCCCGTGTTCGAATAAACCTCGGTGTCCATGACCAGCACGTTGACGTTGCGGCCGGTCGCCAGGACGTGGTCCAGGCCGCCGTAGCCGATGTCGTAGGCCCAGCCGTCGCCGCCGAGCATCCAGACGCTCCGGCGCACGAGGTGGCCGGCGACGGCCTCGAGCCGCCGCGCCTCGGGGTCGTCCATCCGGGCGAGAATCTTCATCAGCTCCGCGATGCGGGCGCGCTGCGCGGCGATCTCCGCCTCGGTCGACTGCGGCGAGGACGATAGGGCGTCCACCAGCTCCGGCCCGATCTCGTCGCGGCGCCGCTGCAACATCTCCATGGCGAATTCACGGTGCTTGTCGATCGTCAGCCGGAAGCCCAACCCGAACTCCGCATTGTCCTCGAACAGCGAGTTCGACCAGGTCGGCCCGCGGCCCTCGGCGTCCACGCACCACGGCGTGGTCGGCAGATTCCCGCCGTAGATCGACGAGCAGCCGGTCGCGTTGGCGATCAGGGCGCGATCGCCAAAAAGCTGGCTGAGGATGCGCACGTAGGGCGTCTCGCCGCAGCCGGTGCACGCGCCGGAGAACTCGAACAGCGGACGCGCGAACTGCAGGTCGCGGACCGATCCGAGGTCTAGCTCGCGGCGGTCGGTGTCGGGCAGGCGGAGGAAGAACTCCCACCACGCCCGCCCCGCCGCGTGGATCGGCTCCTTTTCGGCCATGTTGATCGCCTTGCGCCCGACCTGCTCCTTGCTCTTCTTCGGGCAGGCCTCGACGCAGAGCGCACAGCCGGTGCAGTCCTCGATCGCGATGCCCAACACGTATTGCAGGCCGGGCCGTTCCCGGTCCTTCCACTCGGCGGAAGGGAAGCCGGCGGGCGCGCCGACCAACGCCTCCGGCGGTACCCGCTTGGCCCGGATGCAGGCGTGGGGGCAGACCAGCGAACAGTTGCCGCACTGGATGCACAGCTCCGCGTCCCAGACCGGCACGAAGAGGGAGATGTTCCGTTTCTCCCATTGCGCCGTCGCCGTCGGGAAGGTGCCGTCGACCGGCATCGCGCTCACGGGCAGCTCGTCGCCACGGCCGGATAGGATCGGCGCCAGCACCTCGCGCACAAACGCCGGGGCCTCGTGGGACACCGGCGGCGGCAGGTCCCGCGTTGCGGTCGCGGCGGCCGGCACCGGCACCTCGCGCAGACGGTCCAGCGTCATGTCCACGGCGCGGAAGTTCTTCTGCACGATCTCCTCGCCCTTCCGGCCGTAGGTCTTTCGGATGGAGGCCTTGATCTTCTCGATCGCCTCCTCGCGCGGCAGCACGCCGGAGATCGCGAAGAAGCACGTCTGCATGATCGTGTTGACGCGGCCACCCATCCCCGCCTCGATCGCGACCCGTGACCCGTCGATCGCGTAGAACTTCAGGCGTTTCGAAATGATGTCCTCCTGCACCTTCCGCGGCAGGTGGTCCCAGACCTCCTCGGGCTTCCACGGACTGGAGTTGAGCAGAAACACGGCGCCCGGCTTCGCGTAACGCAACATGTCGATCTGGTCGAGAAAGACGAACTGGTGGCAGGCGACGAAGTTGGCCGACTCGATCAGGTAGGGCGACGCGATCGGGTCCGGCCCAAACCGGAGGTGCGAGACCGTGCGCGAGCCGGCCTTCTTGGAGTCGTAGACGAAGTAGCCCTGGGCGTACATCTCGGTCTCTTCGCCGATGATCTTGATCGAGTTTTTGTTGGCGCCGACCGTCCCGTCGGCGCCGAGCCCGAAAAACATCGCCCGCACGACGTTATCCGGTTCGATGATGTACGTCGGGTCGTACTCGAGGCTGGTGCCGGAGATGTCGTCGCGGATGCCGACCGTGAAGTGGTTGCGCGGCTCGGGTTTCGCAAGCTCGTCGAAAACGGCCTTGACCATCGCCGGGGTGAACTCCTTGCCCGACAACCCGTAGCGGCCCCCGATCACCCGAGGCAACGCGTACGGCAGGCGGCCGGCCATCGCGTGCTCGCCCAGCGCCGTCACGACGTCCTGGTACAGCGGCTCGCCGGACGCCCCCGGCTCCTTCATCCGATCGAGCACGGCGATCGCGCGGACCGTTCGCGGCAACGCCGCTACGAACGCATCGGTCGAAAACGGCCGGAACAATCGCACCCGCACCACTCCGACCTTCTCCCCGGCTGCGTTCATCGCGCGCACGGTGCTCCACACCGTTTCCGCGCCCGAACCCATCAGCACGATAACGCGCTCCGCGTCCGGCGCGCCGTGGTAGTCGAACAGGTGGTACGACCGCCCCGTGAGCCGCGCGAACCGGTCCATCACCGACTGCACGATGCCCGGGCAGGCGGCGTAGAACGGATTGGCGCGCTCGCGCGCCTGGAAGAAAAAGTCGGGGTTCTGCGCCGTTCCGCGCAACACGGGCCGGTCCGGGTTCATCGCCCGGCGCCGGTGCGCGATGACCAGCTCGTCCGGAATCATCGCCCGGATCTGGTCGTCGTCCACCAGCTCGATCTTCTGGACCTCATGCGAGGTCCGGAAGCCGTCGAAAAAGTGGACGAACGGCACCCGGGACTCCAGCGTCGCCGCCTGCGCGATCAGCGCCAGGTCCATCACCTCCTGCACCGAGGCCGAGGCCAGCAGCGCGAAGCCGGTCTGACGCACGGCCATCACGTCGGAGTGGTCGCCGAAGATCGATAGGGCGTGGGTGGCCACCGTCCGGGCCGACACATGAAAGACCGTGGGCGTCAGCTCGCCGGCGATCTTGTACATGTTCGGGACCATTAGGAGCAGGCCCTGGGATGCGGTGAACGTCGTCGCGAGCGCTCCGGTTTGCAGCGCGCCGTGCACCGCGCCGGCGGCGCCGCCCTCGCTCTGCATTTCGATCACGATCGGCACCGTGCCCCAGATGTTCGTGCGCCCCTCGGCCGACCACTGGTCCGCCCACTCGCCCATGTTCGAGGAGGGGGTGATCGGATAGATCGCGCACACCTCGTTGGTCTTGTGGGCGATGTGCGCGGCGGCCTCGTTGCCGTCCATGATCACGATTTTGCTCTGGTCCATGATGAAGCGAATCTCCGTGCCGGGCCCAAAACCCGAATGCCCATATATACCCGAACCGCCCCTCCCGACGCAAACCGGTCGGCGGCTCGCCGCCCCAGAATTGCGCGCGCCTCAGCGGCGTCGTAGCGTGGAGTTGCGGGTCAGCGGATCCGCGTGTGGCGTGGGAATGCGTCCCGTTTGGATGGCCGACCTGGGTCGGTTCGCGGTGTGCGGCCTCGGCGCCGCCACCGCGGACCTAGGGACCTACGTTTTGCTGGGGGCGGCTGGCATCCATCCCCTCGCCGCGCATCTCGTCAGCCGTCCCCTCGGCGGCGTCGTCAGTTTTCTCGGCAACCGGTTCTGGACCTTCCGCTCTCAGCATCCGGCGGCTGGGTGGACGGTCCAGGTCCGGCGGTATGCGACGATCTGGTTGGGGGCCTACCTGTTGACCGAACTCCTGATCTATCTGCTGCTGCGCCTCGTGCCTGGCCGGCCGGTCGCGGCGAAATTGGTCGCCGAAGGCGTTGCTGGCCTCGCCAACTTCGCGCTCCAGCGGGCGTGGACCTTCCGTCCAGCCACGGCGCCGCGCGTTTGACAAGCGCGGCCGCAAGCAGATATACTCTAAAGTTCATTCTGCGACCCGGCGGGCAGTCCGCCCGGCGGCTCGACAACAGGAGACACTGAACCATGGCAATCAGGATCGGCATCAACGGATTTGGCCGCATCGGACGACTGGTTTTCCGCGCGGCCCTGGAGAACCCGAAGGTCGAGGTCGTGGGCATCAACGACCTGTTCGATGCGAAGCAATTGGCCTACATGTTGAAGTACGACACGATCCACGGGAAGTTCCCCGGCACCGTCGAACCGTCCGAGGGCGCCCTCGTCGTCAACGGTCGCCACATTCGTTTGACGGCCGAGAAGGACCCCGCCAACTTGAAGTGGGGTGACGTCGGGGCGGACTACATCTGCGAGTCCACCGGCCTCTTCCTCGAGAAGGCGAAGGCGGAGGGGCACATTAGGGCCGGCGCCAAATACGTCGTGATGTCCGCGCCCTCGAAGGACGACACCCCCATGTTCGTGATGGGCGTCAACCATAAGGTATACAACGGCGAGCAGTTCGTCTCCTGTGCCTCGTGCACCACGAACTGCCTGGCGCCCGTGGCGAAGGTCCTCCACGACATCTGGGGCATCGTCGAGGGTCTGATGACCACCGTCCATGCGACGACCGCCACGCAGAAGACGGTAGACGGGCCAGGTGGAAAGAAGGACTTCCGCGGCGGGCGCGCCGCGGCGGGCAACATCATCCCGTCGTCCACCGGAGCCGCCAAGGCCGTCGGGAAAGTCATCCCGGCGCTGAAGGGCAAGCTGACGGGCATGGCGTTCCGCGTGCCGACGTTGAACGTGTCGGTCGTCGATCTGACCTGCCGTCTCGAAAAGGCCCCCGGCCCCGACGCCGCCTCGGCCTACGAGGCGATCAAGGCGGCCATGAAGGCCGCCTCGGAGGGCGAATTGAAGGGCATCCTCGGCTACACTGAGGACGAGGTCGTCTCTTCCGACTTCAACCATGATCCGCGCACCTCCATCTTCGACGCGGGCGCGGGCATCATGTTGAATCCCAACTTCGTGAAAGTCGTGGCGTGGTACGACAACGAGTGGGGCTACTCCAACAAGCTGGTGGACTTCATCGTTCACATGGCGGCGTCCGTGTGATCCCAGGCCGCGGGCGGGCGGGTAGCCGGCGCCGGCCGGCCCCGCCCGCCCGCCGCCGATTTTCCTGGGGGTGGCAGCGATGAACAAACTCACCATTCGCGACGTGGACGTGAAAGGGCGGCGCGTGCTGAGCCGCGTGGACTTCAATGTTCCCATCAAGGACGGCAGGGTGGCCGATGACACGCGAATCGTGGCGGCGCTGCCGACCATCCGACACATCCTCGACCAGGGCGCGTCGCTCGTCCTGATGAGCCATCTCGGCCGTCCCAAGGGGAAGGGATTCGAGGCCGCCTACAGCCTCCGCCCTGTCGCGGCCCGGCTTGAGGAATTGCTCGGCCGCCCCGTCAAGTTCGCTCCGGATTGTGCCTCCGATGAGGCGGTTGCCCTCGCCCGCAGCCTGAAGCCCGGCGAACTGCTTTTGGTCGAGAACACCCGGTTCCACGCCGACGAGGGGAAGGTCAAACTGCCCGACACCGCGACCGAGGAGGAAAAAAGGGCGGCCAAGGAGGAGGTTAAGCGGCGGCAGGCCGAATTGGCGCAGCGATTGGCCCAACTCGGCGACGGCGAAGTGTTCGTCAACGACGCCTTCGGCTCGGCCCACCGCGCCCATGCTTCGACTTCGTTGGTCTGCAAATACTACAGGAAAAACGTCGCCGGCTTCCTAATGGAAAAGGAGCTGGCCTACCTGGGGCGGGCGCTGGCCAGTCCCGAGCGTCCCTTTGTGGCGATTCTGGGCGGCGCCAAGGTCAGCGACAAGGTGAACGTCATCACGAACCTGCTCACGAAGGTGGACACGCTGTTGATCGGCGGCGCCATGGCGTACACGTTTTATCGGGCCCGGGGAATGCCGACCGGTCGGTCGCTGGTCGAGGAGGACAAGGTGGATCTGGCGCGGGACATTCTTGGCCGCGCCGCCACGACCGGCGCCCGGCTGCTGCTGCCCGTGGACCACGTCGTCACCGCCGGTTTCGACTTTGCGGCCAAGTCCCTCCTTCCCGGCGCCGAGGTGCGAACTGTGGGCGAGAGGGAAATCCCGGCCGACGCCATGGCCCTCGACATCGGGCCGCAAACGATCGAGCGGTTTACCGCCGAGATCCAAAGGGCGAAGACCGTTGTGTGGAACGGCCCTATGGGGTTTTTCGAGGTTCCGGCCTTTGCGGCGGGCACGCTTGCGTTAGCCCGGGCGGTAGCGGAAACGCCATGCCTGAGCATCGTCGGAGGTGGCGACAGCGTCAGCGCCGTCAACCAGAGCGGGCTGGCCTCAAAGATGGCGCACATCAGCACGGGCGGCGGGGCCAGCTTGGAATTCCTCGAGGGGAAGACGCTGCCCGGGGTGGCGGCCTTGACCGATCGATGAAGTAGAGGCGCGTCCGGCATGCGCGCGGCGGCGTGGGCGGGAGCGGTGATCGTTGCGCTTGCGATGGCGACGCGAGCGTCGGAGTCCACCGCCGGCGTCCTGGAGTTCGAGGCTCGGATTCAAGGAGATTTCAAGGCGTTTGCGCCCCGCCATGTCGCGGCCGTTTGGATCGAGGATGCTGCGGGGCGCTTTGTGCGTACCCTTCTCGTGGTTGGTAAGAGGCAGCAAAAGCGGCTTGAGGCGTGGCGAGCGGCGTCCGGTGGGCGGGCGCCGGACGTGGTCACCGGAGCCACTGCTGCCGATTGGGGGCGGATGGCGGCCACCTGGGATGGTACAGATGCGGAAGGCCGACCGGTCGCCGACGGCGTGTACAGGGTTCGCATAGAATCCACGTGGTCCAACGCCGCAGGGCCTCAATGGAGCGGCGGGTTTCGGAAGGGGCCAGAGCCCGACCGGCCAGCGATGACAGATTCTGGTCCGTTTCGCGACATTCGGCTTGAATGGAAGCCGAAATAGCCCGAGAGCGGCGTCAGATTGTTTGACCGACCTGCAGCGTGCCCGCCGTGCCAGGCGTCCAGCGCGCCGGCTACTTGATCACCTCGAACTGGCTGGCGAAATCCATCGCGCTCCCTGCTGGTGGTTCGACGCGGGGCACGATCGCTACATGGATCAATCCCTTCGGAAGTTTTCGCAGGTGCAGGCTCTGCCAGTTGGTCAGCACCAGCACCTTCGAACGCTCGGCCGGGAGGGTTGATAGGTCGGCGGCGCTGACGGCCGGAGGTGGGAACATGAGCACGACGAGCTTGGCGGAGGCGTGGCGGCGAAGCGCCTCGATAAAATCGGCGCGCGTCACCGGCTCGCCCGTGCGCTCAAGCTCGGGGTTGGGCGGCAATTTCTCTTCTGCTCGTATCGTCAATCCCTCGCGCCCGGCGGTGTCCCGAAATGCGGTCGTGTAACGGGCCGAGAAGGGATCGGTCATTTCCGGCGGGCGATCGATGCCGAGGACGACCACATCGCCACCGGGGCCGGCGAGGGCCACCGCCTCGCGGACGGCGATGGCGGTGAGTTCATCGGCCAGTTGGGCGGTCTCCCTGGGCATCGACGGCGCGCGCCGGCAGGCGCGCAGGCCGAGGGCGGCCGCGCCGACGACCGCGAGGACGATCAGCAGGGGGGCCAGTCGGGAGGAGGAGCCGTTCATGTGGATCTCCGGACGTCTCTCACCAGTAGAGATCAATGGCCGCAATATAGCTGTACGACCGATAAATCTCTTCCTTGGGCCGATTTACGACACCGCCGCCGCCGGTGCAGACCTTGCAAACCTGAGGTCGTCCGACTCCGGCGTGGGGAAATGAAAGCCAGT
>OGCI01002897.1_pt1 | contig 10346 bp, 7 predicted proteins | sample 1570021 | NCBI WGS metagenome assembly OGCI01 (sample SAMN06264664, study PRJEB24512) | hot springs metagenome | isolation source: Hot spring water | place: South Africa: Tshipise | collected 2015-06-21
TCTCAACGCTCCTCAAGGCACAGACCCTTCGCTATCGCTCAGGGTGACGAGTGGGCGATTTGTCATTCTGAGCGAAGTGAAGAATCTCAACGCTCCTCAAGGCACAGACCCTTCGCTATCGCTCAGGGTGACGAGTGGGCGATTTGTCATTCTGAGCGAAGCGAAGAATCTCGGTGCCACCAGAAGTAGAGACCCTTCGCTGACGCTCAGGGTGACAGGGCGGGGTTTTCGGTTTGAACCGAAGGTCGCAGTTCGGTGCTACCGTCAGCGCCCAAAACTGGAACTTAACGAATGTACCCTTATTAGGGCGATGAGTTTCTCTATGAGCGGTAATTTAGAGACTGAGTTCGGCTTATGAAACCTTGGGCATTTTGGGCAGTACTGGCGCTGGGTGCATTGGTCTACCTGCCTGCCCTCAATGCTTTTTTCGTCGCCGATGACCACCTCATCCTGCGCAGAATGCAGGAACAGGGACTCTTCGGAATTGCCTCTACCCCTGGCACCCTCTTCTTTCGCCCGCTGACCTCTGCGCTGTACTACTTGGACTACCGCCTCTGGGGGCTGAACCCTCTGCCATATCATCTCGTGTCGTTGGGGTGGCACCTGGTCTGCATGGTGCTGGTGTTTCGGCTGGCAGTGCGTTGGCTGATGGGGCGTGGTCATCCCCCTGAGCAATCTGGGTGGGTTGGGCTGGGAGCGATGGCGCTGTTCGGGATGTTGCCTGCGCATACCGAAGCCGTTGTGTGGATAGCGAGCCGTGCTGACCTGACCGCCTGTGCGCTGGGATTGGCAAGCCTGCTCTGCCTGCTGAGCGCTTCCGAGCGTGGCAAATGGAACCTCTACGACCTGCTCGCTTGGCTCCTGTTCGGGCTGGGGCTAGTGGCGAAGGAGTCGATCGCTTTGCTCCCTTTGATTGCGCTGATACTTTTGGGTGGTTCGGGGTTTCAACGATGGGGTCGGGCGTTGGCGCTCGTGGGCGTGTTGTTTGCTTATATGGTGGTGCGCACGGTCGTCATTCAGGGCGTCGGGGGCTATCCTGAGGGGATGCAAGCGCTCCAACAGCCCTATCGGTTGGGCGTTCATTTGGCGGGCTATGGGCTTCAGATGGTCAGCCCGACCGTGCTGTTCAGCTTCCTACGCGATGGCGTGGACACGACATTGATTGCGCTCACGGTGCTGGGGTGGCTCCTGTGGGGTTGGGGCTTGTTGAAAGCGCGCGGAACCCTGCCGAAGGGTTGGGGATTGTGGTTCGGGGTGGTTCTGCTGGCGCTCGTGCCTGTGTTGGCGTTTCAGCCCGCTTTGGGGCACCCGCTCAACAGTCGGTACACCTATCTCGCCTCCGCGTTCGGAGTGATTGGGTGGGCGATGGTGGGCTACTCCCTTTGGCGTGTGCCAACGGCGCGCTACGGAATGCTTCTTTTAGTGGGGGTGTATGCGGTCGGCAGTTGGCGCATGGCAAGCAGTTGGCACACTGCAGGCGAGATAGCTCGCTCCACGCTCCAATCTCTGCTTGAAGCCTCTCCCAGCGAACCTGTATGGTTGATTAGCATCCCCGACCACTATCGGGGCGCCTACATCTGGCGCACCAGTTTGGGCGATGCGATAGCCCTCTTCGCGCCCGAAGTGCGTCAACCTGTCACCTCATTGAGCCGATTCACCTTGCGCCTTCGCCCTGAAGTCGCCATTGAGTATCGCAACGGTGTCGCCCAACTGTCCAGCCCTGAAGACCTGTTCCTGAAGCCCGAAGGCGACACCGCCTACGCCGAGTGGCAGTCCGCCGTGCGCAAAATGGAGGGCAACCGCTTGGAGTTAGCCGAGAACTTCGCTGAAGGTCGTATGCTGTGGAGCTTTTCGGAAGGGCGGTTTGTTCCTGTTCGGTGAACGGGAGGGCGTTTGAAAAACCGTGGCACGGGCATCCTGCCTGTGAAGGGTATGCTTGGGCAAGCATGCCCAAGCCACGAGCGGACGAGACGCTCGCGCTCCCAGTGTTTTTTCAAACACCCTCACTTTTAGACGCAAGCAGGTAGCCCTGAGCAGTGAGCTTCGCTTCAATTCAAACGCCCCACCCTGTCACCCTGAGCGAAGCGAAGGGTCTAAAAAAGGGTGCCTTGTAGAACGCTCCACTACACTCACCCTTGAGAGCGTTCGCCTCGCTGCAGGTTGAGCCATTCCCGTCCAGCGTCGGTGATGGTGTAGTAGGCTCTGTCGTATCCAGAAGATAAGTAACCCTTCTGCCTGAGTGTTTGAATTCCCCAACCCACCTGGTTTTTCCAGCGTGTGTCTCCCCATTTTAGTTTTTCTCGGTGCCAGCCAGTAAACCTGCGCCCGAATTTGCGTTCGACCCAGTCCAAAATCTGCTGGCGCGATGCAGTGCCCCCAGCCTGTTCAATAACTTCTAAGATGGCGAGTTGGTACTCTCGGTAGGGGATATGATTTCGGGCAGGACTAGCTGGTCGGGGTTGCCTTTCATGGCTCCTTTTTTTTGAAGAGCGAGCGGGGGTTTCGGGTGCGGGGCTCTCGGTCGGTACGGGCAAGTCGGGGTGTTGTTTGGCGAGCGCCTCCCACTCGCTGGCAAGGATTTGCACCTTGCGCTCAAAGTCATCTATCTGCTTCTTGACCTCCGTCAACTGTTCCAACTCTTGGGCAGAGCCTCTCTCAAACGCCTGTTGCGCGCGTGTGCCCGCATTTTGCTTCGTCCTCTGAATGGCGATTTCTAACTGTATCAGTGCATGCTGTACGGCGTCCATCATTTCACCTCGTTCGGGTTGGCGTTTATAGAACATCTGTTTGAGCTTCCCCAGCACCGCATCAAGCGTAGGTTCCTCTTGCACCGGGAAACGAAGAAGCCCGAGCGAACTCACCTGAGCTACGCTGGGCGCGTCGGGGGTCAGTGAGGTCTCGTAATAGCCCCCACCGTCCCTCATAACCAAGTAGACCACTCTGCGAGTTGCGAACAGGATGAGGTGGTGTCGGGCAATCTGTTCAATCTGCTCGGCAAGGCGTTGACGCACCGATTTCTGGGTTGCGCTCTGTTCCAAAGGTACAATCCCAAACACTTTTACCCCCGCCAAGTGGGCAATCGATTCCACGCGGTAGGAGTTATTGGTTTGCGTGACAGTGCGTTCCCTCTCGTCCGAGAGGTTCCAATGGAGGCACTCCCCGAACAGGCGTGCCCAGGTTCTTTGGCGGATTAACTCACGAATCGCTTCTTCTACAGGGGTCATGGCGTCCTCAACCCAATCGTACAGACGACCTCCACCTCGGCGTTCGGCAGGGCGTCGTCCAAGTTCAGCAGTTGACCATCCTCTTGAAACTGCCATAGAGCGCGTATTAGCTCGGCGTCGTTGATGCCCATCTTGAGGTGCTGGCGCAGCTTGTCCTCGGCGGTGCGCTTGAGCGAATAGGTATGGAGCAGTTCGCAGAGCCGTTGGGCTTGCTCGCGCAGTCGTGTGTCTGCGAGGCTGTTATCAAGGGCGTGGCGCAGGCGTTCGTAGAGGCGTCGTCGCACACTGCGCTGAGTGCCCAGCGCACCTTGAGCCGATTGTGCATCGGCGCGCGCCGAGTCGACCGCCTTCGCAATCAGCCCCAAGATGTCCAGTTTTTCAGGGTCTTCGGGCAGGTTTGGGGTGTTGGGGGCACAGCGAATCTTGCTGAATAGCCCGCTCAGCGACTGAGAGACCAGATTGCCCGCCCTATCAAGGCGCACCAGCATATCATGGCGCTCCTCACCCCGATAGAGGCGTACATAGCTGATGATGCCCTCAGGGTCTTGAGGGGTGGGTTCGTGGGGGCGAGTGGCGTACACTTGCGGTGGGAGCGCAAGCGCCTGTCGTTGCTCTTCCTCGCTGGCGTTGTTCCACGCCTCCAAGGCTAAACTGGTCAGGTCTACTTCGCTCTCGTCGGCGTCGTCGTCCAAAATGCCCTTCTTTCCGGCATAGAGGTTGTGCAGGAACTCCTTCGCTTGCTCCCCGAAGAAGGTCTCGTCGGTGCCGATGACCTCTTGGTTCTCTTTGAGCCGTTGGGTGAGCCGATTGCGCAGGCGGATAATCTTTTCCACGCCCTCCGCTGGTTGGAACGAGTAGACCAACACGGTATCGTGTTCCTGCCCGATACGGTCGACGCGCCCTGCCCTTTGGATGAGCCGAATGATTGCCCACGGCAGGTCAAAGTTCACCACGATATGCGCATCTTGCAGGTTTTGCCCCTCGCTGAGCACATCGGTGGCAATCAGCACGCGGATTTCATCTTCGCCAGGGCGCCGACCGCCGCTGGACTTGGGGCTGAACCTGCGCGTGATGCCAACCGGGTCGTTCGTCTCGCTGGTGATGGCTTCCACATGAGCCACGCCCTGCTTTGTGAGATAGTTCTTGAGGTAGAGGGCTGTGTCGGCGTACTCCGTGAAGATGAGGATTTTGTCCAACGGGTGGTCTTGCTGGACCAGTTGGAGGAGCCGTCGGAGCTTGGGGTCTTCGTCGGAGTTCCAAGGCAGAGCGTTGCACAACACGGTCAGGAGCGCCTTTGCGTCTTCTTGGAGGCGGTCTTTGAGCTGGGGTAGGAAATAGTGCGCAGGAAGCCATCGGAACCGTTTTGCGAACTGGTTGCGGTACTGCTTGTAGTAGTCGCATGCCCTCTGGTAGAGGGTTTGGTACACCTCGTCGGGCGCACCCTTCGCCATCTCTTCCAGCAGGTAGAGACTGTGGGGGTCAATCTCTTCGGTGGTTTCTTCGTCGGTGGTGTCCAGCTCGGCGTCCAGGTCGGTCAGGCTGGTGTCCAGGCGCAGGGCGTCTTGGGTGCCGATGGGTACTTCCCACCCTTTTTCCAGCGCACAGAGCGTAATCAGATTGCGAATGATGTGGCGCTCCACCGACTTGAGGAACGCCTCCCCGCTGGACTCCAGCCGCTTGAACAGGTTCGTTCGGCAGAAGCCGATGAGGCGCCTGCCCGCTCGGCTAAGGTCTTCAATAATCTGCTTGTGTTTCGGGGAGGCACTGTTCAGTTGCGACTCATCGATGTACTCACCCAACCCGTAGCGTGGGAGGGCTAACCGCTCAATCACGGCGACGACAGACTCGTTGTACAGGCGGTCGTATTGGCTTCCCGTGTCGTTCAGTGTAAGCGTCTTGGGCTGACGCACAGGGAAATAGTAGCGCTTCTGACCAATCATCACATAGTGGCGGTCTTTGAGGGGGTCATAGTGAGCATAGTGCCTGATGACGAACTGACGGGTTCGGCGCACCATAAACAGACGCATTAGGCCGCGCCAATCCTCCGAGTGTTCGCTCTTCTCAAAGGCGATGAGCGATTCCAAGGGGGCTTGATACTGCGCTCGAAAGTCTGCCTCATTCTTGCCTTTCTGGCGCCACGCTTGAAGAAACTGTTCGGGGCGAGCGGGTAGGATGTCCTTCTCGTCTTTGAACAGCCGTATCTGGTTGCTGAGGTCTTGGTACTGCTTATTGTAAGGGGTCGCCGTGAGCAGGATGACGCGCGGTTCATTCTGCTCAATGTACTCCAAAATCGCTTTGTAGCGTTTACCCTCGCGGTTGCGTAGGTTGTGGCTCTCGTCAATAATCAGCGTGCGGTAGCGAAGCAGGTCAGGCAGCTCATCCGTCACTTTACCCAACGAGATGACCCTGCCTGTGATTTGGTACTTCTGGAGGAAGCTTTCCCACATGGGAGCGAGTTTGGGCGGGCAGATGACCAGCGTGTTGCTATCGTCAAACTCTTGGAAGATGCGCGCTACGGCGGTCGCCATCAGTGTCTTGCCCAGCCCCACCACATCGCCAATCAGCACGCCCCCATGCCGATACAGAAGCCGACTCGCCAACTGTACCGCCGCCACCTGAAAATCCAGCAGGGTCTCTTCCAGTATCTTGGGCACTTTGAAATCTTGCGTGCCCAGCCGAGCATCCTCCGAGAGGTGATAAGCAATCTTGAGATAAACCAAGTAGGGCAGGTTCTCTATCTGCTGGATTTTCTCGCTTGCCCAACAGCGGTTTTCCAGCAAGTCCAGCAAGTCAAGTGTGATGTCCACGCAGGTCGGGTCGTTCCAGCGTTCCTCGAACCATTCCAGCAGTTTCTGGGTGGAGTCCTGGTCTACCACATCCACATTCAGTTCGCCTTGTTGGGCAATCCCTGCGAAGGTGAGGTTACTACTGCCCACATAGCCGATGAGGGGTGTGACGTAGTCGTTGCGGGTGAGCAAGTAAAGTTTGGCGTGGAGGGGGTAGCGCACGAAGAGTTTGACCCGAACCTGCCCTTTGCGCAGTTGGTGAGCAAGCCTCCGCATAGAATAGAGAGCCTGCATAGTGGGCACCCCGCGCACCATTTGGCGTTCAAACTCTTCTATCAGCAACTTGCGCTGTTGGGCGACGTGAGTGCGGTCAATTGTGGGAGGGGTATCGCTGGCACGCAGGAGGTCGTGCCCAATCATCCCCACCAGCACTTTACACGGCGCACTGTTGGGCTGGATGGGAAGGGTCTCTATCAGCTCTCCCAGTGCATCCCATCCCCTCAGATTGAAATAGCCCACGCAGAAGCGTGCTTCGGTCGCGCTCCCTACAAACTTGCGCAGCTCGTCCAGCAGGCGAACTTGGATATTATCGATGATAGTCGGCATCCGACGGATAGATTCGACACTGTTTAAGGGAATCCTGCCTTTATTTTGAAGCCCCTTCATTAGCTCCCCTGCACTCCCACTGCCATTCCGACGCCCCCTTTCTGTCACCCTGAGCGAAGCGAAGGGTCTACGCTTGGGGTGGCACCGAGATTCTTCGCTGCGCTCAGAATGACAGTGGGGGGTGAGGAGGCTGACGAAGGAGCGTCAAGGAAGTGGTAAAGTGTTTGAAAAAGCGTAGCACGGGCATCCTGCCCGTGTAGCAAAGCACGCAAGCCATATCGTGGCACGGGCATCCTGCCCGTGTAGCAAAGCACGCAAGCCATATCGTGGCACGGGCATCCTGCCCGTGAACAAAAACAGGTGTGGACGCAGTGAGCATTCTTGGGCAAGGATGCCCAAGCCACAGATTGAGACGCTTGTTTTACAAAGCGACCCAGCAAGGGTACTCCACCAGCGTGCGGCTGCGTGCGCAGTAGGCTTTGACCGCCTCGGCGACCGTCTGCCCTGTGCTGGTGGTAATCTGGTCGCGGCTCCAGATACGGAAGTAGCCGAGTGCGCCCCGTGCCAGCGGTGCGGTCATCGCCACGCGGTAGGTGCGCGAGGGTTCCAGTTTCGCCCCGCCGATTTGCACACTCACGATACGCTTGCCCACCTCCGCCTTCGGATTGAACCGAACTTCCATTCCTGAAAGCTGCAGGAAAGCGTTGTTCTTCTGAGGGTACAGCTCCACCGCTCGCTCCAACGCCTGCAGGATTTGTTCCCCCTTCAGGCTGACCACGACCACCTCGTCGTCAGGATAGAGAAGTGCCTTGAGGATAGCATCGGCATCCACCACGCCAGAAGGCAGTTGGTAAGATTCGTTGAAGAACGCCGAGCCGAGCATGCCTGCATCGGCACCGGCGGCAGAACGGATCGCCTCCACAACCGTCTGTGCCACAGGGTTCGGCGCCTCGCCCACATTGCTGAGCGAACCACCCTGAGGCGCACCCCAAAGATATGCCCCAATCCACACACACAACACGCCCAATAACCAGATCCGCATCGTCATCATCTCCTATTGGGTTTCGACGGTAGAGCGCTTAGAAGCGTTCCACCTTAAATACGACTCGATGAAGCCATCAATCTCACCATCTAACACAGCAATCACATTGCCCGTTTCGTAGTCGGTGCGGTGGTCTTTGATGAGGGTGTAGGGCTGAAGCACATACGAACGGATTTGATGTCCCCATTCGGCAGGAGCGACATCGCCTTTGAGGTTGCGCATCTTCTGTTCCTCAAGGCGCCGATAGTACTCTGCCACACGCGATGCCAGCACTTTGAGCGCGACCTCTTTGTTTTGATGCTGGGAGCGCTCGTTCTGACAGGTCGCCACAATCCCCGTGGGAAGGTGAGTGGCGCGGATTGCCGACTCGGTCTTGTTGACATGTTGCCCGCCGTGCCCACCCGCACGGTAAGTCTCTATTTTGACCTCTTCGGGCTTGAGCTGGTAATCGGTGTACTCCACTTGGGGCATCACCTCTACCAGCACGAACGAGGTGTGGCGTCGCTTGTTGGCGTCAAAGGGCGAAATTCGTACCAGCCGATGGACGCCGTGTTCCGATTTGAGCATCCCGTAGGCGTAATCGCCCTCAATCAACACGCCCACACTGGAGTAGCCCGTGACGGTGCCGGGCGTCTCGTCCACGATTTCGGTGCGGTAGCCGTGCCGTTGTGCCCAGCGCAGATACATTCTCAACAGCATCTGCGCCCAGTCGCACGCCTCCGTACCGCCAGCGCCTGAGTTGATTTCTAAGATAGCGTTGTTGCGGTCATATTCGCCACCGAGCAAGGTGAGCAGGTCTAACTTCTCCACCTCACGGCTCAGCTCGGCGACTTTGACAGCAATCTCCTGCGCCATCACCTCATCAGGTTCCAACTGGAGCAATCCGAGCCACTCCTCGTATTCCTGAGCCTGCTGAAAGAGGCGCTCGACGGGTTCAATCTGGTTTCTGAGGCGGGCGATAGCTTGCATCGTCGCTTGAGCACGCGCCGAGTCGTTCCAGAACTCGGGCGACTCGGTCTGTGCCTGCAAGCGGTTCAACTCGGCTTTCAGGCGGGCGAGGTCAAAGATGCTCCCCGATCGCATCCAAGCGTCGGCGAGCCTCCTGCAACGATTCGGTCACGGAGCGTAAATCGGTCATATAGCCAATTATACCCGTGTGCAGGGCTTTCTTTAGGGGACAGTTCGGCGGGACACTTTGCCCTGTCCTAATGACTGACCGAGTAGCTCATTTTGAGGGGGATGGGTTTGCCCCGATGCTTGCCTCGGAGTTGTCCACACGCGGCGTCAATATCGTGCCCTCGCTCCATCCTCTGGGAGACCTCTATGCCCGCCTGCTCCAAAATCTGGCGGAAGCGCTGGACGCGCTCCACTTCGGGGCGTTGGTACTGGTCGGGTGTGGGCACATAGTTGAACGGGATCAGATTGACCAAGCAAGGAACGCCCCGAAGCCGTTGGGCAAGTAGGCGTGCGTGGTCGGGAGTGTCGTTCACCTCGCGCAGGAGCAGGTACTCAAAGGTCACTCGGCGGTGGGTGCGCTCAAAGTAGTCGCGTGCCGATTGGAGGAGCGTCTCCACCGTCCACTTGCGGTTCACGGGCATAATCTTGGCGCGCGTTTCGTCGTCGGGGGCGTGCAGAGAAATCGCCAGCGTGATTGGGAGCCGATGCTCGGCTAACTCGTAAATTTTCGGCACAATCCCGACGGTGGACACGGTCATCCGACGCATGCTGATGCCGACCTCCTCGTGGATGAGGTGAAGGGCGCGCACCAAGTTCGGCAGGTTCAGCAGGGGTTCGCCCATGCCCATCATCACCAAGTGGGTAATCGGTCGCTCGCTGAGCCGCTGGAGGTGCAGGAGTTGGTCTACCATCTCCCCCGTTGTGAGATTGCGTGTGTAGCCCCCCTGTGCCGTCGCGCAGAACCGACAGCCCATCGCACACCCTACCTGGGTGGAGAGGCAGACCGACACACGCTCTTCGTAGGGCAACAGCACACATTCCACCTCGTTGCCATCGGACAGCCTCAGCAGGCCTTTGACGACCCCATCGCGAGAACGCTGGGTGATGTCAATTTGGTTGGGCGTGATGAGGGCAACCTCGCTGAGGCGCGTGCGCAGGCGTGCGGGCAGGTCGCTCATCGCCTCAAACGAATCGACCGCCCGACGGTAGACCCACTGCGCAATCTGGTTGCCTCGGTAGGCGGGTTCCCAAAACTGGGTAGCGACCCATTCACGCAACTCAGAGGTACTCATCCCAACCAAAACAGGAGACTCGGTCATCACAAAAGATTGTACCTGACTGGAGCCTGAAACGCTGAGTGAACAGTCTCAACCGTCCCCTCTCTCCATAAACGGAGGGGAGGCTAATGCAGGAACTGTCATTGCGAGTACCCCTTTTTGTCATTCTGAGCGAAGCGAAGAATCTCAACGAAACCCCAAGCGGAGACCCTTCGCTATCGCTCAGGGTGACGGGGCGAGCTTTTCGGGGTGAACCGAAGCTCGCCACTGGGTGCTACCACAGCAAGATACCTCCCTGAGGGTGTTTGAAAAATCACTAGGAGCGCGGGCGTCTACCCGCTCGTAGGTTGGGCATCTTGCCCAAGATATCCTTCACGGGCAGGATGCCCGTGCTACCTTTCGTGGCTTGGGCATCTTGCCCAAGACTCTGAACAACGGTGCAGGCGAGACACCT
>OGCI01002898.1_pt1 | contig 10344 bp, 11 predicted proteins | sample 1570021 | NCBI WGS metagenome assembly OGCI01 (sample SAMN06264664, study PRJEB24512) | hot springs metagenome | isolation source: Hot spring water | place: South Africa: Tshipise | collected 2015-06-21
AGAGAGCTACTGGATAATCTAAATTACAGAAATATTAGTATAAAAGTTGGGGATGGCACCTTTGGTTGGAAAGAGTTTGCGCCATATGATGGTATTTTAGTAACCGCGTCGGCACCGGATATACCTCCTCCTCTTTTAGAACAGTTAAAGGAAGGTGGCAGGCTGGTAATTCCAGTTGGAGATATATTTTCTCAAGATCTCATTGTAGTAACAAAGGAAAAAGGGAGGGTTAAAAAAGAAAATTATGGTGGTGTTAGATTTGTAAAGCTCATAGGCGAGTATGGCTGGAGGGCTGAGTAGTAATGACTATAAAAAATGATTTTGAAAATTACGAGATTTTTCCATACGTTCATAATAATAAGTTTTACAATCTTATCACAGAGCTTGATCTTGAACTTGCTGAAGTAAGGGAGCTTCTTGATTACATAGAGGAGCACGGTCTTATGGAGATACAGATGAAGGAGCATTCAGATATGCCACTTCTCTGTGAGATCGAGCTTACAAATGCTAAGTTCGTTGTTGACCTTATGAACTATGAGATTCTTATTTATAAAAGGGAAGAGATTAAATGATTTTTAAAGGGAAGAATATTGTTATAGGCATAACAGGAGGTATTGCTGCTTATAAGATCTGTGATCTAATTAGGCTGCTCGTAAAAGATGAGATAAATGTGGATGTTATCTTAACCAAAGCGGCTAAAGAGTTTGTTACACCGTTGACAATCCAGACACTGACTTCAAATCCTGTATACTGGGATATGTTTTCTGTAGATTTTGAACCAAAGATCGGTCATATCTCCCTTGCCCAAAAGGCGGATCTAATTGTGGTAGCACCTGCAACGGCTGACATAATAGCAAAGGTTGCAAGCGGTATCTGTGATGACCTTCTGACCACAACTATTTGTGCAACAAAATCACCTGTTCTTTTCATTCCTTCAATGAATGTAAATATGTGGGACAACCCCATTTTTCAGGAGAATCTTTGCAAAGTAAAAAAATTTTATAAAGTAATGGAACCAGTAGAAGGACTACTAGCCTGTGGAGATTACGGTAAAGGGAAACTGCCTGATGTAGAAGATATTTTCGAAGAGATTAAAATATGCCTATCAAAAAAGCTAATAGATGGGAAAAGAGTTTTAATTACTGCAGGACCTACTGTTGAGGAGATTGATCCTGTAAGGTATATATCAAACTACTCAAGCGGTAAGATGGGTTATGCGCTTGCAAAAGTTGCTAAAAGGTTAGGTGCTGATGTAACCCTTATATCAGGACCGACGGCTTTAAGAAAGCCCTACGGAATTAATTTTGTTAGCATTAAATCTGCCGATGATATGCATAGGGCGGTTTTTAAAGATATAAAAAGCTTTGATATTATCATAATGGCTGCTGCTGTTGCTGATTATAAACCCATGAAAAAGGCTGATAAGAAGATAAAAAAATCAGGTAAGAGCCTGACTCTTGATCTTGTCCAGAATGTAGATATTTTAAAGGATATTTCAGTAAAGAGAAAAAAGGGAAGTTTATTAGTTGGTTTTGCAGCGGAAACAGAGAGCCTTATAGAGAATGCACAAAAAAAGTTAATAGAAAAAAATTTAGATTATATTGTGGCAAATGATGTTAAAGAAGAAGGGTCAGGCTTTCAGGTAGATACCAACAGGGCAGCTATCATCGGAAAGAATCTTCTGGTTAAGCTACCTTTAATGAGCAAAGAAGATCTTGCTTATAAGATTTTCGAACTAATAAATAAAGGTTAGGAAGGAGGTTGTCAATGGAATGTCAGGTTGACATTAACAAAAAAAACTGTAACTGTTCATATGAGCCCTGCTCAAGAAAATATAACTGTTGCCAGTGCCTTCAATATCATAGAAAGAACGATCAGCTTCCTGCCTGTTTTTTTGATGCAAAATACGAAAAAACATACGATAGGTCCATTTCAAATTTCGTAAGGATGTGTAAGGAAAAGGGGATTATTTAGTTTAATACGCCGGTATTTATAGCAAAAAAAGTTATTTGTTTTGTGAAAGAACATTTGCTGTTTTCTGATTTGTGTAGTAAAACAGAGAGAGCAGGGAGGATATATGATTTTCTTTTATGTGGTTTTTCTCTTAATTATTCTGACTATTTTATATTTTATTTTCCTTTACAATAGATTTATCAGCCTTAGAAATCATATAGATGAGGCTTTAAGCAGTATAGATATTCAGATAAAAAGAAGATATGATCTGATACCTAATCTGGTAGAGATTGTAAAAGGCTATGCTGCACATGAAAAAGATACCTTGGAAAAGGTTGTACAGGCAAGAAGTTTGGCTCAAAATGCAAAAACTCTAAAGGAAAAGGCTCAGGCAGAAAATATGCTTACTGACACATTGAAATCTTTATTCGCCTTATCAGAGAGTTATCCTGATTTGAAAGCCAACCAGAATTTTCTTGAACTTCAGAGAACTCTTACAGAAATTGAAGAAAATATCCTTCAGGCAAGAAGATATTATAATGCTGAGGTGAGAGATTTTAATATACTTTGCGATGCATTCCCGTCAAATATTGTGGCTGCACTTTTTATATTTAGGAAAAGGGAGTTTATTGAAATCAGAGAGGTAGAAAAAGAGAATATAAAGATTAATTTTTAGTTTTATGAAAACTCTCTTTCTCTTTTTTTTTGTTTTTTTTCCTGTTCTATCCAGCTCAGCCCCCTATTCTATAAAAGATTGCGGTATTGATTTGTCCCTTAAGAAGAACGGAGAGATTTATGTCAAAGAAGATATTGTTTTTAATTTTCCGGTCTACGGTCGGGATATTATCAGAAGAATTCCTCTTGTATCAAGGGATGTCAAAGGCAATATAACTAAACTTTATGTCTATGATATTGAGGTCTTTGGTCAAAAATATTCTATTGAGAAAAAAAAATCGTCTAAACTGATAAAAATTAAAAATGAGTCACCGGGTTTTATTGGAGATGTAAAAATTAGAGTTCAGTATAAGATTTATGGAGCAATTACAGACTTTAGGGATTTTTTGAATTTTTCATATAGTTTTAGGTCAAATGAGTATGGCGGATCTTTTGAAAAAGTAACTTTTTTTATTTTTCTTCCTGATAATTTGGTTATTAACGAAGAGGATATTTTTTTATTATCTGATAATAAGGAAAGTAGAAAAGATTTATTTAGTGTATATTCAGACAAGGGCTATATTTATGGAAAGTCTGAAAAGGTCATTACTGATAATGAACCTATTAATATTTATCTTAATCTCCCCAACCCACTCGTCAAGTTAGAAAAGATAACAAATTTTCGGCTTTATCTGAAAGAAAAGGAAGTTTATCTCATTCCTTTTATGGTATTTATTATATCATTTGTAATCTGGTGGTTTTTTGGTAAAAACGAAACCATATCACGTATTGTTCATTACAAGCCCCCTAAGGAACTTAACCCTGCTATAGCAGGATATTTATTTAATGATAGAGCAGATAACAGAGATCTGATTTCGTTGCTATTTTACTGGGCAAAAGAAGGATTTATAACTATAGAAGAGGTGGAAGATCCTCTGTCTGTAATTTTTAAAAGTAAAGATTATTTGCTTAAAATGGAAAAAATACTACCGCTTGATGCAAAACCCTTTGAATGGATTATATTTAACGGGCTTTTTCCATACAATGTTAAAGTAATAAGATTAAGTAGTTTAAAAAATAATTTTTATCAGATAATGGAACAGGCAAGAAAAGAGCTTGAAAATTATATACATAGTATGGATTTTTACCATAAAAGTTCTAAGAAGCTTGGTAAATTGTTCAGATATATTAGTATTTTAGGAGTTTTTGGTGGTATCTGGTTCTTCATTCTAAAGCAGGAAGATATTGGCTTTTCTCTTTTTATATCAGCTCTTATACTGTTTCTGTTTTCCTTTATAATGCCTAAAAAGAGCTCATATGGTCAATCTGTATACGAAATAATTTTAGGTTTTAGGGACTTTCTTGAGAAGGTTGAGCGTCCAAGGATTGAGAAGATGCTCTCCAAAAATCCTGAATATTTTAATGAGGTACTACCTTATGCTGTCGCTCTTGGAGTAGCTGATAAGATAAGTAAAAAGTTTGATGGCTTATTCTCAAAACCACCGGAGTGGTATAGCACAATCCAAAGAGATAAGACTATCTTTAACTTTCCTATATATGTTGATTTAGTTTTAGATGATTTTTTTAAGCTGTTTATGGTCTTAAGCAAAACTAAATAAAAGGCTATATGAGATCTCTTTCGCAGATCTCCATTGCAGAGTAGTTTGTCAGGTCAAGGTGGACAGGGGTTATCGAAGCGAAACCTTCTAAAATAGCCTCAATATCGCTGTTGCCAAACTTTTCGTAACCAACCTCTTCTGCAGCAAGCCAGTAATATTTTCTGCCTCTTGGGTCAACTTTTTCAACTATATCATCGGAATATCTTTTCTTCCCCATTCGTGTTATCTTTATTCCTTGGAGCTCCGTTAAAGGCAGATTGGGCACATTTATGTTTAAAAGGGTATCGAAAGGAAGCCCGTGTTTAAGGATTTTTTTTACAATTTTTAAGGTAATTTGGCAGGCTGTTTCAAAAATAAAATTTTCTCTTGAAACAAGAGATACCGCTATAGACGGTACTCCCAGAAGTAGTCCTTCCATGGCAGCTGATACAGTCCCTGAATAGGTTATGTCCTCTCCCAAGTTTCCGCCTTTATTTATGCCTGATACAACCATACGAATTTTGCCTTTAAAAAGCTTATTAAGGGTTAAGTTTACACAATCTGTGGGAGTGCCATCAACACTGATAAAATTCTTCTTAATCTCAACTGCCCTAATGGGTCTAAAAAGAGTAAGCGCTCGGCTGATAGCGCTTCTCTCCCTATCAGGAGCTACAATGACTACTTCGAATTCTTGAGATAAAGTCTCATATAGGCTTACAAGCCCTTCAGAATGAATTCCGTCATCATTGGTAAGCAGAATCATGGGAAATATTATAATACAAAAATAGGTTAGAGGCTATAGACAATTACTGCTGATTTCATAGTTTAGCAGACACCTTAATAACTACCTTTTTTACTATTCTATCTGATACCATAGGTAAATGGGCATCCTCAGGGAAAAATATGGTGAAGTTATTTGGTTTCAGTTTAAACCATAAAAGAGGTTTATCTTCAAAAAAATCAACATCTTTTTCATCATCGTAGCCCTTGTTGTTATGGCACTGGGAGAGTGGTTTCCAACCAATCTCTTCGTCACCATCAGCTAAAAACTGAATATCGATATATTTTCTATGTGATTCCAGAAGGGCATCTTCTCTTTTTCTTCCCATTGCTGTACTAATAATAGCAAACAAATCTTTTCCATCTATTTCATATTTTCCCTCTGCCAGATCTTTAAGATTATTGTTTTTTATAAATTCAAAGGCCCTTTTAAATAATGGATTTAAAATATAATATCTTTCACAGTTATCTATGGTACCTAATATCATTTTTCTGCCACATCAGATTAAAAAATCAGACTAATTTATTGAAAATATTCTCTACCTTTTTTAAGTACTCATTAATATTGTAATCTTTAAAAGCCAATTTCTTGTTATATTTGCCAAACTCTTTAATAAGCTCTCTTTTGTTGTAAAAGAAGTTAATTTTTTCTGCCAGCATCTCCGGTTTATCAAGAGGTACCATAGAACCTTTTCCTTCGCAGAGAATCTCCTTATGAGGTTCAATATCTGAGAGAATTAATGGCAAGCCGTATAGCATAGCTTCTATTACAGATCTGGGAAGACCTTCAGATTTTGAGCTTTGAATAAATATATCAGAACCTATAAAATATTTGGCTAAATCTTTAGTAAAAGGTATAACTTTTACTTGTCCTTCAAGATTTAGCTTTTTTATTAGATTAAAAATTTTCTGTTCATAGGGAGAGTTGTCAAATTTAGCTCCAACTATTAAGAGATAAACATTTTTGTTATTTGTTAATTTGACTGCGTCAATTGAATATTCAAAGTTTTTTGTATGCTCAAATCTTCCAATGCTTAATAAAATAATTGAATTTTCGGCAATATTGAACTCTTTTTTAAGTTGTGTTCTTATCTCTTCTTTGTTATTGCTAATAAAGCTCTGGAGATTAAAACCATCTTTTAAGTTGTAAATATTATCTTTTTTTATCTTTTCTATCTCCTTTTTTTGCCACTCTGTTTTTACTATAACTGCCTCGGTATGTCGAATAAGATATTTTTGAGCTTTTTCTTGAGGTAATTCAACCCCAATAAAAGAAATTACAGGTTTTTTAAATAATAATCTTATAAGTACCCCAAAAGGGGCTACATCGTGGGAATTACAAAATATTAAATCTGGATTAAAGTCATATGTAATCAAACTTAATTTTATTATAAGGTATGGTAATAAAAGCTTGGTTTCAAGAGAATGCCATCTCCTGATATGAACAAAGTGGTGTCTAATATTGAGTTTATTTAGTTCCTCAGATAAAGGACCTCTGTGGGGTAAAACAACCTGAATATTATATCTTTGAGGATCTAAGTGTTTGATAAGATCAATTAAGCGTGTCTCCCCACCCCCAATCCATTTTCCTATTGGATGAAATATTAAGATTTTTTTCTTATTCATATTTTCCTACTTTTTATTGAATCAAAAATTTTTTCTATATTTAATATTACATCATCAATGGTGATAGACTTCATACATATGTTATTTTCACAATCAAATTTATTGCAGGGGGAACAGGGTACTTTTTTAGTGACAGTAAAGTGAAGGTTTCCTTCTGGACCCCATTGTTTTAAATTACCTCTTCCCCATAAAGATATCGTAGGAATATCCAGAGATACAGCAAAGTGAAAGGGACCAGAATCAAGGCATGTAAAAAGATCTAACTTTTTCAAGAGGGCTCCAAATTCGATAAGGTTTGTCTTAAAAGACAGGATTGGCTTGTATTTCATTTTGCTTATAATATCCAAACAGGTGTTCAGCTGATCATCCGAGGGTCCATAGGTTAAGATTACTTTAACTTTTTTCTTTTCAATAAGATAGTCAGCGACTTTTGCCCATCTATCATTTAACCAGTATTTGCATTTAAAACCTGTAACAGGATTAATTCCAACAATTATCTCTTTCTCGGGATTGAGATTATTTTCTTTAAAAAAATTCTCTACATTTTTGATAGCAGATTTGGTAGGGGTAAAATTTAAAAGAATATCATAATTTTTTAAGCCAAGCTCCTTGGTTAACGTAAAATAACGCTCTCGCAAATGAACTGAATAGTCATCTTTTTTGTCAGGGTAAGATTGGGTATTAAATAAGTTATTGGGAAAAATATCATAACCGATTCTTACCGGACTTTTTATAAGATAAGATATAAAAGTTTTTTTGAAAGCCCGTTCAAAATTTATAATAGTGTCTATTTTTAAGTTTTTTAATAACCTGATTAGCTCTATGATGTTTTTAACACCTCTTTTATATTCAAAGGTTTCCTCAACAAAATCAAAACATTTTAGAAAATCAAGATTTGTTTTATCTGTTAAAAAATAAATCTTTGATTGGTGATACATTTTTTTAATAGGAGAAATAGCCGATAGAGTGAGAAGCATATCTCCAAGGCCTGCAAGTCTTATAACTAAAATATTGTTTATGTGGTCATTCATATTAATTTTTGTTTAATAACAATTTTTTCAGATAGTTGTTTGAAAAATCATTCCTTATAGCATCTAAATAGCCTTTAAAAACGGCGTATGCCAATGATTTTGAGCGATATTTGACCAGCCTGCTAATAAATTTTTTTATTACAAAAAATAAGTATTTAATTCTAGCTATGTTGGAGTTACCGGTAAATAATTTCAGTAAAAGGTAATTATTTCTGAAAAACAAATACTCTGTCAGGGGATTCTTTGCTTTTTTAGGTTCAATTTTCTTTTTTAAACAGAAGTCTTTTATGTATATTAGCTTAGTGTGTTTGTAAGCCATCCATCCGTATAAAGTATCATCTCCAACCATAAATAACTCTTTCATGGGAAATCCTATTTTTGCTATAATGTCTTTATGAATGAACATGCCTTCAAAACAACCAGTACTAACTTCTATGTAAGATTTATCCAAAAATAGATTATTATTAATAGGTATTAACTTCCCAGCTTTTGTAATAATATTCCCCCACGGAAATCTTTTACCATCAGGAAGACATCGTGAAGGTTGAATACATTTAGATAAACGGGAATAAGAAAGTAAATTTTTAAGTCCATCTGGCAATGGCTCTACGTCATCGTCCATTAACCATAGCCAGTCATAGCCTTTCTCATAGGCTCTTTTAATTCCTTCGTAGAACCCCCCAGCTCCTCCTGTATTTTCAGGCATTCTAACGTAATAAAATGGTATGGTTTTATGTGTGCTTCCTTTTAAGCATATAAAACAAGACTCTTCTATAGGTCTTGTAAGCTTATAGTCTGGGAGTTTATCAATGTATTTATTCTCTTTAAGGAGTTCAGGTGTTCCGTCTGTAGATGCATTATCAATTAAACAAATAGCATCTGTTGAGCGAGTCTGTTTTAATAAGGCATCTAAGCATTCTAAAAGTAGATTTTTTCTATTGTAAGTAACAACTACTGTACATACTTTTTCATTATAGTTTTCAATCATCACTTTATTTTTTCCTCAAAGACTTCTAAAGCCCGCTTTACTATATCATCCATATTATAGTATTTATAATCTGCTAATCTTCCCACTAACACTAAATTTTCAAATTTTTCTGATAATTCTTTATATTTGTTGAACTCTTCTATACTTTCTTTTGTAAATAATGGATAATAAGGAATGTCATTTTCCTGACAGGTCTTTGGATATTCATAAAGGATAGTTGTTTTTTTAGTCTCTACTTTATGAATATGTTTAAACTCTGTTATCCTTGTAAAATCATAGTCATTGGGGTAGTTCACTATTGCCACTTCTTGAAAATATGTTTTATCAATCTTTTTAAACTCTAAATTAAGGGACCGGTAAGAAAGTTTTCCAAACCTGTAGTTAAATAGTTCATCAATCATCCCAGTAAAGATAAGCTTCCCTTTAAAATTCTGTCCTAAAAAATAAATCTTTTTACTATTCAGATCTACCTTTAGTACCTCTCTGAAATCGGTATTTAGTAAAAGCTTAATATTTGGATTATTTAGCATCCTTTCAAATATTTTGGTGTAACCTAATTTAGGAACCGCCTGGTACTTGTCATTGAAGTATCTGTTATCTCTTCCAATAAATACTGGAACCCTTGCGGTAACGTTTGGATCTATTTCCTCTGGTTTATAACCCCATTGCTTAATCGTATAATTTAGAAATACTTTTTCATAAATATATTGGGCTAAAAGCTGGATATCTTTATCGTTTATCTTTTTTAACTCTAATATGGGAACTTTTTCATTCAGCTTAAATTTTTCAAGAAGTTTATTCTGTAGTTTTTGAGAAAGAGCCAAAGGAAAAAGCTTATCCAATGTATTGAAATTAAAAGGGATTGGTACTTTTTTGCCATCAATAAAGGCTAATACTTCATGATGATAAATATCCCACTCTGTAAAATTTGACAAATAGTGAAAGATTTTTTCGTGATCTGTATGAAGCAAGTGAGGACCATATTTGTGGATGATAATGTCGTTTTCGTCTTTTATATCAAAGCAGTTGCCACCGATATGGGTTCTTTTTTCTATAATTAGAACTTTTTTATTTAGAACATTAGCTATTCTCTCAGCTATAGTAGAACCTGCGAATCCTGAACCAACGACGATGTAATCAAACATATCTATTGCTCTCTTGATATGGGGTTGAAATTTAATAAAAGATTCTCATCAAAATCAGGATAATATATTAATCTTTTTTTAGAAATCTTAAAATAATTTTTTCTCGTTTATATAAAAATTTTGGAAGTCTTTTTAGGATAAAAAAGGTCATACTTTTTTGCGCTATTCTTAAATCATTATGAAAGAAAAGACTTTCTACATAATTATCATTGGTGGTTTTTGATCTTATTCCGGTAATTAAGGCTTTAATAAAAATTTTCATAAAAGAAAAATCTATTTTCAGGTTAAAAAAATTTTTAAAGTCTTTGTATAATCTTTCAATAAAACTACCTATAAAAAATAAAAAAACCTAAGTCCATGAAAATGCTTAAATATGTGTAAAGTTCTGAGAAATAAATATATTTATTCATGCCTTTGGATAGAGCATGTTGAGGATTTTTTCTGTGATAAGCGTATTCGGATATCATAAGTTTATGTTTAAATCCCATTTTCATAGCATGAAAAACAAATTCGGCTTCATGGGCGTAAAGAAAAATATTAGAATCAAAACCCCCTATTTTTTCAATAAC
>OGCI01002899.1_pt1 | contig 10343 bp, 7 predicted proteins | sample 1570021 | NCBI WGS metagenome assembly OGCI01 (sample SAMN06264664, study PRJEB24512) | hot springs metagenome | isolation source: Hot spring water | place: South Africa: Tshipise | collected 2015-06-21
TTTACAGTTTCGGATAAACTCGTAATACTTCTTGGTATACATGGGTACCCTCCTGGTTTAGGATCTAATTCATTCCCTATTCTACCCAGATCCGTTGGATCTGCGTAGGTCCAGGGGGTACCTTCTCTTTTAACACTCCAGATTTTCTTTCTAAATATTGCCAGTATGAACCATGCCTGATACTATAGGCTGCCATGATTCAAGTGCAGGATGTGGTAAAGGAATACCATACGGGGAAAACCGTGGTTCAAGCGTTACGGGGAGTTACCCTCCAAATTGAAGAGGGCGAGTTCCTCTCCATAGCAGGGCCTTCAGGTTCTGGGAAATCTACGTTATTGAACCTGTTGGGGTGCATCGATACCTTGACCTCAGGCACGATCCGGTTTCAAGGAAAGGATCTTGGTTCCCTATCCTCCGATGAGGCCTCTGCATTTCGACGGGAAAAGATTGGATTCGTGTTTCAGAGTTTCAATCTCATTCCTGTTCTTTCCGCGTATGAGAACGTAGCCCTTCCGTTGGAATTGCTTCATTGGGATTCAAAGCGGATCCGCACAGCGGTATTATCAATTCTGGCGGAAGTAGGGTTGGAAGGGCTAGAAAAGAGGAAACCCTCGGAACTTTCCGGTGGGCAGCAACAGCGTGTGGCCATTGCCCGGGCTCTGGTTAAGAACCCCGCGGTAGTCTTGGCGGATGAACCGACAGCAAACCTGGATTCAAAAACGGGCGAAGAAATCCTCTGCCTGATGAAGAGCTTGAACGAGCGGCATGGGACAGTTTTCGTGTTTTCAACCCATGATCCCATGGTAATGCAGTACGCCCGCCGATTGGTGTACCTCCACGATGGTCGTATCGTAAAGGACGAAAAAAAGGGAGCACTATAACTCCCCTTCGTACACGATCCGTTCCTCCCCACTAAGAGTTACGATCTGATTGTCCGACAATACCGTCAATGCTTCGGGGACTTTGGTGATAGCGACGAGGTTTGGGGCTATGGACTGTATCTTTTTCCAGGAATGGGAAGAGTACGTTTCCAGAACGATTCCCGCAAGGTTAGGCAAGAAGGGAAGGAAGGCATCGTTCATTTCTTTCGTTACGAGAACTTCATCTCCTGTCAGGAGAAGTTTAGCCGAGGCTTCTGTGGCGGTATTAGCTTTTACCACTCGTCCGCTTGCCCGTTTTCCATAGCCTTGCTCTCCTCGGCAAAGGATAGTCCCAAGGAAATAGGCTCGGACCATGTTGATCACTAAGGGGGTTCCGATCGGTACACCAGCCACGACCACGATGTACTCCTGTAATCGTACGTATTTAGCCTCCAGTGCTGCTTTGATTCCGTTGGCGATCATCACATCGGCGTCTTTGGTTTCAGCTGCTACCAAGGGGAACACCCCCCAGTGGAGGAGGAGCTTGTTCTGGACCCCACTATTGGGGGTGACAGCGATAATGGGTGGATCTGGCCGGTAGAATGAGAGGAGCCGGGCCGTATTCCCCGATCGGGTAAGTCCGACGATGGCAGAGGCGTTGATTTCTTCTGCCATGATGTAGGCGGCTTTCGCGGTGGCGTGGGGGATATCGTTCTTGGCGCTCTGGAATTGGAAGTACCGTTTCTTTCGTTCCTTGTATTCTTCCGATTGTTCCACCGTTCGAATGATTCGATCCATAACCCGCAACGCTTCGATCGGATACTTGCCTCCCGCTGTTTCCCCGGAGAGCATCACCGCATCGGTTCCATCGAACACGGCATTGGCCACATCGGTAAGCTCCGCACGGGTAGGTTTGGGATTGGCGGTCATGCTTTCCAGCATTTGAGTGGCCGTGACGACCAGCTTGTTCGCCCGGTTGCATTTTTCGATGATTCGTTTCTGGATCAATGGGATGCTTTCCATTGGCAATTGCACTCCCAGATCTCCCCGGGCGATCATCACTCCATCGGCCACACGAATGATCTCGTCGATGTTTTCCACTCCTTCCCGATCCTCGATTTTCGCGATCACCAAAGGCTTTGGCTGATTCCCCGCGAGTTGATCGATCAGCTGCCGAATCTGGATCACGTCCTGAGCCTTTCGGATGAAGGAAGCGGCGATGAAATCGATCCCTTGAGTCAGGCCGAATTGTATGTCCCTGCCATCCTGCTCCCCTAACGCAGGCAAGGAGGTTCGGATTCCTGGTACGTTGACGTTCTTTTTACTGCCTAGAAGGCCTCCGTTGATTACCTTGGCCCGGACGACTTCTCCCTGGATATCGATCACTTCCAAGTCAATCAACCCATCGGCGATATAGATGTGATCTCCCGGTTGTACTTCTTTGGGAAGGGGTTTGTACGAAATCGAGATCCTACCCGGAGTACATTCGGCCCCGTCCACGGTGAGAGTGATCTCTTGCCCGGGGGTAAGCTTCAATGTTCCCGCAACCACCCCTGTGCGTATCTCTGGGCCTTTGGTATCCAGAAGGATTCCCACGGGGATGTTCAGTTCCGAAGAGATGGCCTTCACCTTTTCCATCCGGTGTCTATGTTCCTCGTGATCTCCATGGGAAAAGTTGAACCGAGCCACATTCATGCCCATCAGAACGAGTTGCCGAATCACTTCCACTGGATCGGAAGAAGGTCCCAAGGTACAGATGATCTTCGTTTTTCGAAACGCGACGGCTTCCCTCATAACACACCTTCCTCTGTGATAAGATGATCTATGGGCTCATCCTGTTCGGTTCGGGGTACTTCTGTTACCACCTGAACCAAAAAACAGATCCCAATCGCTATCACTTCGATGTTTTTTTCCCCATCAGTCACTCTCTGCCTTAAAGACCGGAGAAAACGATCGTAGTACCCTTTCCCTCGCCCAATTCTTCCTCCCTGCCGGTCGAATACCCTTCCGGGCACCAGCACAACAGGACACGTCCCCCAAGGGATATCTCTACCAAATTGAGGAAGGGATGGAGAAGGTTCGATAGTTCCGAAAGAGCCATGTACCCATTCTGGCGTTACACCATTCTTAGGAAGCCGAGAAGAAGACCATCGATAGAAAGCCAACGCGTTACCTTCCACCCGGGGAAATCCAATGGGTAAATAAGGGAACAGGGAACAGATCTCCCTGTAAAGGGGCGTTACATCCGGCTCATCCGGGAAAGGGATAAAGCCGAGAAGAGCTGTAGGTAAAGTACTGAGGGAAAGTAAATACCGGTTCAAATGCTGACAGATGGAATGGGACGCGCCTTTTTTATACTCCTCTGGAAGGGTTTGTAAGATCTCTTTCGCCCGGTTCCTGAGGGTTTGCTTGTCGAATGTATCCAATCTTTCTCCAATTTATAGTATACTGTGCAACTATGATCCGACTCTACAATCGATTTGTCAACCTGTTGAGTTTTTCCAATGAACTGTACAAGTACCAACAGGAATTGAACGACCGCATCGATCGACCCCAGAAGGTTCGTCTCCTGCCACAATTCCATCCTTTGGGCGTGACGGGGAAGTTCCAGAAGCGACGGATCTCATTGGCTGAAGCGTATCTAGCCGTAATTAGCAGCTTGGATAGTGGAAGCCGTAAGAATCGTCTTCGAGCTTTGAAACGATTGATGGATATTGCCTTTCATGCCCGTACCCTTGCGATGCCCCTCAATACTGCCCGGGTGCAGGTAGCCTTGATGAAGGAAGCGGTCAAGAATCGACATAATTCCCGGAAACAGTTGGAACTCCTATATGACTTTTCCCGGACCTCCCATGGGAGACATCAGGTGATCCGGAAACTTCTCTTAGAGTTGAACGTAATAGAAGTACCAGAAACTGGAAAACCTCTAAAAGAGATGGATCTCGGATGGGATACTCATGTTCATGATACGGCGAGTACGGGACGCAAGAACCCGACCCAACTCGTGATCGATGCCTTTATCAAGGGGATGTCTCGACTCACCATCGCGTACAACCATATCGCAGCCTATCCGATGATGATGGAAGCGATAGAGGCTGGCCGCATTACTGGTGTTCGAGTGGAGGTCGCCCTTGAGTTCAGTTGCATGGCAGCGGGAAAACGGTTCCATTTCCTGACAGTGCTTCCTACTTTTGAACGGGCAGCGGATCTAAAACGGTATCTGAAGGAACATAAAGGGCCTCTCAAAACCTTTTTTAAGGGACTGCAGGCCAATCAGAAGCATCGTCTCGAAGCCGTGAAACGGTTGGTAAATCATTTCAACCAGACGGATCTAAAAGAGCTTAACGAGGGTTTTCCAGACGATCCCTTATACCAGGTTCCCAAGATCAAGAAGAAACAGCTCCGCAAGTTCGTTCCCCTGTTCAGCCTTAACAAACTCCATTTAGGAGAGTTCTTCTATAGAATCTATAAACCAATCCTGCATAACAGGCTCCTTCACGCGAAAGCGTTGCTGGAAAAAGCGAACGACGACTTCCGGAAGAAAGCTATCTCCGAGTGGGAACTACGAATCGCGGAACAAAAATTCAATCGCCTGTACGAGGAGTTTCACACCTTGAATCCCGAAGGCCTCTACAAACGATACTTTTCCAATCCAAAGTTGGGAGAATCGATCACTGTCTTTCACGATCTTCCTAGTATCGTGGAGAGCTTACGGAAGGCGGGTTGCAGGGTACGAGTTCTCCATCCCCTAGAACATGGAATGGAAAATGCCCGGAAGTTGTTGCAGGAATATGGAAGTTTCCTCGATGAAGTGGAAGTTTATAACCTACAGGACAGCGCGGTCCGTGATCCGGAAGAGCTTCTACAGCTTGCCCATTTCCTAAAAGGTTTCAATCAGGAACGGGAGAAACTTGGCAAATCGACCCTAACGCCTGTTTGTGGAAGCGACAGTCGGGGTCGAAGCCCTTCGATTCCAGGAATGGGATTTATCTATCTGGATAAAATACAAGGGAAGTATAAAAGGGCATATCTGCGGAAACATATCACCTTACCGATGCCCATTACCCAATTGATTGTAGGCAAGGAAGATGCGCAGCCCATCGTTTGCATGGGGAAGATCTCGGAAGGGATCCAGAACAAGAGTGGATTGGAAAAAGACGAGGAAACGATCCCCCTTCGTCGCGCGATCCGATACCTGAACCCTGGGATGGTGAACGCTCTCCATGTTGGGGTGGGGTTCGTGGTGGCCAATCATTTCATCGGGTCATTCTACGCCACCGTGTGGCTCGGGATCACGGGGTTCCGGAACATGATCGCCGATCTCGTATCCACAAGGGGGGTTCGCCTACGGGAATGGACCTTCCGGAGCGTCGATTTCGCGAACTTGAGTCGTTCCCTCTTCTGGACAGGTTTTTCTGTGCCAATCCTGGGGTTCGTGAAAGCCCAGTTCGATATTCTTTGGCCCTTTGCGGTGGGGGGCCTGTTCTATAACATCGCGAAGTTTTTCTTCATCTCTTTCTCCAACGGGTTGTACCTTGCTACCCATAATACGATTCGAGGATTCGACAAGAAAGTAATCCGGGGAAACTTTTTCCGGAGCGTACTCTCCTGGCCTTTCGCGGCAGTATTCGCACCAGTGGGGGATCTATTGGGGGTGCCCAGTATCGTGCAGGCGAAGTTCTGGTCGGATGTGGTGGCGGGCATGATCGAAGGGGGAGCCAAGTACTACCGGATCCTTCAGGTACAGGAACGGGATGTGGCCGAAATCCTACCTCGCCTAGGAGAAGAGAGGGAGGAAGATAGGTATGCGGCGTTCCTCGATCTATTGCAACTGTTCCGGGATCAACCTCGAACCCGTTCATCCTTGAAGAGGATCTTCAGGTCGAGCGAGAATGGGGAAGTCCTGTACCAAGTAGTACACCGCACTGTAACCGATCCCCTCCATTATTCCGCTCTTGTGCAGTATACCTTGGAACAGATGCCCCGGGATACTCTGCCGGATCTAATCCTTTTGATCTCGGAGACCTACCCTGAGTTTAGGGATTGGATACTCAACTTGATGCTTTAGAGAGAGGAAATACCACTGTACAACGAGTCCCGCGTTCGCTAGAAATCGAGAATGTTCCGCCGAGTTGGTTAGTCAACATACGGACTAGTTCTAATCCAAACCCTTCCTTAGTTGCTGATGGTTCGATTCCTATTCCAGTATCTTCAACTTTCAATGTGCAGGATTCCCCTTCCCTTTTCAAGCTAAGATGGATGGTGCCAGTCGAACGCCCTTGAAAAGCATACTTTAAAGCGTTGGTAAGGAGTTCGTTGATAATCACGCCCAATAAAAAAGCGGCTTTTGAATCTATCGTGAATGTATCGAAGGTGCGTTCAACAGTTATCTGTTTGGATTGGGGGAAAATCAGGAGAACGATTTGGACTAACTCTTCCAGGTAGTTGTCTATCTGTATGGAATCTGCTTCCTTAGTGGATACCATCTTTGCGTAGAGAGTCTCCATCACATACAGTTTTGCGATGGCTTCTTCGAAGAGAATATGGGTTTCTGGGATTGTTGATTTGTCTTTTTGAATGCTGAGTAGAGAGATGAGAGCGGACAAGTTATTTTTTATTCGATGGTGTACTTCCTGGACTAGGAGCTCTTTTTCTTTCAGTTGCTTTTTCAGTTCTTCTTCTTTTCGTTCCTTCTCCTGTATTTCATGCTGGAGAGTTTCATTCGCATAGGTTATCTCTTTCAAAAGGAATCGGATAGGGTCGATCAAATTTTGTTCGATGAGTGCCTGGTAAACAAAAAGAATGGAGAAAAATTTGAGGATATGTCCAAGATAATTAAATAAACCATACACATCCTGATATAGGGTAAAGGTTAATTCTGAAAGGATCGTTGTGCCTATCGCCATAAGTAAATATCGCAGGATTTGTCTAGGCAACGCACTGCGGGAACTCCATAACATGATACCCGTGAGTAGCAAAATGGTAGAAATCAGGTATTCACTCCCGATTTTGAAGGTTGTGAGCCCTTTGCCTTCGATGAAACAATCAGGGAAGTATCCGGTGAACACAGCCCCTAGGATGAATAATCCAATTACATGGACGATACCTAATAATACTTGAGGGCGTATGCGGGAAAGCGAAAAAGTGACTCCTTTGTGGATCGGGGGGGCATGTGGAGAGGGATAAGTAATTGCGGGGGAGATGGTGTTAGGGGGGACCTTCAAAGAAAGGGCGCTCAAGAACAAAGTAGCGGTTTCCAGGTATCTTGCGGAAATCCATAGCTGGGTTGGGAGGTTTGCGGTGGCCCACGGGAATATCCCCATCCCCTTATAGGCAAAGGTATGGATAAGATCCAAGAATCCCACCCAGAGATACCCAACGCCCAGTAGTTCCATCGTGAAGTTGCGGGTAAGACGATACGTGTTCCAGCCCAGAATGAAGATGTTTACGGAGACGATCACTCCAAGGATTTCTATGAGGGAATGCACAAACAGGAAATTTACCCAGTTCATCCGATAAAGTATGTCTAATAGAACTAGATGGAACAATGCGAGCACATAGAAAGACCTTTGGAATCCTTGCGAAGTCTCCAGTGGTCGTGTTTCATTCTTTTTTCTTTTTCTCAATTTTTCGAAATCCTATATGTTTTTAGAAAGATACTACGAAGATAAAACCTGTATTCCCGCACCAGTGCCCGGAAACAGGTTCTCGGCCGCATCCACGAACCGTTTGTAGTTGGTACCATTGAACCACCAGAGGTAGTCCCGATCTGGCTCGGATAGTTCATCCAGTCGCTTTTTTATGTCTTCGCTCATGTCCCAGTCTGCGGCTTCGAGGTTTTCTTCCAGTTGGGCAAGGGTCCGGACTCCTATGATCACCGAGGAGAGGAACTTGCGGGTCAAGGGCCAGGCAATGGCAAGCTTGGCCATGGGAATGCCCACCTCTTTCGAAACTGCTTCCAGATTTTCGGCAGTCCGGAATCCCCGTTCGTTCCAGAATCGAGGGCCATCAACCTTCATCCGATGCTCCAGGCGTGAACCAGCCGGGGGCTCTTTCATCCCCTTGTACTTGCCAGTCAATAACCCGCCCCCTAACGGGCTCCAACTCAACACCCCTACCCCGTATTCCACCATGGCGGGAATCACCTCTGCCTCCACATCCCGATGGATCAGGTTATAGAGGTATTGACCGCATACGAACCCGGCGCGGCCCCGATGGGAGGAGATTTCCATGGCCCGTGCAATTTGCCAACCGAAGAGGTTGCTGCAGGCGGTGTAGAGGATCTTACCTTGATGGACCAGAATGTCCAGCGTTTCCAAGACTTCCTCCATCGGAACAAGGGGATCGGGTCCATGGAGATAGTAGATGTCGATGTAATCCGTGTTTAGACGACGGAGACTATTTTCGCAAGAGGTGACGATATGTTTTCGGGACCACCCATGAGCGTTCGGTTTCTGACTCATGGGGAAGTAACACTTGGTAGCTAGGATCACCTCGTCCCGTTTCAGTTCCGGTAGCACCTTGCCAATGATGGTTTCCGACATTCCGCCGGCGTACACATCTGCCGTATCTATGAAGTTCCCTCCTGCCTCTACGTACCGAAGCAGTATCCGGCGTGCTTCTTTTTCATCGCACCCCCAGGGGGTTGCTCCAAAGGTCATGGTACCGAGACATGCCCGGGAAACGAGTAGACCTGATTTGCCAAGGTAGCGGTATTTCATGGTAGATCTCCTTTATATACTCATGCTAATAATGTTAATATAAGTATCCGATTTTGTATATCTCCTGAATTATTTGAAGCGATTTTCTATCCCTCAGAAAAGAAAAAATGTAAATACCGCTTGAAGTTCCAATGGCGAAAGTCCATAATCACAGTACCATGATACGAAAGTACGTGATCCAGAACCAGAGGATTGTCGAAACTCTCGATCCCGAGGCTTCGATATTGCTCTATGTCTGCCCGGATGAAAGCGAGAAGAAACGACTGATCGAGACATGCCTAATTGATGAACATACCCTTCAGTCTGCATTGGATCCCGATGAACAGGCCCGCTTGGAATGGGAGCCGAACCATATCGCGATTATCTACAAAAGACCGAAGAACTATTCCGCAGCGGATGAGTTTCTCTTTAAGGCATCTACTGTAGGAGCTTTCGTGTTTTCTGATCGCCTTATTCTTGTAGTAAATGAGGATACTAACCTATTCGAGGGTAAGCAATTATCCCAAGTATCGACCCTAAGGGAGTTATTGCTCAAGCTTATTTTCCGCGCTATTTACCATTTCATGGAGCACCTTCGCATTATTAATGCGATCGCTGATGAAATCGAGCATAAGATCAACAAGGCTATGGAGAATCGTTACCTAATAAACTTATTCGCGCTCCAGAAAAGCCTTGTGTACTACCAGAACGCCATTAACTCTACCGGTGTTCTGCTGGAAAAAATCAAGCATAACTCAACAAAGTTCAACTTTACTGGGGAAGAGTTGGAGCTTTTGGAAGACTTACTTATCGAGAACAACCAGTGCTACAGACAGGCTGAGATCTATTCCACCATCCTCGCTAGCCTTATGGACGCTAGAGCTTCCATCGTTAGCAACAACCTAAATGTTCTGATGAAGACTCTCAATATCATTACTATTACCATCATGATGCCAACATTGATCGTGTCGATTTTCTCGATGAACGTACCCCTGCCTTTCGGATTGAATTCATTTGAACATGCCTTCTGGTTGATCCTATCTCTGTCGGGTCTGTCTATGGCTGGCTTCTTGATCTTTTGGAAACAGAAGAAGTGGTAACCAACGCAATACCTAAGAATCAAGGAATACGATATCCTCAGGCCGTGCCACGACGTCTCGTTTGTCGGAACCTAAGAGTTTCCGGATTTCTGAGCTGTGTTTGCCCATAAGGGCGCGAATCTCCGCGCTATTTAGGCCAGTGACTATCTTGGCTATATCGTTCACCTGCACGATATCCCCGGCAGCGAAGACCCCCTGCACTTCATGAATGCCCGAGGGGAGAAGACTCTTCCGATTCCGCATAGCCTCAATGGCCCCCTCGTCCACGATTAGTTTCCCCTGGGGAGTTCCGTTTAGGATCCATCTCTGCCGATTAGAAAGCTTCTCGCCTGCCAAGAACAGGGTTCCGAGCTGTTCTCCCGATAACACCCGCTCCAGCACGTTCGGTTCCCTGCCATGGGCTAGTACCATGCGACAACCTGCCCTCTGGGCTATCTGAGCTGCCAGGACCTTGGTGCGCATGCCCCCGGTGGAAAAAGTGCTTCCCGCAGCACCCGCACAAGCAAGGATCTTTTCGTCTACCCGTTCTACCGTGTGGATGGGAGTGGCTGTGGGATCCTCCTTAGGATTCGCGGTGTAAAGAGCGTCGATATCGGTAAGGAGGATCAGCAGGTCTGCGTCGATTTTCGAAGCGATGAGGGCGGAGAGACGATCATTGTCGCCAAAAGCATTCCCGATTTCTG
>OGCI01002900.1_pt1 | contig 10341 bp, 8 predicted proteins | sample 1570021 | NCBI WGS metagenome assembly OGCI01 (sample SAMN06264664, study PRJEB24512) | hot springs metagenome | isolation source: Hot spring water | place: South Africa: Tshipise | collected 2015-06-21
GTCTGCCTCCGGATTCCAGTTGCTGTCTCCCGGCATCGACCCGAATGCCGCCACCAGCGCGCCAAAGTCGAACAGGGTCACTTCGTTGTCGCCGTCGACGTCGCCGTTGGTCAGAATGATGTCCGCTCCCGGCACGTCGGCATCCTGCACCCGCACCTGCCGGACAATCCCCCTTAGCCAGTGACTGCCCTTGAAGGCGAGGTCGTACGAGCCCGGCTCTACGTCGCTCACGCCGTAGTTGCCCTGTCCATCCAGCGACAGAATCACCGTGCGCAACGGCTGCGTGTTGCCCGAAAGGCGCAGCTGACACTCCACCGGAACCCGCAGGGGCGAACCGGCATAGTCACCCAGCAGCACCCTGCCCGTCACACGGAAGCGTCGCACCCGTTCGGTGAGAGCAGCGTTGTCGAAGGCGTAAATGTTCCACTCGGCAGACGAGCCGGCATGACCCTGCATAAAGACCGTGATGGTGTCCGCCTGCGCGGTCGTCTGCAACCACAGGGGATGCCAGCGGTCGTAGTGCACGCTCCACGGCGTCCATATCACACTGGGCGAGCTGGGGTTTGTGCCGCCGAACGGGTCTACTCCGATGCGCACCGCGAGATTGTGCATGGGAATGTTCAGGCACCATGTCCATGCCCACGCGCTGAAACAGTAGTCTCTGCCATGCGATACACGTACTCTCTGCCACATGCCACCATTGCGGGTGCCTCCGTTGGTTGCCCATCCGATAAAGTATTGCCCCTCAACCGCCTGCAGGTCCTTGAACCAGGGACCCCGATACACCCCGTCCGATGCGCCGAAGTATGTCCAGCCTGCGGGAGTGCCGGTCTCGAAACCGCCGTTGACCAGCAGGTTTGGCGTCTCGGGCAGGGTGAGCAGCGTGGTATCCGAACCGATCGTTTCAAGGTAGCCACCCGCCCGCGACCGCACGCGAAAGTGATACAAAGTATGCGGTTCCAGCCCGGTAAGGGTCAGCTCGTGGATGGTTTTCGGGGAGGGGTCCGTCGCTACGTGAGTGTACGAGGCGGTTAGACCGTACTGCACCCTCGATTCTGCCGGAGCGTTTGTGCGCCAGTAGAGCGAAGCAGTGCGCGAGGTGATGCTGGTGGTCAGCATGTTGTGCAGTTGCAAGCGTGGCAGGACGGCGCCGGCGTATTCCTCGGCGGTCATCACACAACTTCCAAGGTCTAATCCCGGCTGTGCGACGCCGTTGAGATAGAGCAAGCCATCGGGATAGGCGTTGTCGGCGGTGTAGATGTAGAAGCCTTCTCCCGAGGTGCGCCGGATACGCAGGTAGTAGGTTTGCCCAGGGCTGAGAGGCACTGCACCGGGCGCCCAGCACACCATCATCGGCGTGTCTGCCCAGCCCCGCACGACGCGCGAACTGCCCACCATCTGTCCTCCGGAAGGTGCGGTGTGCACGCTGACGGTAAACCACACATTGCTGACGCCGCCCGTGTTGAAACTGACCGAGGTCAGGCTGCTTCCCCGCGCCACGAAACTCTGCACAGCCTCGCCGACCCACTGCCCGGCGTTGTTGTGCCGGACGTGGTAGAAGGTGGCGTGCCCGTCGTCGTCACAGCAGATGGTGATGCCCAGGTCCAGGTCGGGCACCGGTGTACCGTCCAAAATCGCCCAGCCGTCGGGATAGGCGTCGGCACCGAAATAGAGCGGACGGCTCATGTAGGTTGACCACAGCGCGTTGTCGGGGCGCCGGAGCACCACCGCATAGCGCCTGCCAGGCACTACCGGCACCTCGCCCGCGTGCCATGATGCCGTGCCACGTCCACTCTGCCCGGCGTAGAGAGTACGGTTGGGTCCGATTTGTCGTCCACCGGGCGAGTCTTCGTGGACAGACACGTTGATAGCAGTCGCTTCGGATGCCACACGCACGGTGACTTTAACCACCGAACTGCCGTCGGCAATGAAGGTCTGCGCATACACACGGTGCCAGTTCACAAACCAGGTTGGGTCGTCCGTCCACACTGTGTTATAGAGCGTGAAGTTGAGCGGCGTGGTTCGTCCATCGCGCACCACCACTCCATGCCTTATTTGCACGCGAAAGTGGAACGGGTCATGCAGTCCAACGGTGTAGGTGCCTGCCGGAAGGGCGATGGTGTATGTGCCGTGGGTATCGGTGCCTGCCGAGTAGGTGTAGCCGGTCTCGGACGAGCTTGCCCACACCGCGATCTCGTAGACCCCGCGTCCCAGCAGGTCGGTGACGGCACCGCTGATCCAGCCGTCCGCCCGGACTGGAGTAAGACACAGCATCCAAAGGAGCACAACGCACAGGGCAACCGCCCCTCTCATCATTGCCGCCTCCCTGCGAAAGAGGTATCCTGCGCCCTCGCACCTACTGGCAGGGTTGGAACGAACCCCACTGCGAGTTCACCATGCGCACATAGCCCTCCGAGATGAGCCTGTTCTCGAGGTCAGCCAGCGTATCCTGATTGAGCCGTTTGGCGTGACCGTCCGCGAAGGCGTAGTTCTTGCGGGCAATGCCTGTGCTCGGGTCTTTCTGGTGCCAGAACCAGATTTCACCGATCGCCAGCCACTGCGACGGTACCGCCACCTTCGCATCCTTCAAGCCTGTGTAGGGACCGAAGTATCCACGCTCCGGTCGGTCTGCGGTTGCCAGCGCGCCGAGCGAACAGGTGAGCGACCATGCGTTGTACTGGAAGCTGCTCAGCGGTCCGCCGCGCGGTCCCAGCACTTCAGGGTCCCACAGAGGGCGCTCTGTCCATGGGGGCACAAACAGCCAGAACCCACCGTAGGATAGCCCCGTGTCGCTGGGACAGCGGTGCAGCTGGTTGTTTTTGACGTAAGGCTCCAGCGCGTCCACCATGCGCTGACGGCAGGTGATGCGCCGGCTGACGGGATCATAGTCGCGCTCGCACACCGGTGGGTCGATGATGGCAGCAATCCATGAACCCGCTTTGGGAAAGGTTTCATCGTAATCCTGCGTGTACAAGCGCATGGCTGTACCCAGTTCGCGCACATGTGTGAGGCACAGCGCCATACGAGCGTTTTCGCGGGCACGTGCAAACACGGGGAAAAGTATCGCTGCCAGAATGGCGATAATGGCTATAACCACCAGCAACTCAATTAGCGTAAAGGCGCCGGCGCGTTTCATCCTCTTTTCCCCCTTTGCAGGGGGCGCGGAAGCCCCGCGCCCCTCTGCGACGTTACGTACGGCGACGCCGCCACAACCACGCCAGCCCGACACCCAGCACCGCCAACCCCGAAGGCTCCGGCACGGGCACAAGGCTCACGTTATCCAGGTCTAGGATCGTGGTTGCGATGGGCCAGTAGATGCGCGCTCGTGTCCAGATGGTCAGGGTGGTGCCGGTGGGCGTGATGGCGGTTTCGAAGTGCTGCCAGGGCTTGTCGCCGGTAGTATCTTCCACCACCACCCACACGATGCTGGGGCTATTGGGGTCGGTGCCGCCGCTCAGGTCATACCCGATACGGCGTTCCTGCCCAGAACCGGGATCGGTGGTGCCTGCCAGTGCATAGTCAAAGGACAGGATGTGCGGTAGCCCCGGAATGGCCCCACTTACCACCTGGTAGATGCCGCCAAGGAAGGACTGTCCATTGATCAACCCTCCAATCACGCGCTGCCCGAAACCGGGGTTACCCGTTCCCGGTCTGTTCCAGAAGCTGGCGGAGCCGGGGAAGATCGGGTTCTGAATGCCACCGTCCCACCACTCCCAGCCCAGAGCAATCTCGCCGCCGGGTGCAGGAACATTCCCACCCTCGAAGTCGCCGTTCATCACGAGGTTCTGGGCGAAGACCGGCATGGCAAGCCCGCCCAACAGCAACACCAGCAAACCGAGTCGTTTCATGTTGCGTCTTCCTCCTTTCCTGAGATTATCTCCAACCAGTAGTCTGGTCGGTGCCTCCGTTAGCGATTACTCGTCGCCGATCGCGCCGAAGTTCTGCACGAGGACTCCAAAATCGAACAGCGTTACCTCCTCGTCTCCGTCCAGGTCTGCCTCCGGATTCCAGTTACTGTCTCCCGGCATACTGCCAAAAGCGGTTACCAGCTGACCGAAGTCGAACAGGGTCACCTCGTTGTCACCGTCGATGTCCCCGTTGGTCAGCGCGACATTCACCCCGCCGACGTCGGCGTTCACCACCTGCACCCCTCGCACGACGGTTCGGAGCCAGTGGCTCGCCTTGAATGCAACATCATAGGTTCCTGGCACGACTTCGTCAATGACATACCGCCCCTGATTGTCCAGCGTTAGGGACACGGTTCGGATGGGAACGGTGCTGCCCGACGCTCGCAGTTGCGCCTCGACAGAAACTGCGGTGATATCGCCTCCCCAGTCGTTCAGCACCACCGAGCCGGTGATGCGATAGGCAATCGGCGCCAGACGCACATTGTCCATGTCAAAATGCGTGGTAATCGTGGGCCAGAAGATGCGATGGCGCGTCCAGATTGTCACCGCGCTGGCTCCTGCCGGGTTGAACTCGAACCTTACCTGCTGCCACTGGTCGTTCGTGTGTCGCGCACCAAAGAAAAACACCTCCAGGAAGCCCGAGCCGGGCGGGTGGGTTCGCGGCGGGTTTGTACCCCCCCTCAGGTCAACGTACACAGCGTACTCGTTGCCGTCTGCCAAGTTGGTGGAGCCAAAACACTTGTACTGGAAAGTGAGCACGAGCGGCGTGTATCGCAACGCTGGCGGGATGGGGACTACCTGATAAATCCCGCCCAGGCACGACGCACTGGTAATCGCTCCGCTGATGGTTCGTTGCGACAACCCCGGTCCTCCCACGGGTCGGTTCCAGAACGCAAGGAAAGAGCCATAGATGGGATTGCCGGCGCTTTCGGACCACCACTCCCAGTCATTGGCTATCTCCCCTCCCGGTGCAGAACGGTATCCGCCCTCGAAGTCTCCGTTGCGCACCAGGTTCTGCCCCAACACCGGCAGAGCCAGCACGCTCAGTACCACAAGCAGAGATATACCCCGCTGCATACGACACTCCTCCTTTCAAGGTGTGAGTTCACAGCTACCGGACCCAGTCGCCGGTGCTACTCGTCCCCGATTTCCCCGAAGTTCCTGACCAGCACACCGAAGTCGAACAGCGTCACCTCCGCGTCGCCGTCCAGGTCTGCCTCCGGATTCCAGTTGCTGTCTCCCGGCATCGACCCGAATGCCGCCACCAGCGCACCAAAGTCGAACAGGGTCACTTCGTTGTCGCCGTCGACGTCGCCGTTGGTCAACACCACATTGAAGATGTACACGTCGCTTTCAACGATGCGTATCTCCCTGACGACTTTCCTCAGCCAGTGGCTAGCTTTCAGGGCGAGATCGTAGCTGCCGGGTTCGATGCCAGACATGGTGAAGTTGCCTTCGTCGTCGAGGTTCAGCGCCTCGATGCGGATCGGCTCCAAACTGCCCCACGGACGCAGGACAGCTTCCACCGGCACGCGGCTGGGCGCACCGGAGTAATCCCCCAGCGTGACCTTACCCATGATGCGGAAACCCGATCGCTCCAGCACCAGATTGTCCACGTTCGCGTAGACGCCCAGCGGGGTGACGGAGCCGACTTTAAACCCCACCCGATACTCGCCCGCGGTGGCGATGTCGAACGTGACGTCGAAATGCGTCCAGCCCAAACGGTTGCCCTGCGGAATGGGCGTCTTACTCCAGCCGGGTGCGCCGGGCTGAGCGTCCGCCAGTCCGTTCTCCTTCTTCAGGATGCCCCACTCCACCCAGGTAGCGCCACCGGGGTCTCCATCCCGCGGGCGAAGCGAACCCATCCTCAGCCAGAACCGAAGCCGGTATTTGCCCGGGGTGAGGAGGATGGACGGTGAGGCTGCCTTGTGCGAGTCGTAAATCGCCCACGAGTGGAACGAACGCCCCTGGTAAGCGTAAGGCTGAAGACTGATGACATCCCATCCCGACGCCAGTCCCCAACCGTCGTTGCCGTAGATCCAGTCGGCGGGCAGAGTCGCTTGGAAGGGTACGTTGAGATCAAGCCAGCTGTCGCCAGTATTGAGGTCCCAGTCCACGGTTTGCGTCGCGCCCTCGAAGTTCTCGGTGTAAATCGGCGCACCAGACACGGGAGCCAACACCTTCAACAGCGTCACAGCACACAACCAGAAGCCAATGCGAAACATCTTGCACCCTCCTTTTCGGTCACAGGCTGTATGTTCAGAACCTGTTGCTCGAGGGCAACAGGACACTGCCTCCCGATGGTGCAACCCACAATCGGAATACTACACCTGGTTCCCTGCAACTGGAGAAGTGCGCAATCGATTACACACTCATTCTACATCCGTTCTTCAGCCTTGTCAACACCTGTTGACGCCCCTGCCATACGATTTTTAGATACAGGTTCCACATGATGGGCAGGAGTCCGTTCACGGGGGCGGGAAAGAGAAACTGAGAACGTCGCACCCACCCCATCGAGGGGGGAGGGTCGGTATGGAAACGGGGGATACATCATGGCAAAGCGAATTCCGATTGCGGTGCAACTGTACTCTGTGCGCGACGACTGCGCGCGCGATTTGCCAGGCACCCTCGCTGCTGTCGCCCGCATGGGCTACGAGGGAGTGGAGTTTGCGGGCTACTACGGCTACGGTGCGAAGGAGCTGCGCAAGCTGCTGGATGACAACGGGCTGAAGTGCTGCGGCACGCATATCGGCATCAACACCCTGCTGGGCGACGAGCTGCAGCGAACCATCGAGTTCAACCAGATACTGGGCAATAAGTTCCTGATCGTGCCCGGCCTGCCCGGCGAATACACCAGCTCCCGTAAGGCATGGCTGGACACTGCCAAGCTGTTCAACGAGATCGCCGCAAAGGTGAAGCCCCACAAAATGCGTGTGGGTTACCACAATCACACTATCGAGTTCAAGCCGCTGGACGGCGAGCTCCCGTGGGATAGCTTCTTCGGGAACACGGTGAAAGACGTGGTGATGCAGTTCGATACTGGCAACGCGATGCACGCGGGCGCAAAGGCAGCCGACTTCCTGCGAAAATACCCGGGTCGTGCCGCAACCGTACACCTCAAAGAGTTTTCCTCCAGGAACCCCAATGCCGTGCTCGGCGAGGGAGACATCAACTGGAAGGAGATTTTTGAGCTGTGTGAGACCATTGGCAAGACCGAGTGGTACATCGTGGAGCAGGAGACGTACGCCCATCCGCCGCTGAAGACCATTGAGCTGTGCCTGCAGAATCTGAAGCGCATGGGTAAGTAATCGGGACCAGCAGAGGCGGTGCGTACCGCCTTTGCCTAGCATTCAGGGGAGCAGGAGGTTCCTGCTCCCCTGTGAGTTCTGAGGCAACCCACCGACGCCTTCAGTCTTCCATGTCGCCTGTTAACTCGACGCCCGCCGCCCTGAGACGGTTCACTGCACGCTCGAGGGCAACACGGGCACGCTCGCGGTCTACGGTTGGGTCCTGAAGGAGCTGACGCGCCCGAATCAGCGCCTCTCTTGCCCGATGGATATCGATATCCTGCGGACGCTCGGCGGCATCTGCCAGTACCAGTACGCGATTGCCCACCACCTGCATGAACCCCCCGGACACCGCGATATTCTCTTCTGTGTCATCAGGATAGCGCACATGCAGGATGCCCACCCGCAGTTCGGTAACCAGCGGCGCGTGGTTTGCCAGCACACCCAGATACCCCTCCACTCCCGGCGCTATCACACTCACGACCTCTTCCGACATCAGCTGGCGGTCGGGCGTGACCACTTCCAGATGGAACGTTCTTGCCATCTCCTGTCCTCGCTATGCCCCAGCCAGAAGGCGTTCGGCTTTCTCGACGGCATCCTCGATAGTGCCCACCATGTAGAACGCCTGCTCGGGCAGGTCGTCGTGCTTGCCCTCCACAATCTCCTTGAAAGAGCGCACGGTATCTGCGATAGACACATACTTGCCCGGGTTACCGGTGAACTGCTCCGCCACAAAGAACGGCTGCGACAGGAAGCGCTCGATTTTGCGGGCACGCGCCACCAGCAGTTTGTCTTCGTCGGACAGCTCATCGATACCCAGAATGGCAATGATGTCCTGCAGCTCCTTGTAACGCTGAAGGATCGCCTGCACCGCACGCGCCACCTCGTAGTGCTCCTGCCCCACGATGTTAGGATCAAGGTTGCGCGACATCGATGCCAGCGGGTCTACCGCCGGGTAGATGCCCTTCTCTGCAATGCGCCGCTCCAGATACACGTAAGCGTCCAGATGCGAGAAGGTGGTCGCCGGGGCGGGATCGGTCGGGTCGTCGGCAGGAACGTAAATTGCCTGCACCGAAGTGATGGAGCCTCGCCGGGTGGAGGTGATGCGCTCCTGCAGGGCGCCCATCTCGGTGCCGAGTGTTGGCTGGTAGCCGACCGCGCTGGGGATCCGTCCCAGCAGAGCCGACACCTCGGAACCCGCCTGCACGAAGCGGAAGATGTTGTCGATGAACACGAGCACGTCCTGACCCTGCTCATCGCGGAAGTACTCCGCCATGGTCAGCGCTGTCAGTCCCACGCGCAGGCGGGCCCCGGGAGGCTCGTTCATCTGTCCAAACACCATGCAGGTCTTGTTAATAACGCCGGAGTGGTTCATCTCCAGCCACAGGTCATTTCCCTCACGGGTGCGTTCGCCCACCCCGGCGAAGACCGACACACCACCATGCTCGGTGGCGATGTTTCGAATGAGCTCCTGAATCAATACCGTCTTGCCCAGTCCCGCGCCGCCAAACAAGCCGATTTTGCCACCCTTGTTGAACGGGGTGAGCAGGTCGATCACCTTCAGTCCCGTCTCCAGAATCTCGGTAGTGGTGGACTGCTCGGGGAAGGGCGGCGCCGGACGGTGTATCGGCATTCGCTTTTCCGCCTGTGCCGGTCCACGCTCGTCGATGGGTTCGCCCAGCAGGTTGAACACCCTGCCCAGCGTCTCCGGACCCACCGGAACAGCGATCGAACCACCCGTGTCCACCACCGGCATTCCGCGCACCAGCCCGTCGGTCGAGTCCAGCGCCACACACCGCACCATATCATCCCCCAGGTGCTGTGCCACCTCGCACACCAGGTGGATGTTGCGCTCGGGGTCGTCGATGGTCACGGCGTTCAGGATGGCGGGCAGCTCCCCTGCCGGAAAACGGGCATCCACCACCGGTCCCATCACCTGCGCGACTTTACCTATTGCCATCGAAGTTGTTTCTACCTCCCATAATCAAGAATAAACGCCAGTTACGCGAAGACCTCCGACACCTTGCACTCGAAACCGGGCAGAATATCCTCACCCGACAGCGTGTCCTCTTCACCGAGCACGCGCACCGGTTGATTTGCTCGGTGTATGCTGATGGTTCGATCTGCCGGGTCTACCACCCACACCGCCTGCACGCCAGCCTGCAACCAGTCACTGACCTTCTCGGCGAGCGCAGAATACGTGTCAGACGGAGAGAGAACCTCCGCAACAAGGTCTGGAGCAAATCGAGCGAACTGCTCAGGCAACTTTCCGTCTGAAATCTTCTCACACCGAACAAAAGCCACATCAGGCGCTCGCAAAGTCAATGGGTTTTCAGACAAAATGAACCCAGTTTCTGCCATCAATACGTAACCGCTCTTCTGCGACTCAACGAATCGGTAGAGAACGGCAAACAGCCGACCGGCAACCACACCGTGCTTGAAGCTCGCAGGCGCCAACTGTCGAAACCTCCCCCCGACAACCTCCCACCGCTTCGTCGCAGAGCGGGAGAGTTCCCACAAATCCTCAACCGTGCATATTCCGCCTTCAGACACAACCGCCACGGCTCATCCCTGCCTTCACGGCGCGAATATCTCCGACACCTTGCACTCGAAACCGGGCAGAACATCCTCGCCCAACAGCACCTCATCGTCCCGAAGGATCCTCGCAGGCACGCCCGCTTTGTGCACCACCACCTGCTTGCTGGCGGGGTCCACCACCCACACCAGCTTCACGCCTGCCGCCAGCCAGTCGTTCACTTTGTCCAGCACAGCAGGATAGGTATCACTGGGCGACAGCACTTCCACCACAAGGTCTGGAATCGTGCGTGAGAAGTGGGAGGACATTTTCCCCTCGGGCAACCTGTCACGCTGGACAAACGCCACGTCCGGCGCGCGCACCGTCGCGGGCTCACCCTCCTGCAGAACAAATCCTGTCTCGGCTGCGAACAGGTAACCCAGACGCCTGTTATCGACATGTCGTGCCAGCAGGGCAATCGCTCTGCCCGCTACAAAACCATGCTCTTCACCAGCTGGTGCCATCTCTCGCAGTTCCCCTCTGACGAGCTCAAGACGCTTCTCGGTTCGGTGGCACAGCTCCCACAGTTCGTCTACAGTGTATGTTCTCTTCTCGGCGGTGACTGCCATCG
>OGCI01002901.1_pt1 | contig 10340 bp, 5 predicted proteins | sample 1570021 | NCBI WGS metagenome assembly OGCI01 (sample SAMN06264664, study PRJEB24512) | hot springs metagenome | isolation source: Hot spring water | place: South Africa: Tshipise | collected 2015-06-21
GAGCAGGAGGTCTTCATGGGGGAGTTCCCTCTCATGACGGACAAGGGCACCTTCATCATCAACGGCACGGAACGCGTGGTGGTGTCGCAGCTGGTCCGTTCCCCCGGCGTCTACTTCAGCAAGGAGCTGGACAAGGCGACGGACAAGGAGCTCTACTTCGCCAAGATCATACCCTCCCGCGGCGCATGGCTGGAGTTCGAGACCGACAAGCGGGACGTCATTGGGGTGAGAATCGACCGCAAGCGCCGCCAGCCGGCCACCGTGCTCCTGCGGGCCATGGGTTACGAGGACAAAGACCAGATACTATCCCTGTTCGACGGCTCCCCCCTCATCGAGGCCACCCTGGAGAGGGACCATACCACCAACCGCGATGAGGCCCTCATGGACATCTACCGCAAGCTGCGCCCCGGGGAGCCGCCCACAGCGGATTCGGCCTTGACGCTGTTGGAGAACCTCTTCTTCAACCGTAAACGGTACGACCTGGCAAAGGTGGGGCGTTACAAGCTGAACAAGAAACTGGGCCTCGACGTTCCCCTGGCGGTGACCGTGCTCACCTTCGAGGACATCGTGGAAACCATACGCTATCTCCTGCGTATCATGCCGGGGGAGATCGAGGAAGTGGATGACATCGACCACTTCGGCAACCGGCGCGTGCGCTCCGTGGGCGAGCTCATCCAGAACCAGGTGAGGATAGGGCTCTCCCGCATGGAGAGGGTGGTCAAGGAACGCATGACCACCCAGGACGCGGAGGCGATAACCCCCCAGAACCTTATAAACATCCGCCCCGTGGTGGCGGCCATCAAGGAGTTCTTCGGGTCCAGCCAGCTCTCGCAGTTCATGGACCAGACCAATCCCCTGGCGGGGCTCACCCACAAACGCCGCCTTTCCGCGCTGGGCCCCGGAGGGCTTTCGCGCGAGAGAGCGGGCTTCGAGGTCAGGGACGTGCATCCCTCCCATTACGGGCGCATGTGCCCCATCGAGACGCCGGAAGGCCCGAACATCGGGCTCATCGGCTCCCTGGCCACCTACGCCCGCGTCAACGAGTTCGGCTTCATCGAAACCCCCTACCGCAAGGTTGTCAAGGGGAGGGTTACCGACGAGATAGTCTTTCTCACCGCCGATGAGGAGGAGAGGTACGTCATCGCCCAGGCCAACGCGCCCATCGACAAGCGGGGGCGTTTCCTTGCGCCCACCATCCTCTGCCGTACCAAGGAGGCGGTGAAGGCGGTGCACCCGGATGAGGTGGACTACATGGACGTCTCCCCGCGGCAGATCGTTTCCGTGGCCACCGCCCTCATCCCCTTCCTGGAACACGACGACGCCAACCGCGCCCTCATGGGTTCCAACATGCAGCGGCAGGCGGTGCCCCTGCTGCGCTCGGAAGCCCCCCTCATCGGGACGGGCATGGAGTACAGGGCGGCCAAGGACACCGGTGACGTGCTCTGCGCCCGCGCGGCGGGCCTGGTCACCTACGTGGACGCGGACCGCATCGAGATAAAGCGCAAGGACGGGACGGTGGACGACTACAGGGTGGCCAAGTTCCGCCGCTCCAACCAGGGGACCTGCGTGAACCAGAAGCCCATCGTGGACGAGGGCGACCGCGTGGAAGAGGGCCAGGTGATAGCCGACGGCCCCTGCACCGACCACGGGGAGCTGGCCCTGGGCAAGAACCTCCTGGTGGCCTTCATGCCCTGGGAGGGCTACAACTACGAGGACGCTATCATCGTCTCCGAGCGCATGGTCTACGACGACGTGCTCTCCTCCATACACATCGAGGAGCACGAGACCGACGCCCGCGACACCAAGCTGGGGCCGGAGGAAATCACCCGGGATATCCCCAACGTGAGCGAGGATATGCTCAAGGACCTGGACGAGAGGGGAATCATCCGCGTGGGGGCGGAGGTGGGCCCCGGCGACATCCTGGTGGGCAAGGTGACCCCCAAGGGCGAGACGGAGCTCACCGCCGAGGAGAGGCTGCTGCGCGCCATCTTCGGCGAGAAGGCCAGGGAGGTGCGCAATACCTCGCTCAAGGTTCCCCACGGCGAGTCGGGCAAGGTGATCGACGTGAAGGTCTTCTCGAGGGGCGCAGGCGACGAGCTGCAGCCGGGGGTCAACGAGATGGTGCGCGTCTACGTGGCGCAGGTGCGCAAGATCTCCGACGGCGACAAGCTCGCCGGCCGCCACGGCAACAAGGGGGTCATCTCCAAGATCCTGCCTCTCGAGGATATGCCTTTCCTCGCGGACGGGACCCCGGTGGATGTCGTGCTCAACCCCCTGGGGGTTCCCTCGCGCATGAACATCGGCCAGATCCTGGAGACCCACCTGGGCTGGGCGGCCTATGAGGGTTGGCCCAGGAAGGGTAAGAACAGGGCGAACGGGCCGGTATACGTCGCCACCCCCGTCTTCGATGGCGCCAAGGAGGGCGAGATAGAGGAGGCGTTGCTGGAGGCCGGCCTGCCCGAGGACGGCAAGACCATCGTCTACGACGGCATAACCGGCGAGCCCTTCCACCAGCCCATCACCGTGGGCTACATATACATGATGAAGCTCCTGCACCTGGTGGACGACAAGATACACGCCCGCTCCACCGGCCCCTATTCCCTGGTGACTCAGCAGCCCCTGGGCGGCAAGGCGCAGTTCGGGGGCCAGAGGTTCGGGGAGATGGAGGTCTGGGCCCTGGAGGCCTACGGTTCCGCCTACACCCTGCAGGAGCTGCTCACCGTGAAATCGGATGACGTCATGGGCAGGGTGAAGGTCTACGAGGCCATCGTCAAGGGGGAGAACATCCCCGAGCCCGGCATACCGGAATCCTTCAAGGTGCTGGTCAAGGAGATGCAGGCGCTCTGCCTGAACGTGGAGGTCCTCTCGGAGACGGGCGAGGAGATCGAGATAAGGGAAACGGACGAGGACCTTTTGCGCACCGCCGAGGATCTGGGCATCGACCTGCGCACCGCATCGGCGGCGCTGCTTTCCACCCGCAGTGAGGACGAGCTCCTGGACGAGAGGCAGGAGGAGTTCTAGGAAAGCCGGAAATGGTGGGGACATCGGCAGGAAAGATCATGCGAGGAGGTTGATCCCTTGTTGGACGTCAATGACTTCGACAAGCTGAAGATCGGTCTGGCCACCGCCGACCAGATAAGGTCGTGGTCGCACGGGGAGGTGAAGAAGCCGGAGACCATCAACTACCGTACCCTGAAGCCGGAGAAGGACGGACTCTTCTGCGAGAAGATCTTCGGTCCCACCCGCGACTGGGAGTGCTACTGCGGCAAGTACAAGCGTGTGCGCTTCAAGGGCATCATCTGCGAGCGCTGCGGCGTGGAAGTGACACGCGCCAGGGTGCGGCGCGAGAGGATGGGGCACATAGAGCTGGCCGCCCCCGTGGCCCATATCTGGTATTTCAAGGGCGTCCCGTCCCGCATGGGCTACCTGCTGGACATAACCCCCAAGGACCTGGAGAAGATACTCTATTTCGCCTCCTATGTCGTCACCTTCGTGGACGAGGAAAAGAGGCATCGCGACCTTCCCCTCCTGGAGGAGGAGCTCAACGAGGAGATAGCGGAGATAGAGGAAACCACGCGGGAACGCATAGAGGAGCTGCGCGCCGCCGCGGAGGGCGAGGAAAAGCCCGCGGAGGAGGGCGAGGAGGCCGTCCCCAAGCTCAAGCCGCAGCAGTTGGAGAAGGAGATAAAATCCCTCGAGGAGAAGGCGAAGAAGAGGGTAGAGGAGCTGCAGCACATCTTCGAGGAATTCAAGGCCCTCGAGTACAAGCAGCTCGTCCCCGACGAGGTCCTCTTCCGGGAGATGCGCGAGCGGTACGGAGACTATTTCCGCGGGGGCATGGGAGCCGAGGCCATCCGGGAGATGCTGGCCAACGTGGACCTGGAAAGGGAAGCGGCGGAGCTGCGGGAGATCATCCGCACCTCCAAAGGACAGAAGAGGCAGCGGGCCACCAAGCGCCTGAAGGTGGTTTCCGCCTTCCTGAGCACCTCGAACGACCCCACGGCCATGGTGCTCACCTGCATACCGGTCATCCCCCCCGACCTGCGGCCCATGGTGCAACTGGACGGCGGCCGGTTCGCCACCTCCGACCTCAATGACCTCTACCGCAGGGTGATCAACCGCAACAACCGCCTGAAGAGGCTCCTGGACCTGGGAGCCCCGGAGATCATCGTCAACAACGAGAAGCGCATGCTGCAGGAAGCGGTGGACGCGCTCTTCGACAACGGGAGGCGTGGCCGGGCGGTAACGGGGCCGGGAAACCGCCCCCTTAAATCCCTCTCGGACATGCTCAAGGGGAAGCAGGGGCGCTTCCGCCAGAACCTGCTGGGCAAGAGGGTGGACTATTCCGGGCGCTCGGTCATCGTGGTGGGCCCCAACCTCAAGCTGCACCAGTGCGGGCTTCCCAAGCAGATGGCCCTGGAGCTCTTCAAGCCCTTCGTGATGAAGCTCCTGGTGGACAAGGATTACGCGCAGAACATAAAGAGCGCCAAGAGGATGGTGGAACGCCAGCGCCCGGAGGTTTGGGACGTGCTCGACGAGGTGATCAGGGAGCACCCCGTCCTCCTCAACCGCGCCCCAACCCTGCACCGCCTGGGCATTCAGGCCTTCGAGCCGGTTCTTGTAGAGGGCAAGGCCATCCAGATCCACCCCCTGGTTTGCACCGCCTTCAACGCGGACTTCGACGGCGACCAGATGGCGGTGCACCTGCCCCTCTCGAGCGAGGCGCAGGCAGAGTCGCGCGTGCTCATGCTCTCCGCCCACAATATCCTCTCTCCCGCCCACGGCAGGCCCATCACCACCCCCACCCAGGACATGGTGCTGGGGGCCTCCTACCTCACGGTGGTGAAGGAGGGAGAGCACGGGGAGGGCAAGGCCTTCTCCTCGCCCGAGGAAGCCATGATGGCCCACGAGTTCGGCGAGGTGGCCCTGCACGCTCCGGTGAAGGTCCGCATCCGTAAGAAGGCGCGGCCCGCGCGCATCATAGATACCTCCGTGGGGAGGGTCATCTTCAACACCGCCTTCCCGGACGACTACCCGTACGTCAACGAGGAGGTGAACAAGGCCATACTGCAGCGCATCGTCACCGAGGTGGCGGAGAAGTACGACACCGTACAGACGGCGGAGATCCTGGACAACATCAAGCGCCTCGGTTTCCACTACGCTACCAAGGCGGGGATAACCATCTCCATCTCCGACATCACCGTGCCCTCGGACAAGGACAGGATCCTCGAGGACCCGGAGGCGGAGGTGGAGAGGATAGAGGAGAACTACAAGCGCGGCCTCATCACCGACGAGGAGCGCCACCAGCGGGTGGTGGAGCTGTGGACGGAGGCGACGGACAGGGTCACCGAGGCCATGGAGAAAGCCTTCGACACCTTCAACCCCATCTTCCTCATGGCTAACTCCGGCGCGCGCGGCAACATAAAGCAGATCCGCCAGCTGGCCGGCATGCGGGGCCTGGTGGCCAACCCCAAGGGGGAGATCATCGACCGGCCCATCAAGTCCAATTTCCGCGAGGGGCTCACCGTCCTGGAGTACTTCATCTCCACCCACGGCGCGCGCAAGGGGCTGGCGGACACCGCCCTGAGGACGGCGGACTCGGGCTACCTGACGCGGCGCCTGGTGGACGTCTCGCAGGAGGTCATCGTGCGCGAGTACGACTGCGGGACGGATAAGGGGATCCCGGTCAAGGTACTCAACGCCCAGGGAGAGCTGAACACCTCCCTGGCGGGGCGCGTGGCCCAGGAGAGGGTGAAGCATCCCCGCACGAAGGAAGTGCTGCTTAAAAAGGGAGACGAGATAAACCTGTCCATGGTGGAAAGGCTTTCCAAGGTGGGCATCGAAGAGGTGAAGGTACGCTCGGTGATGACCTGCGAGTCGCGCTACGGCGTCTGCTGCCTCTGCTACGGGACCATGCTGGCTACGGGAAGGCTGGTGGAGATAGGGGAGGCGGTGGGCATCATCGCCGCCCAGTCCATCGGCGAGCCCGGGACCCAGCTCACCATGCGCACCTTCCATACCGGGGGCGTGGCGGGGGAGGACATCACCCACGGCCTGCCCAGGGTGGTGGAGCTCTTCGAGGCCCGCAAGCCCAAGGGGCAGGCGGTCATCGCGGATATCTCCGGGAAGGTGTCCATAGAGGAGTCGGAGCGCTCGCGCAAGATCACCGTTAAGGGGTCGGGCGATAAGGAGCGCGCCTACCAGGTGCCGCGGCGCGCGCGCCTGCGCGTGAGGGACGGCCAGGAGGTCTCGGCGGGAGACCAGCTCACCGAGGGCTCCATCAACCCCCACGATATCCTGCGCGTGCTGGGGCCCCAGGCGGCCCAGCTCTACCTGGTGCGCGAGGTCCAGGAGGTCTACAGGAGCCAGGGCGTGGACATACATGACAAGCACATCGAGCTCATCGTGCGCCAGATGGTGAAGAAGGTCGAGGTGGTGGACCCCGGCGACAGCGAACTTCTGCCCGGCGAGAAGGTGGACCGCAAGTATTTCGAGGAAGCGAACGAGGAAGTGGTGGCGCAGGGAGGGGAACCCGCCACCGCGCGCCAGATGCTGCTGGGCATCACCAAGGCTTCCCTGGCCACCGACTCCTTCCTCTCCGCGGCATCCTTCCAGGAAACGACGCGGGTGCTCACCGACGCCGCCATCTCGGGCCGGGTGGACCCGCTGCTGGGGCTCAAGGAGAACGTGATCATCGGCAAGCTCATTCCCGCGGGCACGGGCATGAGCCGCTACCGCAATATAAAGGTCAAGCCCAGGCACATGGGCATAAGCCTGCTCGAGGAGGTGGAATCCCTTACCGCCGCTTCCGCCAGGGGGGTGCAGCCCTCCGTAGAGGATATCCTGGGTGCCGGGTCAGGCGGGAAGGACCGGGAAGCGGATGAGGCGGTTGAGGAAGGCGAGGAATCAGCGGGGGACCGGCTGGAGGAATCCCAGTAAGTTGGCGGCGGGATGGCCAACGGCCCGGGGGAAGGCGGCCGGGGCTCCACGGGGCGCCGCGAGGTCGGCGGAGGGCAGCCGGTCGCGTTGACAGGCGCAAAAGGGTGATGGTAAACTTGCGGCTTGGTGCCGGTAAAAGACGGCAATAGGAAGATAATGGAAAACTCCACGAGGAGGAAGGCTTGCCGACCATAAACCAGTTGGTCCGCAAGGGCCGGGAGGAGAAGAGGAAGAACACCAAGACCCCCGCACTGCAGGGCTGTCCGCAGCGCCGGGGCGTCTGCACGCAGGTAAAGACCACTACCCCGAAGAAGCCCAATTCCGCCCTGCGCAAGATAGCAAGGGTGAGGCTGACGAACGGGACCGAGGTCACCACCTACATCCCCGGGATCGGCCACAACCTGCAGGAGCACTCCATCGTCCTGGTGAGGGGAGGCAGGGTGAAGGACCTCCCGGGGGTGCGCTACAAGATCATCCGGGGAACCCTGGACGCGGCCGGGGTTTCGGACCGCAAGCAGGCCAGGTCGCGTTACGGCACCAAGAAGAAGGCCGGGCTGTAGGGGCTTCGCGGGAGGAGACGGAGGAAGAGATGCCTAGGAAGGGGCCAGCACCGAAGAGGGATATACCGCCGGACACCAGGTATCACAGCGTGCTGGTAGAGCAGTACATCCGCAAGATCATGATGGAAGGCAAGAAGAGCAAGGCGGAGAAGATCGTCTACGGGGCCCTGGATATCCTGCGGGATAAGACGGGTAACGACCCCCTGGCGATCCTGCGCAAGGCCACCGACAACGTCAGACCCGTTTTGGAGGTAAGGTCGCGGCGGGTAGGAGGAGCGAGTTACCAGGTGCCGGTGGAGGTGCGCCCGCGGCGCAGCACGAGCCTGGCTATCCGCTGGATAGTCAACTACGCGCGGCAGCGCAAGGAGAAGACCATGATGGACCGGTTGGCGAACGAGCTGCTGGATGCGGCCAACGGCATAGGGGCCTCCATCAAGAGGAAAGAGGATCTGCACAAGATGGCGGAGGCAAACAAGGCCTTCGCCCATTATCGCTGGTGAGATGAGGGTAAAAACGACGGGAAGAGCGGAGAAACCGGCCTTGCACGAAGTGAGGTTTCCTCTCGAGAAGGTGCGCAACATCGGCATCATATCTCATATCGATGCCGGTAAGACAACCACCACGGAGAGGATACTCTTCTATACCGGCAGGACCTACAAGATGGGCGAGGTGCACGAAGGCTCGACGGTGATGGATTGGATGGTGCAGGAGCAGGAAAGGGGCATCACCATCACCAGCGCGGCCACCACCTGCTACTGGAGGGATTTTAGGATCAATATTATAGATACTCCCGGCCACGTGGACTTCACGGTAGAGGTAGAACGCTCCCTTCGCGTCCTGGACGGCGCCATAGCCATCCTGGACGGGGTGGCCGGCGTGGAGCCCCAGACCGAGACGGTGTGGAGGCAGGCCGACCATTACGGCGTGCCGCGCATCTGCTACGTGAACAAGATGGACAGGCCCGGGGCGGATTTCTTCGGCAGCCTGGAGATGATCGAGGAGAAGTTCGACACCAAGCCGGTGGCGGTGCAGGTGCCGGTGGGGCAGGAGGGAGGGTTCGCCGGATGCGTGGACCTCGTCCGCATGCAGGCCATCATCTACCGGGACGAGTTGGGGACCACCTGGGAGTGGGTGGAGGTGCCCGGGGAGCTGGCGGAGCTGGCCCAGCTCTACCGGCATGCCCTGCTGGAGGCGTGCGCCCACTACGACGACGAGATGCTCGAGAAATACCTCGAAGCCGAGGAGCTGGTCGCGGAGGAAGATATACGGCGCGCCCTGCGCAAGGGGGTGCTCAAGTGCGAATTGACCCCGGTGTTCTGCGGCGCATCGTTCCGCAACAAGGGGGTGCAGCCCCTCTTGGACGGGGTGGTCGACTACCTCCCCTCGCCCCTCGACGTCCCCCCGGTGGAGGGGGTCCAGATGGGCAAGGACAAGAGGGAGGTGAGGTTGCCTTCGGACGACGAGCCCTTCTCCGCCCTGGCCTTCAAGGTGGTGTCCGACCCCTACGTGGGAAGGCTCATCTATCTCCGGGTTTATTCGGGGACCCTGCGGTCGGGCTCCACGGTGCTCAACAGCACCCGGCACAGGAAGGAGCGCGTGGGAAGGCTTCTGCAGATGCACGCGAATCACCGTGAGGAGAGGGAGATGGTCTGTACGGGGGACATCATCGCCGCCGTGGGATTGAAGGAGACCTACACCGGCGACACGCTCTGTTCGGCGCACAGGCCCATACTCCTCGAGTCCATGGCTTTCCCGGAGCCGGTTATCTCCGTGGCCATCGAGCCCAGGACCAAGGCGGATCAGGATCGCTTGAGCGAGGCCATGGAGAGGATAGCAGACGAGGATCCCACCTTCCGGGTGAAGCTGGACCCGGAAACGGGACAGACCATCATCTCCGGCATGGGGGAGCTGCACTTGGAGATAATCGTGGACCGCCTGCTGCGCGAGTTCGGGGTAGGCGCCAACGTGGGACGCCCCCAGGTTTCCTACCGCGAGACCATATGCAGCAACGCCCGCGGCGTGGAGGGCAAGTTCATCCGGCAGACGGGCGGCAGGGGACAGTACGGGCACGTGGTCATCGACCTCGATCCCCTGCCGCGCGGCGAGGGCTTCGCTTTCGAGAACAAGGTGACGGGCAACGCCATCCCCAGGGAGTTCATCCCCGCCGTCGAGCAGGGGGTAACAGGGGCGCTCGAATTCGGGGTGCTGGCGGGCTACCCGGTGGTGGACGTAAAGGTCACCCTGAGGGGAGGCTCCTATCACGAGGTGGATTCCTCGGAACTGGCGTTCAAGGCCGCGGGCTCGGCCGCCTTCCAGGAAGCCCTACGCCGTGCCGATCCCGTGCTCCTCGAACCCATCATGAAGGTGCACATAAACGTCAGCGAGGAATATCTCGGGGACGTCATCTCGGATATCAACGCGCGGCGCGGCAAGCTGGAGGGCATGGAAACCAGGGGAAAGCAGCAGTCCATCGTCGCCCTCATCCCCCTGGCCGAAACCTTCGGGTACGCCACGGACCTGCGTTCCCTAAGCCAGGGAAGGGCCACCCACCACATGCAGTTCTCCCACTACAGCGAGGTGCCCCACAACCTTGCGGCGGAGATCATAAGGAGGATAAAGGGGGAATGAGGAGGATGGCCTCGCGGCGGAGTGCCGGGCGGCGGAAAAAGCGCCAAATGTTGGAAAAACGGTCTTGTCTGCAGGACCTTGGATGTCTAAAATAGGGAAGTTGTGTCCGAAAAGCGACACCAGCGGTTAGTTTAGGAGGAGGGTCAAAATGGCCAAGAAGAAGTTCGAGAGGACCAAGCCCCACGTCAACGTGGGCACCATAGGTCACGTGGA
>OGCI01002902.1_pt1 | contig 10339 bp, 10 predicted proteins | sample 1570021 | NCBI WGS metagenome assembly OGCI01 (sample SAMN06264664, study PRJEB24512) | hot springs metagenome | isolation source: Hot spring water | place: South Africa: Tshipise | collected 2015-06-21
TTAAAAGCTGAATTGCTTTTTCGTCTTCAACGAGTAAAATTTCTTTTTTCATGATTTGTTTGGAATAATTATTCTGAAAATTGAACCTTTATTTTCTTCACTTTCTACTTCAATCTGAAAGTTATGTTGTTCAATAATTTTCTTCGTTATAGCAAGGCCTAATCCAACGCCTCTGGTTTCTAGTCCAGGTCTGTTTATTTTATAGAACCTGTCAAAAATTTTATCAATTTCATTCTTAGGTATACCCAAACCAGTATCTTTTATTTCGATCGTGAAATACTTGTTCGAACTTTTTAAGATAATATCGATTGACCCACCTTCTGGAGTAAATTTTAAGGCATTACTTACGAGATTTCCAATTGCCTGAGTAAATTTTGAATCATCAGCAAGAATGAAGCAAGGTTTTTCAGGTAAAGAAATGGCTAAATTAATATTGTTCGCCAGAGGTTTGTACCTTTCATAAACTCCTTTCAATATACTTTGTATCTCAATGACTTTCTTTTGAAGAGTCAATTGCCCTTTATACAATTGGGAAACATCTAATAAATCATTAATTGTTGCGGCGAGTCGTTTTCCCTCATTAAGTATGATGTCTAAAAATTCGAGTAGAATATCCTTAGGTAAGTTCGGGTCTGATTTCAATGTTTCTGTAAATCCTATGATTGAAGCAAGAGGTGTTCGTAACTCATGAGATACATTGGAAAGAAAATCTTCTTTTAATCTTTCTAATTCATCTAATGAAAGGACCGAATAATCGTTATTGGTAATCTCATCACTTTTATTTAGTCTACGGAGAAATGGCTCCTGTTCAAGCGGATCCCTTTCGATATCTGAGATTTCTGAAAATTTGAAAATGAAAATGAAATTGAATTGACTTTCCAAATCTTCGCTAATTTTGTAAGCTTTATAGTCCAAAGGAATCCTTTGATTGTAGCTTAGAGCGAAATCGAGTTTGCCTTCAATAATATTTGATTTGTGAAGTTCGTTAATTATATCGTTAATTGTTTGTTCGTCTGATTTGAATAGCTGATTAAGATTAATTTCCTGAAGTAAAATTTCATCTTTATTTGCGGAGTTACATAGTTGAGATAAAACATTATTGTAAAGCTTGATAACCCCACCAGAATCAGTAACTATAATCATATCGAAGTTTTTTCCTTCATTATTTAGAATTTCAAAAAAATTATTTTTCTTTGAATAATTCATTTCCCTTTTCACTCTTTTTTTCTTCAAAATATTCTTTGTATTCTTCAAAGAAAATAGCGAATTCAATTAAATCAAAATAATATTCAAATGTGTATCTGAAAATTCGTCGTATTTGAACATCCAGCATTTTTTTTAGCAAGTTAAGAGCTATAAAAATTCCAATAAATAATGAAATTATACTACCTACTCCTGCTCCAATCAGGTTGTATTTGGGAATGAGTAGAATATCTAGTACAAAATTTATAAAAAGTAGGAAAATGAGTAATCTAAATTGAATTTCAGATTTGTTTAGCGCCTGAAATATAAGTCCACTATAACGAATAAATGGTTTGAAGTAACTAAAACAAATAATTATATAAATAACTGGTATTACATCAAGATACTGTTCAGTTGCAATTAGTTTGATTATAGGTTCAGTTAAGAGAATTAAAATAATGGACGATGGTATAACAAAAGCCAGTATTAAAGCTACTGACTTTTCATAAAGATGACGAAGACTTTTCTCACCTAGAGATTGAAGTCTTTGATTTGTCTTTGGATAAACAATGGTTGCTACTGAGTTTAGAGGGATATCTGAAAAATTTCCGACTCTCATCGCCGTATTATACGTTGCCACTGCTTTTGTATCAAAATAGTAACCTAAGAGAATTTGGTCTATGTTGGTAAAAAGGATAGATACTACATTACTACCGAAGACATATTTTCCAAAGTTGATTAGTTGTTTTATCCAATTGAAATCGATTCCAAAACTTAAATGCAGTTCTTTTCTCAACGAGTAATACAAAACAAATGCACCACTTAGTACAGCTATTGCTTGAATTAGGGGAAGGGCATAAACTGGAAAATTAGAATGTGAGAATACAATTACGCTAATTAGAGTCAGAAAAATAACGTTTCTAATTAAGTTGCCGTAAAACTGGTTCTTGAAAGAAAAATTGGCTTGTTCTACTGCTATTAAAAATTGAAAAGGAATTTGACTTATTGCATAAATGGGATAGTTCATTAGAAGTTTTTGTAAGTTAATGTTTCTCCAAGCGTTTCCTAAAATTGGGGCAAAAATCAAAATTAATATAATGATCATAACAGTAAATAAAATTTGAAGTACTAACGAAGCTGTTAAAACATTAGAATATTCTGACTTTTTATTTTGAAGAGACGCAAATTTTATTAAACCATTAGTAACAAATCCAGCTTGTGCTACATCGATGAAGGAAGAAAATGCAAGATATAATGCCCACGTACCAAATTCAGATTTATCATAAAATCTTACAAGCAACACAAAACTTGTAAAACCAGAGATGAACAAAACTACGTTTTGTAAAAGAGTATAAACACCGCTCGGAAACCAATATTTCTGTTTCTCTGTCATTTTATCTGAAAGTAAATCTTAACGAGCTTTTAAATTTTTTCTTCAATATCGAATTTAAGATGATTTTATTACTTGCATTTTATCTTAGTTTTTTCATCAATGTTTTATTTTCCAATAATTCAATAATCTTTTCGAATCACAAACTTGTGTTATTGATTTGGCATACCATTTCATTTTAATAATCGGATATAAGTTAACTTTCATTAGTTTATCCAGAAACAATACAACTTACTTCACGTAACACTCCTTTCCAAATACTAAATGAAAGGCCATACCAATATTAGGGCACCACCAGATAGATAATCGAATTTGATAATTAAATTTTCCATCAACTGAGTTGGATTAATGAGTGCAATGAAATGATTTAGGATTCAACGAGTTTTCTTTTAACTCACCATCACTTACCATTACTAACTCTATCGAATTTCTTTGGTAAAATTTAATCTGTTTGTTGATTATATCAATTACAAATAGACAATTTTTTTGAGAAGTAAATCGACCGATAAAACCAAATATAAAATCATTTTTATTAAAACCAGACTTTTTATCAAAGTTTTTATCAATCAATAATCGGCTTAAAGTTTTTAATATCTTCGCCATTTTCAATCAAAATCTTTTATTCGGGATTGATAAAAGTTTTTTAGTCAAACTCAGATACCAAAATTACAAGTTGTGCAAGGAGTTATATAATTTTTTCGATTAGTTGTTTAAACATATAGTTCCATTTTCTCATACCATAATGCAATGTCTATGCATGAACTGTGTAGATAAATCTTCTTTTTGTTAAAATGGAAAGAATTAAGATTTGAAGTATGCCAAGTGTTCCATCTCCATGAATAAAATTAATTTTATGTTTCTTGATCAATTTAACAATCATAACAATATTGTGAGAAAATCCAGGTAACCCTACCTTAAAAATATATGAAGGGATTCCCTTATTTTGGGCGAAATCAAATAAATAACCTTTGATGTGGCTAACTAGAACAGGTTCGAACTCAATTTTATTAATAAGATTAAAAATATATTTTAAGTGAGTTTCACCACCTCTAAAATCTGCTTATCGAATCGAATAGAGAATTTCAACTTTTGTAACTTCCAAAACAAAACCCTTTTTGGTAATTGTAGTCTTAATTATGTTTTGTTTTTAATGAGTCTTTTCTCGCATCGTACATCGTAAAAAATGCTTTCAATTGATTTACAATTAATATTGGTAATGACTGTATAACTTTCCATTTTAGTTGATTAGTGTCAAATAACAAGATTAAAATGTATGTAACAAAAGCCTTGAAGAAAATAATTGAAACGTGAAACAAGAATTTGTTTAGGAACAGTGACAATATTGTGAAACATAAATAGGCAAAGCCTACCAGTCCAAAAGGAGGTCTTAAAGACTTAAGTCCCATGTAAATTTTATTTAAATTAAAAGTAGATAGTCCTTTCAAAAAAATTTTAAAACCATATTTAATCGCGTTATAAAAATAATAGTAAATCCATCTTTTTCTTTGCCTAACATATACATCAGCGGTGTTGACTTTTTGGTCATAAACAATAGCAGATGGCGCATATCCGATTTTTATATTTTTTAGTGTTAAAATGGATTGTAGAATTTTGTCAAAACCACCTAGTACATTTATTCCAGGTATAATTTTTAGAAATAAATTTCTTGCAATTACAAAGCCCGAACCAGTAATGGTTGAAGATAAATTCAAAAGTGATGGATAGTAATGATCAATTTTTTCATATACCAGATCAGATAGAGAATCAATAACAGCGAACTTGGAATAAATATTTAGTGGAACTCTCTTCCCTTGAATAACCTTGAATCGATCGGTGAGTTTGCTTACCTCGATTAAGAATTCTGGATGGATGATATTATCAGAATCCAGAATTACAATAAAGTCAATTTCTTGTGGAATTTCTGAAAGTGTACTTTTAAGTGAATTGATTTTTGAGTGTACCTCTAAATTGACCTTCAGTACTTTTAATATTTTAGGTAACTTGCTTTCGTTAAAATTATCTAAACAATCAGCTATTAAAATGATTTTAATTTTGTCTTTTGGATAATTCAAATTTAGAATTGCATTAACGTTTCTCAGAAGAGTTTCAAATTTGTCTTGGTAAGCGGGAATTAAAAACAAGTAAGTTGTCAAGTTTTTATTGTTATTAGAAGTTTGTGGTTTTTTGAGTTTTGATACTAAAATCAAAAGCAAATCGGGAATAATAGTTAGAAACAAGAGTGACTGAATTAGAAAAATAAAATAAGTAATAATTTTGGACATACCAATTTAATTTGTAACACTATGTAGTAAATTAACTAAAAATTTAATAACAAATGAATCAGATAAGAAAAATATTGAACTGCAGCGGAAGGGGGCGAAGGGCTGCAGTTCCGGGTGGGGAGTACCACGACTCCAGATTTAATTAAGAGAGAACATCGGAGAGTCTAACATCCAAGGAGTAGAGTTTAATTTTACATTATGATCATTAATGTCGAAATGTAAATTTACAATCCCCTTGGAATTGATTAGAGGAGAGTCATATGTAAAGATAAAATGTTTTCTTAAGTAAATTACTAGAATTATTGAATTAGTAAGTGTTATGAAATGACACACATAGATTTTTATTTCATTAGGATTTTCTATAAGACCTAATTCGTAGAAAGTCTTAATTAAATTTTTTTTCAAATTAATTATTAACTTATTAATGTTTATGTGCTTCATAGTGATTATCATAACTCAAATAAAATGCCATCAAATTTTATAAAAATTTTAAGGATATCTCTATCAAACATGACTTGTTTTGAGATAGGCTTCGATATGAGACTAATTTTGATTCGCGCTGAGAATTCTAGACACGATTTTCTGTATATGAGTTGATTTTAAGGGTGAGTTTATTATAGAATTAATTTTGATTAAGCTTTTTATATTTTCTATACTTTTATCTTTCTTTTTTGTAAATCCGATGACTTTCGTAGTTTCCTTTACTTTGATGAAAACTCTCTCTATGAAAGAAGCTTGCAAATTTTTGATGATATCTAAATTAAGTATAATTATTTTGAAATCTACATTTTCTATGTAACGGAATGCCTCAAAAATATCACGACAGTAAATAATATTAATGTCTGGCAGTAAGGAAGAATTGATTGATTTTATCTCGTAGTAAATTTCGTCGTCATCATTATAGTAAAGGATATTATATTTTGGCTTTTTAAAACTTAATTTAACGATAGTTCCTCTATTGACTTCGGATTGAATTTGTAATTTGCCGTGATTTGTAGTTAAAATATCATAACAGAATTTTAATCCTAATCCAGAGCCTTTTTCTCCAATCGTTCCAACTTGAGAAAAATAATCTCTGTTTTCTTTAATGAGATTGATATATCGCTCTGAGATTCCAATACCAAAATCCTGAATTGTCAGATGTGTATAATCTTCGTCTTCAAAAGCATCAATAATAATCTTACTTTTTTTATGAGAGAATTTTATTGCATTTGAAATAATATTTGAGAGAACGATCTTTAAAAAGTTTCTATCAAAAAAAGCCTCTGCAGATCTTTTAAATTTTATATCGAAAGAAATTTCTTTTTGGTAGGCTTGTCCACCAAAGCTTGAAATTATTTTGTTTACAAATTGTTTTAGTTGAATATATGTAGGTGAAAAATCCATCAATCCGGATTCAATTTTAGACCAGTTTAACATGTCATGGATTAGTTCGAGCTGATTTTTTGCATTGGTATATATATAATTTAGAAACTCATTTTTTTCGTCTTGGCTTATATTAATTCCCGATCTGAGCATATCAATGAAATTTAAAATTGAGTTAAAAGGACTCTTTAAATCATGTGATACAATTGATAATAGTTTGTTTTTATCACTGTTTAACTTTATAAGTCTATTTTCATTGAGTTTGAATTCTGTTATGTCAAAACCAAATGCAGAAATTAAATGCTCATTTATATTAATTCTTTGATTGTGCACAATAAATTGGTAATAATGAGTTTGATTTCTTTTATCAATCTGATAGTAAAATTTTATTTCATTTTTCGAAATCTTATGCGTTAACTTTTTTAATTTTTCAAGAAAAGATTGAAAATCTTTATTGGATATCAAAGAATCGATCTTCGATTTGCTTTCATAGCCAAGAAAAATTTCGGAGAGTTTTTCAGATATTTTTATTATAGCTATTGAATCATTGTTTAAAATAAGTTCTAAATATGGGATGGGTGTTTTCACAAGTTCAATTTTATAGCTTGTTTCTTTTTCTTCGCTATTAAAGACGATTCCATTAATAAGCAAAAGTTGGTTTTCTGAATTAATGATAGGAAATATAATTTCTTTTATCTTTTTGATTTGATCATCTTTTGTTTTGATAAGGTATTCGGTTTCAAAGAAAAGTTCATCAAAGACTAAATTAATTTTAGTTTTTTTATTTTTTTTATCTTCTTGTATCAAATTGAGCCATAGTTTCGGATTGAGATAAAAATCCCTTGCTTCATAACCTGTCAAATCTTTACAGTTTGGTGAAATGTAGATATACTTATTTTCTTCTGGTAAATACGTCCAGTATACTGGAATTTCTGCAATATTTAACGAATTTTTAAAGTTTTCCCACTGATTATTTGAATTTGTAATCGGCATTATAACTGTAAATTTTTATTCATAAAGTTTTTTATTTTATTTGATTTAATAATTATAAAACAATGATTATGCCAGTGAATTCTGATTTTTTATTTCTCATGAATAGAGCGGCATAATTAAAGAAACTTGATTTTATTCATATCTTAGTTGATTTTTGTATAAAAAAATTTTTTAGTAAAGAGTAAATCTCAAAAGAAAGAGTAATTTAACGTGAGTAAATTAAAAGCATATCTTAAATTATCTGCTATTTCATTTATCACAGTTTTTTTCGCAATATTTGCCATTATTTTTTCTCTTATTGATCGAAGTGGAAGAGTTTACAATTTACTTGGTAAGTGGTGGGCGAAAATTTTATTATGGATCGCCGGTGTAAGAGTAGAAACAATCGGACTTGAAAACGTAAACAAAGGAGAAAATTACATTTATGTAGCCAATCATCTCAGTAACATTGATATTCCGATTGTAATGGCAAATTTACCTGGTCAACTAAGAATTGTTTTCAAAAAAGAGCTTGCAAAAATTCCAATATTTGGTTGGCAGCTCAGGACTGGACCATACATTCTAATCGATAGACAAAATCCTACCAGAGCAATAAAAAGTCTTGAAATTGCAAAAAAGAAAATTCAAAAAGGAGTATCGGTACTTTTATTTGCCGAAGGTACTCGTAGTATTGATGGAAATATACAGCAATTTAAAAGAGGTGCTTTCACATTAGCTACTCGAAGTGGAAAACAAATAGTACCATTGACTATAAAGGGAACGTATGAAATACTTCCAAAGAAAGCACTTGAAATAAAACCTGGAAAAGTAAAATTAATAATTGATAAACCAATTAATCATTACGGTTCAACCGATAAAAAATCTGAACTTGACTTAATGGATCGTGTTAGAAACATCATTATCAATAATTATTATTCACTGGAATGAAAGTCTCAAGAGAACAAGTAATTCATATTGCAGAACTTGCTCACTTAAAGTTAACAGAGGAGGAAATTGAAGTCTTTCAAAATGAAATGAATCAAATTCTTGAATACATGGAAATGTTGAATGAATTGAATACTACTTATGTGGAATCACTTTCACATCCTATTGAAGTTAAAAATGTTTTTCGTGAAGATAAGGTGGATGAATCAATTTCAAGGGAAGAGGCACTAAAAAATGCTCCGGATTCTACAGAAGAATATTTCAAAGTACCAAAGGTGATTTAATGCACAAAATTTTAGGACTTATCCCAGCAAGATATTCGTCATCTCGTTTGCCTGGTAAACCACTTCGGTTTATTGGTAACAAGCCAATGATTCAACACACTTTTGAGTCAGCATCGAAGTCATATTTTATCGATAAATTAGTTGTTCTTACAGATGACATTAGAATTCAAAATGCAGTAAAAAGTTTTCATGGCGAGGTCGAACTTACGCCAGAGAATATACAAAGTGGAACTGATAGATGCGCTTATTATGCGGAAGAGTATCCCGAGTTTGACATTATAGTTAATATTCAATGTGATGAGCCTTTTATCCCAAGAGAAGTAATAGATGACACAATTAAGCCACTTTTGCTACTTGACGATATTGAAGTTGCTACAGCAGGAACATTTTTCAAAAACTTGTTGGATGTAAATAATCCTTCCTTCCCAAAAATTGTTTTAGATTCACAAGGTTTTGCCATTTATTTTTCTCGTTCACCAATACCATACTATCAAAATGAAACTATTAAACCAGAATACATCAAACATATCGGACTTTATGTTTATAACCGGGATACTTTACTTAAAATTACGAAAATTCCTCAAAGTAAATTAGAAAAGATTGAAAATCTTGAACAATTAAGAATGATAGAAAATGGTATTAAAATAAAAGTTGAGATTGTTGATTATGAACCATTATCAGTCGATACGGAAGAAGACTTAATTGCGGCAAACAATTATTGGACAAAAATCTCGAGCTCTAAGTTGGATTCGAAATGAAAATTCCTCCCAAAATTGAAATTGCCAATATTCCTACTCCAATTCATGCAATTTTTTATGAAGGTTTTGAAATTCTTATTAAAAGAGATGATTATACAGGAATTGAGTGGTCAGGTAATAAAATTAGAAAATTAGAATATATCATTTACGATGCACTTTCGAAGAAAGCCAATGTACTAATTACATGCGGTGGTGTTCAGTCAAACCATGCACGTGCAACTGCCGCAATTGGAGCAAGATTTGGTCTAAAAACTATTTTGTATTTAAGAGGTAAAGAACCAAAAAGTTATAAGGGTAATTTAGCTCTGGATAAACTTTTTGATGCAGAAATAAATTTCATCTCAGCTGAAGAATATGAAAATATTCACGAAATCGCAGAAAAGAAAAATAACGAGTTAAAAAAGAAAGGTTTCAAAGCTGTGTTTATCCCTGAAGGTGCATCTTCTCCGCTTGGTATCTGGGGATATATTGAATGCGCAAAAGAATTGTCAGCTCAACTAAGAAATGTAAAAAATAAACCAAATCATATTGTCACAGCTGTTGGTTCTGGTGGAACTTTAGCTGGGCTTTTAGTGGGTACAAAATTATTTAACCTAAAATCAAAGTTAATCGGATTTAATGTTCTTAAAACAAGTGACGATTTCGAGAAAATTGTTTTTAATTTAGCCACACAGTGCATTAAGAAATACAAACTAAATGTAAAAATTAGTACAAAAGATTTCGAAATAATAGATGGTTATTCAACGGAGGGTTACGAAAATATATCTCAGGAAAAGTTAGAGTTTTTAACATTTGTTTCACAAGATTATGGAATAATACTTGACCCTACTTACACTGGTAAAGCATTCTACGGTATGATCGATCATTTCATTTATCATGAAAATGAGTTTAATGGATTACTTTTCATTCATACTGGTGGAATTTTTGGTGTGTTTGATAAAATTCAGAAATACTTAAAAGCGATTGAATGAGCAAAGTCGCAAAGTCAAAAGATTTTTTTAATATTAAAATTCGATGGAATATTTGGTTTATGTTTAATAATAAATTTATATTGGAATCATAAGAACTCAGTAGGTAAATTTGTTTGGGAAAGAACAATAAAATATGAGGGTAAAATGTTATTCGATTTAGAGTTAATCGAAAAAGTTTACTCAAATTTTG
>OGCI01002903.1_pt1 | contig 10337 bp, 9 predicted proteins | sample 1570021 | NCBI WGS metagenome assembly OGCI01 (sample SAMN06264664, study PRJEB24512) | hot springs metagenome | isolation source: Hot spring water | place: South Africa: Tshipise | collected 2015-06-21
GCGATATGCGATATGCGATACGCGATATGCGATATGGATATGCGATACGCGATATGCGAGGAGTAGTTGAGATGGTCGTAAAGCACGGACCTTACGTTCCTGAATGGTTACAAACCCGGACGGAGATCTGGCAGACACTCGGTTGGGCGGCCCCTCGCCCGGCGCGCCCCTGGCAGCCACCCACCGATGTCTACGAAAATGACGAAGGGGTGGTGGTGAGAATGGAGATCGCCGGAATGCGCGCCGAGGATTTTTCCATCACCCTGGACGAGCGCCGTCTGGTCATCGGAGGCTTGCGCCAGGACCCGGAGCCCAAACAAACGTACTATCAGATGGAAATCGGCTACGGTGAGTTTCACGTGGAGGTATGGCTACCCTGGATCGCGGACCCGGACTGTGTGGAAGCGACCTACGAGGCCGGCTTCTTGCGGGTCTTCATCCCCCGTCCCCCTGCGTGTCGGGTCCGAACAGTGACCCCAGGAAAACAGATTGAGGAGTCTAAATGACAATGGGACCTCTGGAAGACTTTTTCCGTTCGTTCAATATTCCTGCTATTCCCCGGCCCGGCCGGCAGGAAGGAGGCGGCCCCGGTAGACCGGAGGACTTTCGCACTCCGGAGGAGATCGCCATCCTCCCGCTGCGCGGCCTGGTCGTTTATCCCATGACCGCGGTGCCCATCCGCGTGGGCCAGCCCCGCTCCATCCGGCTGGTGGACGACGCCGTGGTGGGCAAGCGGGTGATCGGACTGGTGGCGGCGAAAAACCCCGAACTGCCCGAGCCCGGCCCGGAGGATGTCTACCGGATCGGGACCACCGCCATCGTCCACCGCCTCTTCAAGGCGCCCGACGAGACCATCACCCTGATTATGCAGGGCCTGCGGCGCATCCGGATAGAAGAGTTCATCGCTACAGAACCGTACCTGATCGCCCGCGTGCGGGAAATCCCGGAACAGATTGAAGAGGGGATAGAGATTGAAGCCCTGCAGCGGACCATCATGGATACCTTCCGTCGCCTGGCGGAACTCCTGCCCGCGGTGCCGGAAGAACTGATGCTGATGGCGATCAACGCCGAGAATCCCCTGCAACTGGCCTACGCCATCGCCACCCACATCCGGATGAACCTGGAGGACGCCCAGCGGCTGCTGGAACTGGATAGCACCCGCGAGAAACTCCACTTCCTCCTGGCCCTGCTGACCAAAGAACTGGAAGTGGTGGAACTGGGGCGCAAGATTCAGAGCGAGGCCCAGTCCGAAGTGGAAAAGGCCCAGCGGGAGTACTTCCTGCGGGAGCAACTCAAGGCCATCCAGCGGGAACTGGGCGAGGCCAGCGAACAGCAGATGGAGGTAGAGGAGTTCCGCCGCAAGATAGAAGAGGCCGGGATGCCGGAGGAGGCGGAGAAGGAGGCCCGCCGGGAACTGGACCGGCTCAGCAAACTCCCCACTGCGGCAGCCGAGTACGGCGTCATCCGCACCTACCTGGACTGGCTGGTCAACCTCCCCTGGAACGTGGAGACGGAGGACAACCTGGATATCGCCCACGCCCGCAAGGTGCTGGACGAGGACCACTACGACCTGGAAGAGATCAAGGAGCGCATCCTGGAGTATCTGGCGGTGCGCAAACTCAAAGAAGAGCGCAAGCGCGCCGGTCTGGAAGAAGAGGAGTCCACCGACCAGATTCGCCGCGAGCGGGAGGGCGTCATCCTCTGCTTCGTCGGACCGCCCGGAACGGGCAAAACCAGTTTGGGGCAATCCATCGCCCGCGCCCTGGGGCGCCAGTTCATTCGCCAGTCCCTGGGGGGCATGCGGGATGAGGCCGAAATCCGTGGCCACCGCCGCACCTACATCGGCGCGCTCCCCGGCCGCATCATCCAGGCCCTGCGGCGCGCCGGTACCAAGAACCCCGTCTTCATGCTGGACGAGGTGGACAAAATCGGTATGGACTTCCGCGGCGATCCGGCCGCGGCGTTGCTGGAGGTGCTGGACCCGGAACAGAACCGGGAGTTCCGCGACCACTACCTGGATGTGCCGTTTGACCTCTCCAAGGTCATGTTCATCACCACAGCCAACCTGCTGGACCCCATCCCCGCACCGCTGCGGGACCGGATGGAGATTCTGGAACTCTCCGGGTACACCGAACTGGAGAAAGTGCGCATCGCCCAGGGCTACCTGATCCCCCGCCAGCGGCGGGAGAACGGTCTGCAGCAGGACGAAATCACCTTCACCGATGGGGCCATCCTGCGCATTATCCGGGAGTACACCCGGGAGGCCGGCGTCCGCAACCTGGAACGGCAGATCGGCCGCATCTGCCGGAAAGTCGCTACAGCCATCGCCGAGGGGAACGGGAAGACCCCGGTGCGCATCACCTCGCGCAGCATTCCCAAATATCTGGGTCGCCCGCGCTTCTTCTCGGAAACCGCCCTGCGCACCGAGATTCCGGGCGTTGCCACCGGTCTGGGCTGGACCCCCACCGGCGGCGACATCATGTTCTTTGAAGCCACCCGGATGTCCGGCAAAAAGGGCTTCCAGATCACCGGTCAACTGGGCGATGTGATGAAAGAATCGGCCCACGCCGCCCTCAGTTACGTGCGCGCCAACGCCAAAAACCTGGGCATTCCGGAGCACTTCTTTGACGAAATGGACATCCACATCCACGTCCCGGCCGGTGCCATCCCCAAGGACGGCCCTTCGGCAGGCGTCACCATTGCCACCGCCCTGGTCTCCCTGCTCACTGGCCGCAAAGTCCGCCCCGACGTGGGGATGACCGGCGAGATCACCCTGCGCGGCCAGGTCCTCCCCGTCGGTGGCATCAAGGAGAAAGTCCTGGCTGCCCATCGCGCCGGCCTGAAAACCGTGATCCTGCCCAAGCAGAACGAACAGGACCTGACCGAAGTCCCCGCCGAAGTCCGCAAAGCCCTCAAGTTCGTCCTGGTCAGCCGGGTGGACGAAGTGTTTGAAGCGGCCCTGGAACCCGACCGTCACCCGGATCCAACCGATACCCCTCCCAAAGAAGAGGAGAAAGGGGACTCAGGATGAATAAACTCGTCATCGTGGATGATGACCCACACATGGGCCGCCTGCTACGTTTCCTCTTTGAACTGGAAGGCTTTGAGGTAACCGTGGCGCAGCGCTACAACGACATCCTGCCCACCATCCAGCAAATTCAGCCGGACGTTATCCTGATGGATGTGCGTATCCATGGGCGGGAAACTCTGGACCTGGTCCGCCAGATGCGCCAGGAACAGGAAATGGCCCACATCCCTGTGGTGATGACTTCTGGGATGGATTACCAGAACCAGTGCATGAACGCTGGGGCCACCTGCTTCATCCCGAAGCCTTTCATCCCGGATGAAATGGTCCAGATGATCCGCAACCTCCTCACATCGGCGGAAAAGTGATGGCCCGAAAACGAAAACCCCGAAGCCAGTCCCAGTGGCGGCGGGTGGACCTGCACCTCCACACCCCCGCCTCCGCCGACTACCAGGAGCCCAACGTCTCCTACCTGGACATCCTGCGCCAGGCGGAGGCGAAAGGGCTGGATATCATCGCCTTCACCGACCACAATACCGTAGCCGGATACCGGCGGATGCGGGAGGAAATCCGTCACCTGGAGTTGCTGGAGCAACTGGGCCGTCTGCAGAAAGACGAAAAAGAGCGCCTGAGCGAATACCGCCGACTCCTGGCGAAAATTCTGGTCCTGCCCGGCTTTGAATTCACCGCCACCTTCGGTTTTCACATCCTGGGCATCTTCAGTCCGGAGACCGACCTGCGGGAACTGGAGTTCCTCCTGCGCCGCCTGAACATCCCGCTGGAGAAACTGGACCAGGGGAGTGTGGAGGTCGGGGCGACCACCGACGTGCTCACCGCGTACCGGACGATCGCCGAGGCCGGGGGGATCGTCATCGCCGCCCATGCCAATTCGGCCAACGGCGTGGCGATGCGCGGCTTTGACTTCGGCGGGCAGACCCGCATCGCCTATACCCAGGACCCCAACCTCCACGCGCTGGAGGTGACCGACCTGGACAAAAAAGGGCCCCGGACGACGGCCCGCTTCTTTGACGGTTCCAAGCCCGAATACCCGCGCCGAATGCGCTGCATCCAGGGCTCCGACGCCCATCGTCTGACCCGCGACCCGAACGACCCGCGCAACCTGGGCGTCGGCGACCGGGTGACGGAAGTGCTCCTGCCGGAGGTCAGTTTCCAGGCCCTGCGGGACGTTTTCCTGAGCAACGACTTCACCCTCACCCGTCCCTTCCGCCCGGCGACCAAAGCGCCCTTTGACTACATCCAGGCGGCCCGCGAAGAGGGTCCCACCATTGTGCAGGACTTTCACGAGCGGTTCAGCCGCCGGGGGGGCTTCCTGTACGCCATCCTCTGCGACATCTGCGCGTTTGCCAACACCAATGGGGGCACCCTCTATATCGGCGTCGGCGCCGACCCGAAGCAGCCGCCGGTGGGGGTTGGGAATCCGCGCCAGGCCATAGAGGCAATCCAGGCTGAAGTCGCCCGACGGATCACCCCGCCCCTTACCGTGACCGCGGACGTGCAGGAGACGCAGGGCAAGAAAGTGGTGCGGGTCCTGGTACCCCGGGGCACCGACCCGCCCTATGCGATTGACGATAACAAAATCTACGTCCGCAGCGAGGCGGAAACCAGTCTCGCGGTGCGGGATGAGATTGTGAGCCTGGTCCGGCGGACGGTGGCCGCGCCTGCGGAGGGGGAGGAGAAACCGGGCCCCGGCCGTGTGGAGCCCCCGCGCACCGGCGTGGAGATCATCGCCACCGAGGAGCGGCAGGGCGTCCTCTACCACACGATGCGTGACCTGCGCAACGGCAACGTGGTCACCAACGTCACCCGGAAATCGGCGCGGCGGCTGTGGCACTACGCCATCACCCAGGCCGAGGACCATCCCACAGACCCGGACCAACTCCAGTGGGATGGAGACATCGCCCTGATCCGTCGGCGCGAGCGCGGCGGGCAGGTGCGCTACGACCTGGCCCAGCGGGAAGACGGTAAGTTGCGCATCTACTACGGCGTCACCGACGACGGCATCCACGGCCCCTGGGCCCGCCTGGTGGGCCTGGAGGTAGAATGAAAGAGACCTTCATCTCTATCCAGGGGGAGGTGAGAACGAGGATGGTTGCCATCCTCCACAGCCCAACCTGAAATCTTCAGTAAAGGGAGGTGAGAAATGGTGCAGCCCCTCGGGGTGCATTACTTGCTGGAATTGAGGGGGTGTAACCCCACAGTAATTAATGACCTCCCCGAGGTCAGACGGATACTGTTAGAAGCAGCAAGACAGGCGAACGCAACCATTATAGATTCGCGTTTTCACCAGTTCTCCCCGCAGGGAGTCAGTGGTGTGGTGGTCGTGGGAGAATCCCACCTCGCCATTCACACCTGGCCGGAATACGGATACGCCTCCGCAGATATCTACACCTGCGGCCATACCGACCCTATGCGGGCTGCTGCTTACATCATAGAAGCCCTGGAGGCCAGAAGCGCGTTTTGTTTGATTATCGGCAGAGGAGAACACCCACTGATGAGTGAATCCGACCCGGAACCGCCGAGTCCTATCGCTACATTCCGTTGGGGTTTGCAGCCCCCATCGGATTGGCTTTTCCTGGACTACACCAACCCCAGCGCCGCCGTGCTGCTGCGGGTAAAAGACGTCCTTTACTCCGCGCGTTCCGCTTACCAGCAAATAGAAATTCTGGATACCGAGGCCTTCGGCCGTTGCCTCATTCTGGACGGCCGCATTCAGTCCACCGAAATAGAAGAGTTTATTTACCACGAAGCGCTGGTCCATCCGGCGATGACCACCCACCCCAACCCCCGGACAGTGCTGATCCTCGGCGGTGGCGAGGGAGCAACCCTGCGCGAGGTCCTGCGCCACCGCACCGTGGAACGGGTGGTGATGGTGGAGATTGACCCCCAGGTAGTGGAAGCCTGCCGTCGCTTCCTCCCAGAGTGGAGCGACGGTGCTTTTGATGACCCGCGAACGACCCTGATTATAGACGACGCGGTGCGCTATTTGCAGAAGGAAGAAGAACTGTTTGATGTGATTATCTGTGACGTCACCGATCCGGTGCCGGGTACTCCGGCCGAAGCGATGGGCAACGAGGAGATTTTCCAGGCGATGCGTCGGCGCCTCCGCCCGGGCGGGATTCTGGTCAATCAGGCCGGGAGCACTGGCATTTCCGAACTGGACCTTTTCGCCCGAATCTACCAGACGATGGACTCGGTTTTTCGCCACCTGGCCCCGTGCTCCATCCAGATCACCTCTTTCGCCGAGTCCTGGGGCTTCATCGTCGCATCCGATACATATGACCCCCGCGACCTGACACCAGAAGACGTGGAGGAACGCCTCCTCCAGCGCTGCAATCGGGAGAAACTTCGCTATTACGATGGCCGCACTCACCAGGCTATGTTCACTATGCCGCGCTGGTTCTGGCAAAAATTGACGGCCTGTTCGCCATGAAGACACCGTTGCAACCGATCTCTCTGGCTTCAGACCAGAGAGGGATAAGGGCCACAAAATTGCCATAAGGGGTAACCATAAGTATGGAAAGTGATCCTGGACATATGACCACCGCCCTGATGCTCCGGATTGCCGGAACTGCCCTGCTTATCCTGATCGGAGCGACATCTCTTCTGCCTCAGCCCGTCCTTGCCGACCCGCCGGACCCCGCCGCCCCGGATGCCCAATCGGTTCTCTCCCCTTACTGGCACCCGGCCGTCATCCGCTGGGAGGCCATTATCCTGGAGGAGGCGAACCGGCGCGGGATAGACCCGGACATGATTGCGGCGGTGATCTGGACCGAATCGCTGGGACGGCCGCACCTCCATAGTCCGGCAGGGGCCGTCGGGCTGATGGGGGTAATGCCCAAAGAGAAGGGATTCTCCTGGCGCCCCTCGGCGAAGGAACTGGAAGACCCCGCCCTGAACGTCTTCTGGGGCACGCGGACCCTCTCCATCGTCATTCGGCAGGCCCGGGGGGACATCTACCTGGCGCTGGCGGCCTACAACGGCGGCTGGGAACAAATTCACCTCTCCGGCCCACGCCGCTATGCGGAGGATACCCTGATGCACTACGCGCGAGCGGTGGCGGTGCGGATGGGTCTCCCTGCCGAAGGCCCCTGGACCGCTGCCCTGGCCGCGGTGGACCCCCGAGTTCGCACCGGGCTGACCGTCCTGGGCCCCCAGTACCCCCTCACCCGCTACGGCGCGCGGCCGGTCGTCCTCCGCCTGGGAGATTTCGGGACGGAAGGCCGCCCGACGACCCTGGTCTTTGCCCCCCGGAGCCCGGAGGACCTGGATGGCGATATCGGCCTCTGGCTCTGGTGGAACCGCAAAGTCCTTCGGCCTGCGGAATCCAGCCCGGCGATTGCCCAGGGTACGGCAGTGGTCTCCAACCGATAAGACCCGGGCTCATATAAATCAAGGGTAACTGTTCAGCCGCGCATATTTTTCACCGCCGAGACGCAGAGGACACAGAGGGTTCCCGGAGAGACAATAGAACCCTTTGCATCTCTCTCTGGTTTTTCCTAATCACCACAAAGAGCACAAAGGACGGCACAAAGGGCACGAAGAATTTCATCACCTCTGTGCCCTCCGCGTCTCTGGTCTGAAAATAAACTGCGGTTCGGCTCGTGGGTGGTCACTCCGATGGGTAGTGATAAACCTGATCGCCCAGTTCTATGCTGGTTTCATTTGCCCCTCCCCCTTACCCCCTCCCCGTCGAGGGCGGACGGATCGTCCGCCCCTACAACCCCACGGGGAGGTAAGGGCAAGGACAAGCCTTGCCCTCTTTTCCCCCTTCTCCCCCGCTGCGGCGGGGGAGAAGGGGGCCAGGGGGATGAGGGGGCGCTAAGGCCAGACCCTGCCTGCACGAGGTCTGGATATGAGCCAAAAGTGTCAGGTGGCTAGTCCCCAATCCCCAATACCCAATACCCAGCACCCCATTCCCACTTGACAGAATCCCCACCTTCTGTCATACTTATCCCCGCTATGGAACACATATTCCACCAACTATTCGGCGAAAACCTCATCCTGATGGGTGTTGTCGGCACCCTGATCACCGGCTTCGCCACCGGCGTCGGTGCACTCCCGGTGCTTTTCACCCGGCAGGTGCCGGAGCGGCTGATGGATGCTCTGTTGGGCTTTGCGGCGGGTGTAATGCTGGCGGCCACCGCTTTCAGCCTGATCCTCCCGGCCATTGAGTGGGGCGGAGTACTTCCAGCCGGGGGCGGAATCCTCATCGGTGCCCTCTTCCTGGCCTTTCTGGACCACCGCCTTCCCCACACCCACTTCATCAAGGGGGCGGAGGGTCCCGCTTCCCACCTCCGCCGCGTCTGGCTGCTCATTATCGCCATCACCCTGCACAATTTCCCCGAAGGGTTAGCAGTGGGCGTGGGCTTTGGCTCTGGCCATCTCCCGGAGGCGCTCGCCCTGATGGCCGCCATCGCCCTGCAGAATATGCCCGAAGGGCTGGCGGTGGCTCTTCCTTTGGTGCGGGAACGGTGGCCGCGCGGCCGCGCCCTCCTCTACGCCCTTGGTTCGGGGATGGCCGAACCGCTGGCCGGGCTTCTGGGAGTGATCGCCGTCACCGCGATGCACGCCCTTTTGCCCTGGGCGATGGGCTTCGCCGCAGGCGCCATGCTCTACGTCGTCTCCGACGAAATCATCCCCGAAACCCACAGCCGCGGCTTTGAGATGGAGGGGACCTGGGGAGTCATCATCGGCTTCCTGGTCATGATGATTCTGGACACCGCCCTGGGGTAAGCGATGGCCTTCCTGCTGGACTGGCTCCTCGCCTTCACGCCTATCGCCGCCATCCTGGGCCTGATGGTCGGCCTGCGCTGGAGTGGGACACGGGCCGGCCCCGTCGGCTGGGTGCTGGCCCTCATCATTGCCGCTCTGCGCTTCGGCGCCGGGACGGACGTCCTCTTCTGGGCCCAGGGGCGCGGCCTTTTCTTCACCCTCTTCGTTCTCTACATCATCTGGGCCGCCCTGCTCTTCTACCGGGTCACCGATGAGGCCGGAGCCGTCGCCGCCATCGGCCTGGACCTCCCCCGCCTGACCTCGGACCGGGCCCTGCAGGCCCTCATCCTCGGCTGGGCTTTCTGCTCCTTCCTGCAGGGCGTGGGCGGATTCGGCGTACCGGTGGCTGTCCTCTCCCCCCTGTTCCTGAGCCTGGGCTTTCCCACCGTGGCAGCGGTCGTCATCCCGTCCGTCGGCCACGGCTGGTCGGTCACCTTCGGCTCCCTGGGCTCCTCGTTCTACGCACTGATGGCCGCATCGGGACGGCCGGGGGAAGAACTGGGCCCTCCATCTGCCCTGCTTCTGGGACTGGCCTGCTTTCTCTGCGGCGCAGGCGTCCTCTGGGCCGCAGGCGGCCCCCGCACTCTGCGCCACGGACTGGTCCCGATGCTCCTCATCGGGACGGCAATGGCCGGGGTTCAGTACCTGGTCGTCCGGGCGCGGATGTGGGCTATCGGCGGGCTGTGCGGCTCCCTGGCAGGGATCGCTGTGGGCGTCGTCTGGGCCCGCCGCCGTCGCCCCGACCTGTCTACCATCCCCGACCCGCCCGCCCGCATGCCGCTGATCTGGGCGCTGGTCCCCTACGGCATCCTCATCGCCATGATCTTCGCCGCCCAACTCCTGCCGCCGGTAGAGGACGCCCTGAACCGTGTTATGCTCCGCGTCGCCGTCCCGGAACTGGCCACCGCGCGCGGCTGGCGAACCCCCGCCGGGTTCACCACCGGCATCTCCGTCTTTGGACACGCCGGCGCCCTGCTGGTCTACGCGTCCCTTCTCACCGCCGTCCTCTACGCCCGGCAGCGACGGTACAGGCCAGGCGCGCTGCGCCGCATCGGGCGGGACGTCCTGCGCCGCGCCCTGCCCGCCACCATCGGCATCATCACCATGGTCGGTATGGCCGTGACGATGGAACACGCCGGAATGACCTACATCCTGGCCGAGGGCGTGAGCCGGTTGGCGGGACGGGCACTTCTCCTGGCCTCGCCGTTCATCGGCGCGCTGGGCGCCTTTATGACCGGCTCCAACACCAACTCCAACGTCGTCTTCGGCGCATTCCAGCAGCAGGCAGCAACCCTTGCCGGGCTGAACCCCATCCTGGCCCTGGCCGCCCAGACGGCGGGCGCGGCGGTCGGGAGCACCTTCGCCCCGGCCAAAATCATCGTCGGCTGCGCCACCGTCCGCGCCAGCGAGAGCCAGACGATGCGCAAAGTGGTTACCTACGGGGTGGTCATCCTGACCGCGCTGGCGCTGGCAACTGGGCTGTGGGGATGGTTGGGTAAGTAGACAAGGATGCAAGGAT
>OGCI01002904.1_pt1 | contig 10334 bp, 10 predicted proteins | sample 1570021 | NCBI WGS metagenome assembly OGCI01 (sample SAMN06264664, study PRJEB24512) | hot springs metagenome | isolation source: Hot spring water | place: South Africa: Tshipise | collected 2015-06-21
TCAGTATTGGACACATCGTGGACAATGCCCTTTATCTGCCGTCGGCATTCCACCTTGACCGGAATAACATATCGCCCTTCTCGCTCGGTGATAATAGGTTCTTGGATGATCTTCCGTCCTCGGGGTGACCGGATTATGGCTTCCAGGTGACTGATAAGCTCCTGGCGAACCTCCCGCATCCTGCGTCTCACCGACATGAGTATGGGTGAGGCGCTGTCCAGTAATTCACCCGTCGGACTTACACAGCTAGCAATATTCCTGACAATCTGTTCCAGCACGACAATTTCGCTAGCCAGAGCACTTAGTAACGGAAGTTCGTGAGATAATTTTGCCAGCCGATCTTTCAACCGATGGGCAGAATCCAGCGTTTTCCCTATTTCCAGCAGAGACTGTGGGTCAAGTATCTTGCCACGCGCTGCCAGGTTCACCGTTTCCCGGATGTCCGTCACTTCGCCAACAGAAATATCTGGGCTGAGCGCCAGCAAACGGCGTGCTTCCGCCGATTGCCTCAGCCGCCGCAGAACCTCTTCCTCATCCGAAACAGGAATAAGGCTGAGAGCTAGCTCTTGGCTGGTGGAAAAGGAAGTGAATCTGGCTAGTATCTCCCGTATCTTGGGGAATTCGAGTAACTCTAAATCTCTGCTGTCCAAAATAAACCTTCCCGAATCTTCTGTAGTTCCATCTTTGCTACCAAACAACGAATAGTATAAAGCAATCACTTCACTTTTCAAAAACTCTGCTCCTTCGGCTGACTACAGATGGAGTCGCCAGGTCATTTTGAAGGGAGCATCACGCCAGACTCAACGATGGGTTTTGCCTTCCGCAGATCAGGCAGATATAATCAATCCGTGCTCTGTCCCAACGATAGTGTTGAAATGTGCCAGGTCAGGATAATGGTCATTACGGTGACCCGATTATCATTGACCAATGTGAGAAGTGTGGAGCATCTGGTTCGACGAGGCGGAGCTGTTTCGAGCAAGACAGGGAGAGGCAAAGAGAATCGAGGTGCTTAACGCCGAAATCAGCGAACTCCCTCCGCGATTGAGAATTCCACATTGCTTTGCCCCAGAGACAAGGCGGCGGTGAACCGCTTTACCGATAAATATTTTCCCAGGATATTATCTTGGTTCGCTGTCCGTTGTGTCACGGCATCTGGCTGAATAGAGGAATGTTCACAAAGTACCAACAATTCCGCCAGGAACTACTGCATCCGAAGAAAAGCGACCAGGACCAGAAAGTGAGAGCCCAGTGGGAAGCATCATACCAGAGGGAGAGCCCAGCTGGAGTGCGAGGAAGGTTGATAGAATTCCTGTCCGCTCCCACAGAGATACCTCAACCGTACCGTTATTCTTCGGGCGCTTTAAGCAATCGTGCCGGCGGTGTACCCGGCATCGTTGCCGATTTCTTGGCGACCACTACAACTAGTATCCTGATGCCCGGGTGGAAACCTTAGTCCCGCTCAATTTGGCGTCCTCAAGAATCAACTAGCGACGCCTCCACAGTCCGATCACGGCATCGAAAAAGTTACGTTTCTTCCTAGAAGGCACTGCCACTTTACGCCACCCATGAAGAGTCGTCCGTGTACCTCGACTTGCCTAGCATCCAACGCAAGCGTAAAATAGGCAGGTTCAGCAGCGTACTGAGCGTCTCTAAAATCTGACGAGGTTCCTGATGCATCCGATTTCCTGTGTCAAAAAGTCGAGACCTGCGTGGCTGTGGTTGCTCTTCAAGGGCGATGAATACAGATAAACACGAAGAACTTCAAGAGACTACCGCACGTCTCGGTATGGAACGGCTAAGCAAGTTGTTCCCCCGCCTGAGCGCACCTAGTATGGTTTCGATGATAGCCATGTCTCTCTACATTCTGGCTGACACTTTCTGGCTGGGTCGAGTCAGCTACGAAGCGATCGCTGCTATAACCATAACATTTCCGTTCTATAGTCTGATATTTGCCATAGGTCTTGGCATCGGCATTGGCGCCAACGCACTGGCATCGCGACGATTTGGTGAAAGAAACATCGAAGAGACCAACAGGGTAGCTGGCCAAGCTTTCCCTTTGACCGCTATCTTTGGGTTCCTGTTCATCATCCCCAGTGTTTTCTTTGCCAGGCAGCTAGCTGCCTGGCTCGGAGCCCCGCCCCAGATTGTAGAGCTAGCTGTCGAGTACCTGTTCTATTTCGGCTGGGGGATACCATTTATTCTTTTCCGAGTCATGACGCGCAATGTTTTCCATGCCTCTGGCGATGCCATCAAGCCCATGATTTTCATCGTTGTTGGCTCCGTAGTCAACGCTGTCCTTGACCCATTCTTGATCTTCGGCTGGGGCCCTTTCCCGGCAATGGGTATCGGTGGGGCTGCTCTAGCCACCACTATATCGGGCGGACTCGCCGCAGCCATCAGTTGCTACTACCTAATCGGAAACAAGTCCGTTTACCGCTTGAGGCTGCGTCATCTCAAGCCTGACCTATCCATCATACGCCAGATCTACCGTGTAGGTCTGCCCGAAGCGCTGATGAACATTACCGAAGCAGTGGTATTCCTGGTATTCAACCAAGTTGTCGCCGGCTTTGGCTCATCGGCACTGGCAGCGGTGGGAATCGCATTCCGCATCGCTGACTTTGCCTTTATCCCCATCATCGGTCTTGCCCATGCTCTTTTGCCCATCGTCGGCTTCTGTTTTGGCGCACGCCTGTGGGAGCGATTGTGGGCAGCAGTCAGACACGGCGCGCTCGTTTCCGCAGCAATACTAGCTGTTGCCACTGCTCTTCTGGAAATTTTTACCCCACAGGTAATCGCCATCTTCAATAATGACACTCAGTTGTTAGCTATTGCCGCACCCGGGATGCGAATTTTCCTCTCCGCACTCGTTCTGACCGGTCCCGCCACCATGTTCATTACTACCTTTCAGGGGCTGTCTAAGGGGTGGACAGCCGTTTCTCTTTCCCTAGTGCGTCAGCTAGCTCTTCTCCTGCCTGCACTGCTGGTACTACCGCGCTTCATAGGTATAAATGGTGTCTGGCTATCTCTACCAATTTCAGACGCTGGCGGTGCCATTGTCGCCGGACTATGGCTCTACCGCGAATACCGATTGCAGAAGCGTAGTGGCATCTGGGCTATTGCTACGGCGTCTGAGCCGCTCCCCCAACCTGTGTCCATAGACCCTCCTGCGCCTCGTTAACAGCAGTGAAAATTGACAACTGCACATTCTTCCGAAGATTGCGCTCGCGTCGAAAGATCCTTGTCATCGTTCGTCCTGCTGCCGCCATTTTGTCTCACAAACGTAGACTCAGGATATCGCTAGGACGATGGTGTTTGCTTCTCTCGAGATTTCCAAAAGCGTGCGGACAACAGATGCACGCCACGCTGTCGGTGGTCCTGGCTATAACATCTAATCTGTGGTGGGCTCGGTGTCTCGGGAATCGGAAGCGGCAAAGGGGTGCCTTCCCGGTCAAAATCAGGTAAATACACTTCTGGCGAATCTAACTCCTGCACCCAGCCATTTTCTATGCCCAGCTCATTCAGTAGCTGAAGGACTGCTTCATGTTCTTCACTGGTAATCTTTCGTGATAGCAACGGTATGCGTGGTGCCCTGTGCATGGGCATATACTGAGACATTACGCTCACCGTTACTGATGGCGAAACTTCTCGCACAAGCCATGTCGCGATTCCTGGTTACCAGCTAGCCCATTGGGCAGGATGAGCTGCCTCACTATCAGACCTCGTTGAGCTATACCCGATTCATCCACCACCAGATCCCCGGCCTGCCGATACATCTCCTTGATAGCCTGGCGAGCCTTTTCAACATAATCCGGAGCGTGCGAGAACCCCTTAGCCCACTTATTCGAGGCATATCTCAAATCCGGCAAGTAGATGTCTATGATGCCGTCTAACTCCTTGAGAGAAGTGACAGAATCATAGCCGCTGCTGTTGTAAACCAATGGCAGCCGCAGTCCCATGGGCACGGCTTCCAATACTGCTTCCACAAGCTGGGAACAAAATGAGACGGCGAAACGAAATTGATGTTGTGGCAGCTCAGCTCATCCTGAAGATAAAGCATCCTTTCCGCCAGAGCACGGCAATTGATCTCTTTGGATTTTTGCTTTTTCCAGTTCTGGCTTATCTGGTAGTTCTGACAATAGACTCATCTCATATTACAGTTAGCGAAGAAGATCGTTCCCGACCCTTTTGTTCCTGAGATAGCTGGTTCTTCACCATGATGAGCACAGACCGCCGACACTATAGGCAGATACCCGGAATGGCAATAGCCCATTTTGTTGCGCAACCTATTGACTCCACGCTTCCCTGGGACAGATATCGCAAGAGGCTAAGCGTGCCTTCAGTGCCTCGGCACGACGCTCGAGTTCGCCAGAGCGGTATAATGCAATGTGTCTTGGTTCCATAGTTAGCCAGAACACCAACAGGTACTGTGCCTTAGCTCAAGAGCTTACACTTTAGGCATCCTCAGTAGACTTGCCAACTCTCCGCCAGGCTGTCCTCAAGCACGGCGGTATCTTCAAGATGTAGCACTAATCCATAGCAGGGTTAGTTGCCATCACAGGTCACAAACTCCGTTGACAGGAAATAGCGATTAGCTCATAATCCTGTTTCAAAGTGCTCAAGCCTTCGGAGGAACTATGAATCTCAAGCATATGCTGGAAACAACTGCTCGCGAGCTGCCGCAGCATTCGGCTATCGTGTCTGGTCCGCGCCGCATTACCTATCGTGAACTGGATGAGGCTACTAACAGGATAGCTCATGCTCTCGTCAGCTTGGGTGTAAAAAAAGGCGACCACATCGGCATTCTCATGTCCCGTACACCGGAGTGGATCATCAACTGCTTTGGCATCCTTAAAGCTGGCGCTGCCGCGGTCCTGCTCGAAGCAGGAGCTAAAGCCCCCGAACTTGAGCCTCTGCTCTATGACAACGACTGCAAGATCCTGCTCACGGAAGAAAGATTCCGCCCTGTGTTGTCTTCGATTTTGCCCAATCTACCCCTGCTGAAGCATGTACTTGAGGTTGGCACAGCCAACTACAATAATCTGGTGAGTAACAGCCCTAACACGTCACCGCCTGTAGATATAGAGCCCGAGGATAAAGCTATCGTCTTTTGCACGCTGGGTGTTCTGGGCAAGAACAAAGGCATCGTACATACTCATAACTCATTCATGTCCATTTTGCCCATAGTGGTGGAAAAATTTGAACTGCAGATAACCGATGTTATTATGGGCATGCTCCCTTTCAACTACCTTCTGGGATTTGGCTTGGTTGTCCTTATGCCCATCAAGAGGGGAGCTTCTATCTCAATCCTGCCCCATTTCAGTTCCAAGAGCGTCCTGGAGACAATAGAGCGGGACAGGGTAACTTTCATCATCGGCGTTCCAGCCAGCTTCAATGCCATGGCTTTGATAGACGAAGAGATGACCAAAACCTACAACCTTCGTTCCTTGAGGGGCATACTCTCCGCCGGTGCAAAATCGTCCCCGTTCTTTATGGATATGCTGGAAAAGAAGCTGCACCTTGTTGCCTGCGAGATATATGGGCTCACGGAATTGATCATCGTCAGCATCGGTGCTGTTCGTGACCGCAAACTGGGCACGGCAGGCAAGCCTCTTGCCGAACTGAGAGTGCTGGACGAGAACGGTCGGGAGGTGCTGCGGGGCACTGTGGGAGAAGCTGTCGCCCGCGCTCCTTGGATGATGAAGGAATACTACAAATCGCCAGAGCTCACTGCCCAGGTTCTTAAGGACGGCTGGTTCCATACCCGCGACTTGGTCAGACTGGATGAGGAAGGCTATTTAGAATATGTAGAAAAGATGTCTCCCATCATAGTGCCCTCAGGAGGAGTCAAAATCCTCCCCGCAGCAGTCGAAGCCGTCCTGCTCAAGCACCCTGCCATTGCCCAAGCCGCCTGTGTCGGTGTTATTGACGAATACAAAGGACAAATACCCACCGCCTTTCTCGTGCTCAAAAATGGGCACTACGCCACCCCTGATGAAATACGCGAATTCTGTCGCCAGAGCCTGAGCGACTACAAAGTGCCCAAACAAATTCGTTTCATGGATTCCCTGCCCAGAACCCAGTCAGGCGAAATAGACCGCAAACTGCTCAGCACGCTGAAGAAAGAGTAAAGGTTCGTAATCAGCTTGCTAGCTAGACCGTGCCATGGGGTAACACGCCAGGCGAGAGCTTCTCAGCAACCCGACCCTGCTGCTGGCAAGCCCTGCCTCAAAACCTGCTTTCGCCTTCTCCTGCGAATCAGCAGGAATACGATCCCCGCTATAATAGCCGCCACTATCAACAGAAGCCACCCTATCAGGGGGAACGCCCATACTATGTTGATACGCCCGACGGCGGTCTTATAGTAATCGGGAATCACAGGTATCCCATCCACCCATGGCGCCTGAGCTGCGGCGTAAATCACCACCGCCTCCCATATCTTGAGCTCCCTCCCATCTGCTTCGTGCACCGTCAGCTCCTCGAATCTCTCCGGCGGTATTGGCTCTCCTTGACTATTCTTGGGGTTTATCTCCAGCGAGGGCAACAGTTCTTTTGCCAACGGAAACAGAAGCAGGATGTAAGCATCGGTAACCACGTGGTAAAGCTTTTCATCTCCCCGTTTTAATGGCGTGTAATCCTCACTATTTTGGGATTGAATCCCGTCTCCAGTGTAAAGCTCCGCTCTGGTCACGGCACGCGTGGTGGGGATGGGCAAATTCAGGAACGGTACGGTAAAGAGCACTGCATTGCCAGGGTTATAGCTAAATCGCAATCCAGAGAAGTGTATGAAGCCTTCCTCGCCTACCAACCTCTGCGCCAGTACGCTTAACTCCAGCAGACGACGTACTTCTTCGCCAGTGAGATAAACAGACACTATGGGGCAGCCTCCGTAGCCGTCCTTTCCATGCCCCATCCCTAGAGCTTGAGTGATCTCATAGAAAGAGATGTTCCCTGCCGAGTAGCTCATAGTGCCTGGCAGGATGCTTCCTCGGATCCAGCCATCCGCCAGACAGGCTAGATCAACCTTCTTGCCTGTTACCTGCTGCGCAACCATGCGCATAGCATCCGCAGCGAAGTTGCCCAAGGGGGTTTCACTCAAAAGCGGCAAGTTAGAAAGGACAAAATCTGACCTGGCTACCGTACCCATGATATCGTCAAATCTGCCGCCAGTCATCCCAGCAATATGTTCATTCAAGATATCCGTGTATTCATAGACTAGAGCATCTATTTCTGGCTGGCAAGCAACGGTACTGTCAATTGGAATAAGGAACGGGCATCCGTTCTCTTCATTGCGAATCCGCAACCTACCAGTGCTGCGATCGTATGCCAGTTCCAGTTGCCCCAGATATCTTCCGAGGGAATCAGCCTGGACAATTACGGTATTTCCCTCTACAACTGGCTCATGTAAGGCAGTATGGCAGTGCCCGCCGACTATTACATTGATGCCGGGGACTTTTCGTGCCAGTTCTCGATCCTCCTCCACGCCACAATGGCTCAGGCAGACAATAACGTCAGCGCCCTGTTCCTTCAGCTCTGCCACTGCCTGGTGCGCTGCCTCATGCTGGTCCGAGAACTGCATACCACCGGTCTCAGCCAGCAAGCGAATCGCGTCTTTGCCTATGATGCCGAACAGTCCTACCTTCAGACCATTCTCTAGCTCGAACATGCCGGTACTCCGGTACAAACCCTCAGTGACCAGTGGGTGGCTAGACGGCGCCTCTGTATTAGATGCCACTATCAATGTTTGCTGGTGCGCCCCCGGGTATCCTGCCTGTAGTAGATACTGCGCCAGTACATCAGCGCCATAATCATACTCATGATTGCCGATGGTCACAGCATCGTATCCGATTTTCTGCATTATGGTGAGCTCTGCAGCGTAACCACTGAGCGCCAGCCAGGAGAAAGCTGAACCTCCCAAAAAATCGCCAGCATCCAGAAGAAGCACCGGCTCGCCTTCCCTTTTCTTGGTCTCGCGAATTTCAGCCACAATGCTCACCAGCCGGGCAAATCCTCCGATAGAGGTATTTTCTTCCCCCGGGCGGTAATCTACCGCCGGCGAATGAGGAATGAGTTGAGAATGTATATCGTTAGTATAGAGAATGCAGAAATGCAGCTCTTCGACTTCAGTTGCCTCACCCCACACGCCCCCGACCATACTCAACAATGAAGCAATTGCCAGAATGGTCGCCGCAGCACGGAACAACCAGCCGTTAACCCTAGGAAAGCTGCTTTTGTTACGCACTAGCAACGGTTCTCGCCAACATAGCACAGGAATTCTCACCCACCACAGGTCGGACAGAAATTGCAGGAATAATACCACACGCCAAGCCCGGAGGATATAGCCGGTAGCGATGAATGGCGTATCCTGTACCCGACCGCCACGACGAGCCCCGATCCGTGGATTCCATCACTGGTTCAAATCTGGAATAGATTGGGCTAATATATCACCAGGAGGTTATTATGAAGCAAAAAGGTGAAGTCCTGGGTGTAAAGATTGTCGGTGGACTGAAAGAGGCATCTACCCCGTGGCTGGTGTCTCTTTACTTGTCGAGATATTTAGCCGTTCCGGCGTGGACGCGGTGGCAAATAAATTGTTGCCAGCAAAAGGCTCAGCTAAAGGGTTAAAGCAGGGGCAGACAGTAGAGAGCTTTGTCCTCTTAAGCGCCCTTGGTGGAGAGTGTGTTGAGGACATGCAGCGTCTCAGGGATGATGCTGGTTTAGCTGGAATTTTGGGTTACACAGACCACCAGCACCTGAAACTGCAAGGCAGTGGCTTGATAGGTTTCATGATGAGTCCTTAACAACAATGCAGACAGGTTTTATACCACCTGAATCTGGACCTTTAGCTGCCTTAAAGGAAGTAAGGCGGCAGACAATAACAGCCTACACCGAAGCAGCAAATCCAGGGTGGGATGTGACTTTGGATGTAGATGTCCGGTTAGTGGAGACCACAAAGGAAAATGCTCGGTATTGTTATGGGGTTATAAAGCCTTTGGCTCAGCAAAAGTGTGCTGGGCAGAGACCCTCCTGGTACTGGCTGATGAGCTCAGGCAGGGTAATGTGCCACCATCAAAAGCCTTATCAAGACTGGTGGATGAAGCCTACGATATGCTGCCAGTAGGTCCCTGGCAGGTAAAGGTACGTTCTGACTCAGCAGCCTACCAACAGGAATGCCCCGACCACTGGCATAGTCGGAATTGGCAGTTTGCCGGCAGTGCTGATATAAGCCAGGGCTCAAAAAAGAGATAGAGAAATTACCTGAAGATGCCTGGCATCTGTGGGGAATTGAGAAGGATGGGGTAGTGAAGAAATGGGCAGAGGTACCATATGTACCTGCCCGTCATTATGAGAGAAAAGATAGTTACCCTTACAGGTATGTTGCTGTAAGGCTACGCCGTCAGCAGGGGAGCTTTTCAGGGATGGCACAGATGTCCGCCACTTTGCCATGGTGACTAATATCTGGGATATGGATGGTCAGGAGCTACTGGAATGGCAGAGAGGAAAATTGGGCACTATAGAACAGGTACACCATATACTGGCTAATGAGCTGGCTGCCGTGTATTTCCCAGTGCCAAGCATGGGGCTAATGCTGCCTGGCTGAGACTACAGGTGATAACTCGCAATCTGCTCCAGTTTTTAAAAAAGGCTCTGCCTGAAGAAAATGCCGATGCTCACCCTAAAAGGTTGAGGTTTTCGGTATTCACGATAATGGGGCGTGTGATATGTCATGCTGGGCGGATGTTACTACGCATAGCTGACAGCATAATGAAGACCCTTATTGCCCCGGCACGAAAAAGGACCTTAGAGCTCACTTGGGATACAGGCTAAAAGCTGGGGCAAAGAAAACTTCCTTCCCATCTAATTCTTCTCCTCTCAACTTCCTCTGGGTGAAACTTTGCCTTTGACCAGGTAATTTCCTCCCCAAACTCAGGTAGAAGAGCGCAAAATGCCCCTCGCCGGTGGTTTTCTTAAGGCAAATCCTCGGTTCTAAGCCCATGGCTTGTGTTTTTCTTTATTAAAGGCCCTTTTTTACAAATTTCTCAAACGAAAAAACAAAAATCCACGGATTACGGCAGCCCACAAGGGCTGATCTAGTTCAGATAGATTAGTGACACATGGATTATGAAAGGACGTTATAATGGTCGCACCATGAATGTGTATAGTGAGATTCCGGGATACAGGTGCCTGGCAAGCGTACCGGCGCTATCAAAAAAGCCAGGCACAGACTTAAATGGTTTGATTACTATAACTCTCATGCTAAAAATGCTCGCCTCACTTGCCGCTACTTCGGCATCTCTCCTCAAACTTTCTACCGCTGGAAACGTAGATATGACCCC
>OGCI01002905.1_pt1 | contig 10334 bp, 11 predicted proteins | sample 1570021 | NCBI WGS metagenome assembly OGCI01 (sample SAMN06264664, study PRJEB24512) | hot springs metagenome | isolation source: Hot spring water | place: South Africa: Tshipise | collected 2015-06-21
CGCCAGCCGAAACCGCCACCCCCTAGCCTCCAACTCGAGCTGGCGCTGGCCTGGGAGGGGTGACAAATTCTGGGGAAGGTCCTGTGTGGGGCCGCTTGACATCGAGCGTTTGCTTCAGGCACCCTATGATAGTTGAACCGCGCCGGGTTGCCGGCCACAGGACCGCAGCGCCCCCTGTGGTGATCCCTTCCTCAGGGCCCAGCTCTCTCCGTGCCGCACCCGGGCGATCCGACGAGCCGAGGCGAACGTGTTCCTGAGTCTAGCGCTCCAACAGGAGCAACCACCTTCCAGCGCGGTGGGTTTTCTGATCACCGTCCTGCCGATCATTCTGATCTTTTACTTCCTGCTGTTTCTTCCCATGCAGCGGCAGCGCAAGCGTCAGCAGAAAATGCTGGCCAGCCTGGAGGCCGGGCAAACCGTCGTCACCAGCGGGGGGATCCTGGGCACCATCGTCTCCATCAACCGCGACACCGACACTTTGGTGTTGAGAGTCAAGCCGGACAATGTGAAGCTGGAAGTCACCCGCAGCGCGGTGGCCGGAGTGATCCCCTCGGAAAGCAAGAAGTGAGCGTCCGTTGAGGCTATGAAAAGGAATCTGCGAGCACGAGCGGTGGTCATCGCGGGGGTAATCCTGCTGGCCGTTTTAGGATTGACGGGCTTCCCCCGGTCCGTCGAGCAACTGAAGGCCAATCTGCGGAAGAACATCCGCTTGGGCTTGGATTTGCGCGGTGGCAGCCACCTGATGCTGCAAGTGCGCGTGCATGAGGCGGCCAAGGCCAGGGCCGACATGGTCATCGAGAGTTTGCGCCAGGAGCTGCGACGCAGCGGCGTGGACTACGCCTTTTTGGAGCGCAACGACCCCCAGAGTGTGGAGGAAACCGACTCGATCCTGATCCAGCTTCGGGGCGTTCCTTCGACGCGTGCTGGTGATTTGCGGTCCGTGGTCAGCCAGCGCTATCCGGGCTGGATCCTGACGGCTGTGAACGCTACTGACTACCGGCTGACGATGCGGCCCACCGAGCTGTTGGCCTTGAAGCGCGAGACCGTGGAGCGCACCATCCGGACCTTGGAGCGGCGGATCAACGCCTTGGGCCTGACCGAACCCGTGATCCAGCAACACGGCTCGGCCGAGAGCGAACACGAGATCCTGGTGCAGTTGCCGGGCGTGGATGACCCGGCACGGGTCAAGCAGATCATGGGGACCACGGCGGTGCTGGAGATCAGCGAGGTCAAAGACGGTCCCTTCTCCTCGCGCGATCAGGCGCTGGCCAAGCACGGCGGCGTGCTTCCTTTGAACACCAAACTGGTCCCCGAGATGCGGCGGGCCGGCGAGAGCGGCGAAACCTGGTGGCTGGTCAGCCGCGTGCCGGTGATCACCGGTGAGGACTTGCGAAACGCGCGACCCGGGCGCGATGAATTCGGCAAGTGGGAGACGGACTTCACGCTCAGCCCGGACGGGGCCAGACGTTTCGCCCGGCACACGGAGGCCAACATCGGCAACCGCCTGGCGATCATCCTGGACAATCAGGTGCGCAGCGCACCTGTGATTCAGAGCCGCATCGAGGATCAAGGGCGCATCACGGGTGCGGCCAACGAGCAGGATGCTGCGGACTTAGCCTTGGTGCTTCAGTCCGGTTCGCTGCCGGCAGGAATTGATTACCTGGAGGAGCGCACCATCGGTCCGTCGCTGGGATCAGATTCGATCCGTCAGGGACTTTCCGCCGGAGTGCTGGGACTCATCCTGGTTGCCGCGATCATGTTGGTGTATTACCGCAAGAGCGGTGTCAATGCGTTGGTGGCGCTGCTGATGAACGGCTTGCTCACGCTGGCCGCCTTGGCCTATTTCGAGGCTGTGTGGACCTTGCCGGGCATTGCAGGATTTATTCTCAGCCTGGGTATGGCGGTGGATTCCAACATTCTCATCTTTGAGCGCATCCGGGAGGAGTTGCGTGCGGGCAAGGGTGTGTTGGCTGCTGTGGAGGCGGGTTTCGATCGGGCGTTCGTGACCATCATTGACACCCACGTGGTGACGGTGGTCTCCTGCGCCTTTCTGTTCATGTTTGGCACAGGACCGGTGAAGGGCTTCGCGGTCACCCTCGTGGTGGGCTTGGTGGCGAATGTCTTCACGGCGGTGTTCGTCTCGCGGACTCTTTTCAATTGGGTGCTCTTCCGGCAGCGGGAAGCCGTCCGGCTGAGCATCTAGGGCCGAGCTTATATAATGATGAGGGGGGCACCGAGGAATCCGGGCGCACCCGCCGGCGGGCGCGTGGGGAGAGGCAGTTTTTGGTGCGACGTAGGGAACCGATCGGCGGCGTCCGGTGTCCATATATCGAACACCGGCCCGCTGTGATGCAATACTGACGCAATGGAGCTGTTTCGAGAGCCGAAAATCAACTGGGTGCGCCTGATGCGCCCGTGTGCCATACTTTCGGTGGCGCTGGTCGGTGCATCTATCCTCAGCCTGGTCCTCAAGGGGGGGCCCAATTGGGGAATTGACTTCCGGGGAGGCACCCTGGTTTATGTCAAGTTCCGCCAGCAGCCGCCTCTGGAGGAAATTCGCCGCGCGCTGATGGGGCGCGTGCCTGGTGAGGTGACGGTTCAGGAGATGACCGGCGCACGCGAAGTGATCATCGGCACGAGCATGCGGAGCGAGCGCGAGCTGGATGAGGCCCGCCGCGCGATCACCCAGACGCTGGCGGATCGCTTTGCTCCCGGAGGCGGCAAGATTGATTTGAATAATGCGGGGCGCGAAGCCTTGGCTGATCGGCTCCGCGATCCGCTCCAGCGCAACGGGGTGGCGCTGTCAGAGACCCAGTTGCAGGAACTGGTGGGCCGCATCATAGACTTCCGGGACCGTGAGCGCTCGGGGCTGCTGGAGAGCTTTGACGAGTTGGCGGCGGTGCCCGGCGTCACCCCGGCGGTCATCGCCACCTTGAAGCAGGAAGCCATCCTGGCACCATTTACCATCCGTCAAGTCGAGATCGTCGGTCCCAAGGTGGGCGCCGATTTACGCGAGAAAGCGCTCTTGGCCACGCTGTACGCGCTGGGTGGCATGCTGGTTTACATCGCCTTCCGGTTTGAGTTCATTGCCGGAGTGGGCGCCGTGGTGGCCAGTTTTCACGATGCCCTGATCACGATCGGCGTTTTCTCGTTTTTGAACCGCGAGATTTCTCTAACCGTGATCGCAGCCATCCTGACCCTCATCGGCTATTCCATCAATGACACGATCGTGGTGTTCGACCGGGTCAGGGAGAACCTGAAGCTCCGCTTCCGAGAGGCGGTGCCCATGGTCGTCAACCGGAGCATTAACCAGACGCTGACTCGTACGGTGATGACCTCGGGCACGACGCTGGTGGCGGGCCTTGCCCTGTACCTGTTGGGTGGGCCGGTGCTCAACAACATGGCTTTAGCCTTGCTGGTGGGCATCGTGGTGGGCACCTATTCCTCCATCTTTGTGGCCAGCGCCATTGTGATCGGTTGGCACAAGTTTACCGAGCGCCGCCGGAAGCCGGTGGGATCTCCGATAGCGGCGCCGGTGTCCAAACAGAAGGAGGCCGCCGGGAAGGGATCCCGGGCGGCAAAACGGGTTTGAGAGTGACGAGCGTTTCGACAGGGGTGATAAAGCGGGCTAGCCCTTGGGCGGGCGCTCGAGCAAGGAAGGGTGAGAAACATGTTTGAGCAGAGTCTGCTAGACACTGCGGTCAAGACACGCCGGCCCTGGACGGTGGTGGTTTCCTTCATCGGCCAGAGCTTCCTGGTGTTGATCCTGATTCTGATCCCGTTGATTTACACCGACACTTTGCCTCGAGGGACGTTGACCAGCTTTCTGGTGGCGCCTCCGCCTCCGCCGCCACCGCCGCCTCCGGCGGCAGCTCCGGTTAAGGTGGTCAAGGTGATCCCGCGTCAGTTCGATGCGGGCCGCTTGATGGCGCCCCGACAGATTCCGAAAGAAATCGCCATGATCAAGGAAGATGAGCTGCCTCCGCCGACCGCCGGCGCGGTAGGCGTAGTGGGCGGCGTCCCCGGCGGCGTCCCGGGCGGTGCGCCCGGTGGTGTGATCGGGGGTATCATTTCCGCAGCGCCCGTCGCTGCGCCGCCTCCGCCTCCGCCGAAGGTCGAAGTTCAGAAACCCAAAGAGATCCAACGTATCCGGGTGGGCGGAAACGTTCAGCAGGCCAAGTTGATTCATCAGCCCAAGCCGGTCTATCCGCCCCTGGCCAAGCAGGCTCGCATTCAAGGTGTGGTGCGTCTGACGGCGGTTATTGGTGTGGATGGAACGATTCAGAACCTCCAGGTCGTCTCCGGCCATCCCCTGCTGATTCCGGCGGCCCTGGAGGCGGTCAAGCAGTGGCGGTACCAGCCGACGCTGCTGAACGGCGAACCGGTGGAAGTGATTACGCAGATTGACGTGAACTTCACGCTGAGTCAGTAACGGGAAGATATTTTTCAACAACGTCGCAAGACGGAAATTCAACTCGCAGGAGAGGACGAAGATGCTTCTACAGTTGCAAGTTTGGTCGTTTCTGCTGTTGCAGGAAACGACCGTTGGTTGGGACATCCGCTCGCTGTGGGCCCAGATGGGGCCGGTGGCCAAAGCGGTGGTGATCATCTTGTTCATGATGTCGGCCTGGTCCATCGGCGTGATGATCGATCGCCTGATTGTGTACAACGCGGCCCGCAAGCAGTCGCGGCTGTTCGCTCCGGCTGTGGCCGGCGCGCTGCGCGAAGGCAAGCTTGATGAGGCGATCAAGATCGCCGACCGCTACAAGAAGTCGCACCTGGCCAAGGTGGTCGTGGCCGGGCTGCAGGAGTTCCGGGCTCATGAACTGAGCACCGAGATCCCCGGCGACATCGTCGAGGCGTCCAACCGCGCTCTGGAACGGGCCCAGGCGATCGTGCGTTCCGAGCTGGACCGCGGCGTGAGCGGCCTGGCGACGATCGGATCGAGCGCCCCGTTCGTGGGACTGTTCGGAACGGTGGTGGGCATCATCAACGCGTTCAAGGGCATTTCGACGGAGAAGAGCACGGGTCTGGGCGCTGTGGCCGGCGGTATTTCGGAAGCGCTGGTCGCCACGGCCATCGGTCTGTTCGTCGCCATCCCCGCGGTGTGGATGTTCAACTACTTCAACGAGCGGCTGAAGGCGTTCGACGTCGAGATGTCGAACTCCAGCTCCGAGCTGATTGACTATTTCTTGAAGCGCTCACAGCGGGTTGGTAAGTAACAGACCCGAGCCGGCGAGTTGAAACCTTGGTAGTCGGCGGGGTGCGCCTGGGGAGGCGGTCCCGCCGGACACCCGGGCACCCGGCTCAAGGAGCGAGGCTATGGCAAGGCGAGTGCCCACGAATCCTATCTCGACCCCCAACGTGGTGCCGATGGTAGATGTCATGCTGGTGCTGCTGATCATCTTCATGGTGGTCACGCCCATGCTCACCAAAGGCATCAGTGTGGACATGGTCAAGACCCGTAACCCCATCGCCATGCAGGGCGCAGACAAGGACGACGCCATTTTGATCGCCATCACCCGCGAGGGCCGGACGTTCTTGGGGACGACCCAAATGCCCCCGGACCAGTTGCCGCAGAAGGTAAAGGACCTGCTGGCCAATCGTCTGGACAAGACGGTCTACGTACGCAGCGACGCACGGGCCCGCTATGAGCGGGTGGTCGAAGTGGTCGACAACTTGCGCGCTTCAGGCGTGGATCAGATCGGGTTGCTCACCGAGCAGATCAAGGAGAGAAGAGCGGCGGCCGCGGCTGAATAGTGCTGCCTATCCGCCGTTGGACGAGGAGACCGCGTTATGGGAATGCAAGTTTCCAGCGGGAGCGGCCCCATCGCCGATCCCAATGTCGTGCCGTTCATTGACGTTTTGCTGGTGCTGCTGATCATCTTCATGGTGATCACGCCCACCACGCCTTACGGCTTGGACGCTTTGGTTCCGCAACCCCCGCCTCCAGGTGCTCGAGCGGAGGCTGCCGATCAGCGTACGGTAGTGATTGTGATCAATCGCGACCAGTCGGTGATGATCAATCAGGAGCCCAGCAGCTTCAGCACACTCGGCAGGAGGCTGGAAGAGATCTTCAAGACCCGCGCCGAACGTGTGGCTTTCGTTAAGGGCGACCCGGACCTGGAGTTCCAATACGTGGCCCGGGCCATTGACATCGCTAAGGGCGCCGGCATTGATAAGATCGGGCTGATGACCGCCAAGATCGAGGCGGGCCAGTAGCCGTGGCTTGCGGCGGTCGATTTTTATAGAGCAGGAGTGGAAATGAGAACCTCATCTGCCTATCTGCTGGCCGCATGTGGCATCGCGCTTCTGGGCTTGGGGAGTCTCGGTTGCGAGAAACTCCGGGCGCGAGATCATCTCAACAAAGGCGTGCAGGCTTACAAGAACGCTCGTTACCCGGAGGCCATCGAGCACTTCAAGCAAGCCATCGCCCTGGACCCCAGCTTCCCGACGGCGCGTTTGTACCTGGCCACCGCTTACATGGTCCAGTACATCCCCGGCGCTGAATCGCCGGAAAACCTCCAACTGGCGGAGAATGCTCATCAGGAGTTTCTTCGGGTTCTCGAGCAGGATCCCAAGAACGAGGTCGCCGTGGCCTCCATCGCGTCGCTGTTTTTCAACCAAAAGAAATTCGATGAGGCCAGCCAGTGGTATCAGAAGCTGATTGAAGTCAGCCCGTCGAACAAGGAAGCTTATTACACGCTCGGGGTCATCGCCTGGACGAAGGCTTTCCAGGACAACGCCGAGGCCCGGGCTAAGCTCGGTATGCGCCCTGAGGATCCCGGTCCGCTGAAGGAGAGGAAGGTCCGCGAGCAGCTCCGCCAGAAGAACCTGGAGATGATCGAAACCGGGATGAAGAACCTGGAGAAGGCTTTGCAGATTGACGCGCAGTACGACGACGCCATGGCCTACATGAACCTCCTTTACCGGCAGCGGGCCGATCTGCAAGAGAGCGCGGAGGCTTACAAGCAAGACGTAGAGGCAGCCGACAACTGGGTCCAAAAGACGCTCGAGACCAAGAAAGCCAAGACTGGAGCGGCGATTCCCGCCCAATAGCCCGTCATTGCCCGGCGAGTTATACTGGGGGCATAAGGTGGCGGCGCTGATTTTTCACGCCGCACTTCCCCAAGCTGCATGGACTCTGAGCAGAATCGCGACCTTGGGGTCCTGAACGGCAGGACTTCCCAGGATTTTGCGGTCACCTTGGGGGATCGCGGCCCGGAGTTGCAGGGTCTGTATCGGGAGTTGGAATCCCGACTGCGAGGCTCGCGCCCCCCCGAGCAACTAGTCGCCCTTGAAAAGGCTTATCGCTTTGCCGCCCGATATCACGGCGCGCAGCGGCGTGACTCGGGCGAGCCCTACCTCGTTCATCCCATTCAGACCGCCCTGATCCTGGCGGAAATGAACATGGATTTGGTCTGCTTGCAGACCGCCGTGCTTCACGACGTCGTCGAGGACACCGCCGCCACCATCGAGGAAGTAAGGCGTCATTTCGGCGACGAGGTGGCTCGCTGCGTCGACGGAGTCACCAAGCTGAGCAAGCTGGCTTTTTACTCGCCCGAGGAGCGGCAGGCTGAAAGCGTGCGCAAGATGCTGCTGGCCATGGTGGACGACGTGCGCGTCGTCATCGTGAAACTGGCCGACCGGCTACACAACATGCGCACGCTTGGCTTTCGGCCGCCGGAAAGCCGGAAGCGCATCGCACAAGAAACGTTGGAGATCTATGCTCCAATCGCCCACCGCCTGGGGATGGGCAAGATCCGGGGCGAATTGGAGGACCTGGCGTTTGCCCATCTGGAAGCGGAAGCTTATGCCGAAATCTGCCGGGCGATCGAGTCTCGTCGTCAAGCCAACGAGGGGTTTCTCAAGCACATACAGGAAGAAATTCAGGCGCTGCTGGAGCGCGAGGGGATTCCGGCCCGCGTCGAAGGGCGCATCAAGCGCGCCTATTCCGTTTACCGGAAGATGCAACGGCAGAAGATCCCCATCGAGCAGGTTTACGACCTGATGGCGGTGCGCATCATCACGGGGTCGATCAAGAACTGTTACGCCGCCTTGGGTGTCATTCACGGCCGTTGGCCTCACATTCCCGGGCGCATCAAGGATTTCATCAACTTCCAGCGGCCGAATCTGTACCGTTCGCTGCACACTTCGGTGATGGGTCCAGGGGGCCAGCCGTTCGAAGTCCAGATCCGCACCGAGGAGATGCACCGCGTCGCCGAGCAAGGCATCGCCGCGCACTGGAAATACAAGGAGGGCGGCACCTCCGGAGGGCCGGAGGAAGAGCAGCGCATCGCCTGGTTGCGTAACTTGCTGGACTGGATCCAGGAGATGCGCGACCCGGGCGAGTTCATGTCCACTCTCAAAGTGGATCTCTACCCGGAGGAGGTCTACACTTTCACCCCTCGTGGCAAGGTGATCGTGTTGCCGCGGGATGCCACCCCGATTGATTTCGCCTACGCCATTCACACCGAGGTCGGACACACTTGCGTCGGGGCCAAAGTCAACGGGCGCATCGTCCCGCTACGGTACACGCTGCGCAACGGCGACGTAGTGGAAATCCTGACGCAACCCGGACACCTGCCGAGCAAAGACTGGCTGGCCCTGGTTAAGACTTCGCGCGCGCGCCAGAAAATCAGGGCGGTGATCAACGCCGCCGAGAGGGCCAAGGCAATCGAAATCGGTCAGAAGGTCCTGGAGCGGGAAGCCCGCCGGCTCGGGGTGCAGTTGGCCAAAGCCACGCGCAGCGAGCTGGAGAAGGTGGCCGGCGAGTACGGCTACGCCAAGCTCGAGGACCTTTATGCCGCTCTGGGCTACGGGCGGCTGTCGCCCCGCAAGGTCCTGCAAAAGATTGTACCGCCGGAGGAGGCGGCGCCCGAGGCGGCCCCTCCAATCGCTGCTCCTCCTGCTGCACCGGCTCCTGCGGACGCTGGCGACCTTGTTCTTCAGGTTCGGGGTCTGGATGATCTGCTGATCTATCGCGCCAAATGCTGCAACCCGATCCGCGGCGAGCCCATCGTGGGTTACATCACCCGGGGCAAAGGTGTGGCTGTGCACTCGACCAGCTGTCCTAATGTGCAGAACCTCATGTACGAGGTCGAGCGCCGTATCGAGGTGGAATGGGGGCATCCCACGGGTCAGACGTTTCCTGTGAAACTTGTGGTCTACATCGAAGACCGTCCCGGAATGCTCGCCCAATTGACGACCATGTTATTCAACGAGAACGTCAACATCCGTAGCTTAGAGGCCCGCAGCGAGCCCAGTCGCGGTGACAGGGGCGTCGTAGACATGACGATCGACATCCGCGACAACAAGCAACTGGAGCGGTTGCTGGGGGCCATGCGCCGTGTCTCGGGAATCCTCCATGTCCAACGCGTCTGAGACGGACACCCCGCGCTGCGATCCCACGCATGTGGCGGTTTCAAAGTCCAGGGGAATTACGATCCATTGGGGCGACGGGCACCGGAGCGAGTACGCATTGGGCTACCTGCGTGATCACTGCCCTTGCGCGACCTGCGCGGAGGTCCACCGCGGGCAATCGGCTTCGCCGTTTCCCATGTTTAAGCCCGCCGTCCGACTGAACGCAGTGGAGCCGGTCGGCAATTATGCGCTGCGTTTGATTTGGAGTGACGGCCACAGCACAGGGATCTACACCTGGGAGTATCTGCGCAGCATCTGCACGTGCGCCGAGTGCGCCGCGCACCGGGAAACACATTAGGCGGTTCCTTCTCGGCTGGACTTCTGCCTGCTATGCTGAACTGGATGACGCGAGTTTTATGGGCACTGGCTGCATTGGTGGCGCTGGCTGAGGCCAGCGATGTCTCCGGCACCTGGCGCTTCACTGTTCAGACGGAGGCCGGCGCGGGAAACCCAACCTTCGTCTTCAAGCAGGAGGGCGAAAAGCTGACTGGCACTTACTCGGGCCTGTTCGGAGAGGCCGAAGTCAGCGGCTGGGTCAAGGGTGACAGGATCGAGTTCGAATTCACGGTTTCATACGAAGGCCAGAGCATTCGTTGCCGTTATTCGGGCAGGATCGAAAGCCCGACGCAGATGAAAGGGACGGTAGAATTTGGGAACGTGGGTTCCGGCAGTTGGACGGCGGTGAAGAAGTGAATCTTACAGCAGCCGGAAATTGACCTCGACCGTGGCCAAGACGGCAACGGGCTTGCCGTCTTTATATCCTGGGCGGAAGCGCCACTTCGAGACGGCCTCGATAGCTTTCTCATCCAGTCCCAAGCCGAGGGGCCGGATCACTTTCAGGTCGCGCGGTCGGCCCTGCTCATCCACCACGATCGAGAGCACGACTGTGCCTTGGTACTTGGCTTTCCTGG
>OGCI01002906.1_pt1 | contig 10333 bp, 10 predicted proteins | sample 1570021 | NCBI WGS metagenome assembly OGCI01 (sample SAMN06264664, study PRJEB24512) | hot springs metagenome | isolation source: Hot spring water | place: South Africa: Tshipise | collected 2015-06-21
TCCAGGCCCAGCGGTCCTTTCTCGATATACCTCTTGACCCACTTATACAGGGTGCTTCTGGAGATCCCGAACCTGCGGCAGGTCACTCTGGCGTTCTTATGCTTCTTGTAGTGCCCCAGCCAGTTAAGCTCACCCTGGCCTCCTTCGAGAGGTCCACCGTCCTCGTCATCCTGAATATCTTGCGTTGATGTGGTAGCCTCGTGTGGTAGATACTTGTACTGGTGCCGATACTGCCTTTCATGGACACCTCCTTGCTCTGCTTTTCTTACTACAAAGCAAGTATAGGGGGTGTCCACCATGTTTCTGAACCTGGGCACCTACTGCTAAGTTGGGATGAAATGCTGTTATTTAACTTGTTCTTTGTTCAATCCTTATCTTTGCCTCTGTCCGCGAGTTTGAATCCAGCAGCGAGCCAGACCGGGTAAGTAAGGAAGAGCAGTGCCGCGAGGATGTGCCCCTTGGTGCTCACGTTCTCGTGGTCGAAATTGAACACCCCGCTGTTTATCATCCAGTCTCTGCCGGACTCGGCGCCGCACATTTCCCAGATCCAGCGGGTCCATTCCTTGTTGAAATAAAGCGAGATGCTCGTAACCCAGAATATGAGTATGGTGCCAATCCCGAGAATCCATCGAGTCCGCTTGTTCTGATTTTCGTCATCGACGAACCTGTTGAGGATTTTGCCTGCGAGCCAGCCGATTGACACGAGCCAGGGTCCGTCGATCAGGAAACTGTCGTAAGGCAACAATCTAACCACCCCTTTCGTTTTCCCTTCCCTTTTCCGCGCGCTCCGCTAAATTATAGCAGTGACATGCTATGTTGTAATTATGTTGTGATCAGGCGCACTCGTTCATGTGAGGGGGAACCTCGCAGAATGCCAAATCAAACCTTAGGGACCCAGGCAGTAATTGGAAATACAACTCGTTCTTATCAGGGAGAACCTTTGTAATCAGGCGCACTCGTTTTTATCAGGGAGAACCTCTCGAAATCTCAAGTTACAGCATTGACATACTGTATTGTAACCAGGCGCGCGGTTGTAGGTTGTCTGGTAAGGAACGGCAGCGGTGCTTTCATAATCTTCCATAATAAATTTCTGGATGTTCAATCTTATTGAATGCTTTTTACAATGAACGTTGCGGATAATGCCTGTTAATCAAACTTGAAACCGGAATTTGCTCTCCGTGCGTTGTTGGCTTTGTTGTCACAAGGTTGTTTGGACACTAATTGCATTTTTCGCAGAGGGCATAAGCGAAGCCTTCGCCACCCAGATCGTACAGCGCGCCGCCTGGCCTTCTGCCGAGGTAGGTGAACCAGTTGATCGATGACTGGATTACTCTGCGTTTGCGGCGCTTAATACCTTTGACTATCTTTGCTGCCATCTTTTCAGGCTTGGAACCGAGAGCGTTTATGTACCATAGGACAAATCTCTGTGGCAGTGTCTTTGCCTGGATACTGGAGTAGAAAGGTGTGCGGATAAGACCCGGGAAGACCGTGGTTACCTTTATACCCAGTGGCGCGAGCTCCCATGTGAGGCATTCGGAGTAAGTTGCGAGGGCGGCTTTTGTTGCGGCGTACGCTCCCCATGTCGGAACGGGGAAAAACACCTGCCCTGTCGAGATGTTTACGATTTGCCCCGTTTTTCTTTCAAGCATGCCCGGAAGGAATGCGTTCGTCACATATATGGGTGTGAAGAAATTTATCTTTGTAAGACGTTCCCAGACTTCCTCAGGGGTTTTTCTCAGGTCGCATGAGTAGCCGATTCCGGCATTGTTGACCAGTATATCGATCGCCCCGATTTCACCGGTGATTTCATCGGCAAGTTTGGAGATTTGATCCTTGTCGGTTACATCCACGATTTTTGGGATTACCTTGACCCCGAATGATTTGAGCTCGTTTGCAAGGGAGAACAGACGCTCCTTATCTATATCCACGGGAATCATGTTGCAACCTTCGCGGGCAAGAAGAAGGCATGTCTCCCTGCCAATTCCGCTCGCTGCGCCTGTGAGTAGAACCCATTTTCCTTTAATGTCCCTTGCCATGATAGCCCCCTAAATCTAATAATGCCTGACCTTTTCCGCCCTATTTTCCCCATATCATACGCTTGATATCATACGTTTACGTCTTCATGACCGCAATCCTTCCCGTAAGTTCCGTGATATTTCTCTGCTTTTCCGTTTTCCTGCCTTTGTGCGTGCCTGGGGTCATGCCAGTTGTTGCGGTAATCTCCAGGTTGACGTAATGGCTCATTCGGGATAAAGAGGCGTTAATAGCTTGCGTCGGGCTCGTTTTTAGGGGGTGTTCAGGGGGTGTAAACGCAATGTTTCCCTCTGCTGTTTCTGCTATAATCAATGACGAATAATTAATCATGACCCACCATAGCCAATCTCGGAGGGGTGCCCGAGAGGCCATAAGGGAGACGCCTGCTAAGCGTTTTACCGGGGAAACCTGGTACGTGGGTTCGAATCCCACCCCCTCCGCCAAAAACGCAAAAATGCAAAAATGGTGCCAGGCACCAAATTGGAATTTTGGGTGGGTGAGAACCCACGACGGGTCCCCACGAGCCGGACAAATGCTCATGAGTTTTGCCCCGCAGAGTGATTCGATCTTCCAAATGGATTGATATCTGGATTGAAAACAAATTCGAAACTCTCTTTTTTCGCATAAGGCAAGTGGGGCGGGTTCGAATCCCACCCCCTCCGCCAAAAACGCAAAAATGCAAAAATGGTGCCTGGCACCAAATTGGAATTTTGGGTGGGTGACGGAGAGGGTTTTTCATTGATAGCGCAAACGGGCCCGTCCCCCACTAAGCGCTGCGATTGCCAAGGTGAGCGCCGCGCACAATCCGACTGCGACTGATAGCGTCGGTGCAATCTGCTTGAGGCTTTCACCTCTCACAGTCACACCGAAAACAGGATCTATTATCCAGTAGGTTGGAAATATTTTGGCAATCCAACGTGGCCACTCCGGGAAAAGGTAGAAGAAGACCGGCGCCATGAACAGTATCCCCGTGCTTTTCATCAGCGTGAAAAGCCCTTTAGAATCCTCGCTTAAAAGTCCGAAGATCAATCCCACTTCAACCAGCATCAGAGCAGCAATCGCAAGTGATGTAATAAGCGCAGAAGGGCTTCCCGAAAGGGCGCCGTTTAGAAGGAGGGTCACTACGGACATGACCAGCGCAAGCGCGAAACCGAGCGCGCCTTTAGAAATCAGTATCTCTGTCAGGGTAGCAGGCGTCACAAGTGCTGCTTGTAGCGTCCGTCCTTCACGCTCTTCGACAAAACTGAAGGACGTTAGGAAGATGGAAGCTATCATCAAGGCGTAGAAGACAAGCAGCGGCACAAGTCTGTCTGAAACCGTGTACACCTCGTAGGTTTCCTTCTTCCCAAACCTACTCACGGTCACTTCCGCGGGGGATGGCTCCTTGTCAAGCTTGCGAATCAGTTGGAGAATATTTGCAAAGATGATTAATCTGTTCGAAGCCACGCTTTCTTTTCCAACGTAGAATCTAAGATCGGGTCTCCGGCCTGACCTTACGAGGCTGTCAAACCCGACAGGAAAAACCACGCCCGCGTCAAGGTCGTTACTCTCCACCATTTGCCTGAGTTTTTCGGAACTTTTTAAGCGCACAGTTTTGATTCCATCCAATTCCTCCATGGCCTGACTTACAGCAGATTTTCCAAAATCAACGATACCCAACCGGGGTTTGGGGGCGAGTATGTCGCCGAAAATCAAGCGGATGAGGATTGTGAGGAGAACCGGCATCCCAATGACGAATAAGAATACGGGAGAGCGAGGACCAACCCGCAAATCTTTCAGCAGAAACCGAAAAACGCGGCCCGCGCTCACGGGAAAGCTACCGCTCACAGGAAAGCCACCTTCTTTCTCAAAGACGCGAAACCTACCGCTAAAAGAGCTATCGCCCAGCCTAAGCTCATCCCAAGGTATGGCGAGATTTCGGTAAGACTTTTACCACGGGACGTCACCCCCATGATGGCCTGTATGATTCCGTAAGAGGGCAGGATCTTGATCCAGATGGAGGCGGTCCCGGGGAAAAGCGCGGCAAAGCCAGGTATGACCATGGGAATGAGAAACGCCATGCTTATGAAAAGCGTCCCCATAAAATCACGTCCCGCCGATCCGCTCAGCACTCCCACCGCGGTCGCGAGCATGGCGCCTGAGAATACCGTCATGAGAAGCGAAAGCACATTCCCGCTTGTAAACGAACGCGTTGCGGCAAGAAACACGATAACCTCGCCCATCGCGAGTATTGTGCCGGTGAGCGCTTTTGAAGCGATTATCTCTGCGGTGGTGGCCGGCGTGACCGCGATTGCGGAAATGGTCCTTGAGCGCACCTCCGAAGAGATGAGCGACGAGAGAGCGAAAGCCTCAACCAGAAGCACGGTAAAAGCAAGTAGCGGCAGCAGGCGATAGCGCATCGATTTTGTCGCTCCATCCATTCCGCTCTCGAGCATGATCTTTTCTAAGTTATCGATTTCTACCGGCAATTTTCTGCCCGCAAGTGCGTATGAGATTTCATGAGCGAAACTTTTTACCGCTGTTTCAATTTCCCTGGGCGCATCATGGGTCGTGTAGATCTTGACCCTCGCTCCTTTCCCGGATGCAACCTTTTCTGCAAATTTTCGACCGAAATCGATCCCTATGTTGATGGTTGTCTTTCCGCCTCCGGGTGATGGGACCTTTTCCCTGTTCTTGATAGCCTCAATCATCTTTGAAGGCTCATCAAACCGGACAAAAACAGCGCTTTCCCCGCCCATGGCTGGCAGAGAGGACCCCGCTGGAAATCCACTGATTTCCACATTGCACACCCCGATGGTGATCTTTTCGGTTGATGCGCCCGGGATTAGCCAGAAGATCAGAACAAAAGCCACGATTGTTAGCGGAGTGAGAATCATCCAGAGCCTGTCCCGCGAAAAGCTTTTCAAATCTTTCGCGAAGATTACATGTATTCTCAAAAACGAGGACAATCTTCCTCCGGGGGTTTTCGCGCTCATCCCTCAAGCCTTCTTCCAGTGAACCTTATGAATATATCTTCCAGAGTTGCCTCCTCCGTGTGCATGTCAAATACCCCGTATGTCCTCATTATTGATTCGATCCTGCGGGGTGTTTCCTTTTCCTCGAGCGAAAGGTCCTCTTCGGTAAGTTCTCCTTCTTTGAAGTAGCGGACCTTAACGATCCTTTTACCGTATTTATGCTTGAGGTTATCAGGGGTGTCGAGCGCGACAATCCTTCCCTCGTTGATGAAAGCAACCCTGTCTGAAAGTATGTCGGCTTCCATCATATCGTGAGTGGTGAGGAAGACTGAAACTCCTCTTCTCTTTTCAGTGAGGATCACTTCTCTGATCGCGCGGGCTGAGATCGGGTCGAGCCCGTCAGTCGGTTCATCCAGCAGGAGTATCTCCGGATCGTTAACCAGAGCGCGGGCAATCATCAGGCGCTGCTTCATTCCTTTAGAATATGTCTGCACCCGGTTCTTGTTCCCTGGTTTGAGCCCAACTCTTTCGAGGAGCGGTCTTGGGTCTAGCTTGCGTTTTCCGAACAGGGCTGCGAAGAATTTGAGATTTTCCTCCGCGGTCATGTCCTCATACAGATTTTTCTCCTCGAATGTGACACCGATTTTTGCCTGACACTCTTTCCGGTTTCTCGATATGTCTATCCCGAGCATGAAAATCTTTCCTTCCTGCAGGGGTAGAAGACCAGAAAGCAGTTTCAATGTGGTGGTCTTACCCGCTCCGTTGGGACCCAAAAAGCCAAGAATCTCACCTCTCTTGATACTAAAGGAAATTCGGTCAACAGCGGGTTTCCCGTCATAGGAATAAGAAAGATTTTCAACTCTAATGATGTCTTCCATCGGGGCTAACCTTTCTTAACAAACCTTGAGGCTTTAGCGTGTGTTCGGAGAATCACCCATCCTAATTGTTTCTTTTTTAAAGATAGGGTTGATTCATCATAAGTTACGCTTCCTTTCAGGATTATAACAGTAAAGAATAGTCTTAAGCCCAACCAATATGTTCAGCTTATCAGCAGGATTAAAGAATCAGGGTAAATAAGGATTCGAATTTTGGGAAAATCTCTATGATTCGCGTTTGGATTGTGAGAGATTATTTTTGGCGGTAGTCACAACAAGCAGCCCCGGGGTATTCAGACATCTTCCGGATGCGTTTAACCGCATCTTACCAGATACTGTCAATCAGGTTTGAAATGTTTTAATGATCGGGATAATATCCGTTATGAAGCATGCGTCCGCTTTCGCGGTTCAAGGGGAGAGGCGAAATAAAGGGATTTCACAAAAATAAGGGGCTTTCGTCATGGAGCTTATCACGGGCGGCGCCGGTTTTCTCGGAAGAGAGCTTACAAAGCAGCTTTCATCAAGCGGCAAAGACGTGAGGGTTTTCGATATCAGAGAGCCCGAATCTTTGCCTGAGGGTGTTCAGTTCCAGCGAGGGGATATTTGTGACGCCGGAGCGGTAATGGAAGCTTGCCGAGGAGCGGGCACCGTTTATCACCTGGTGGGGATTGTTCCGCAGGCGCGGGCACCGAAATCTGTGATGAGGTCGGTGAATGTCGACGGCACGAGAAACGTTGTCGATGCCTGCGTGAAGAACATGGTAAAACGACTCGTGTTCGTTTCAAGTTCCGAAGTGTATGGTTTTCTTGAGAAGGTGCCCTGCCCGGAGACCGCCATTACCGCGCCCATAGGCGAATATGGTGTGAACAAATTGGCTGGTGAGCTTTTGTGTTTGGAGGCGATGCTGGGGCACGGTTTGAAAGTTTCGATAGTTCGACCCACGACGATAATCGGACCTTACAATTGGGACAATTTTTTCGAAATGCTATATAAACTTCTCGACGCGAACACCGCCATTCCTGTTCCCGGCAAGGGCGATGCACGATGGCACGTCATACATGTTGAGGATGCGGCACGAGCCATCATCCTTGCGGGAGAGCGAGACGAGGCGGCGGGGGAAATATTCAACCTTGCAAGCTCCGGGGATGTGCCGACCCATATGGAGATCGCGCTCACCTTGAAAGAGCATGCGAAAAGCCGCGCGCGGGTACTCAAAATCAACAAGAAATTAGGCACGTGGGCGCTTAGAGCGCTCTGTACGTTCGGGCTTTCGCCCCTCGAGCCGGACCAGTTCTTTGTTGGATTTTCCGATTATGTTTTGGATGTTGCCAAAATAGAAAGGGTGCTGGGTTGGCGCTCAAAGTATGACAGCCTCGGGGCATTCAAAGCAGACTACGACTGGTACATAAGCGAGATAAGCCGGGGCTGATTGTGGTAAAATTCTGCGCGCATAAGTGTGCAAATCGATAAGCGCCCGTAGCTCAATTGGATAGAGCGTGTGGCTACGGACCACAAGGTTGGGGGTTCGAGTCCCTCCGGGCGTGCCAGGAATGTCCGGTGGAGATGCTCATCTCCACCTTTATATATTGTTGTAAGATTTTGATCTGGGTAAGCACTGAAATCTCGGTAGCGAAGCGGTGTAGTTTAGGTGGTGTTGTTTCCGGAGGCCAGTGGTTTTTGTTTGCTGTTACTGTTTGCTTTTTGGCCGTAAATTATCCGGTATTGTTTGGGCTGATTTTGATAACAATGTTGTCAGTAACAATGTTGTCAGCGCGGAAAGAGAGGAATTCTTAATGGTTGAGGAAAGGTCGCATCGCGATTTCATGAAAGAGGCGCTCCTTGAGGCAGAGATTGCCGCGGGCGAAGGAGAGGTTCCTGTCGGGGCTCTTGTAGTTCGTGGTGGGGAGGTTATCGCGCGTGACCACAACAGGCGTGAGAGAATTGGTGACCCTACCGCTCACGCCGAGTTGCTGGTTTTAAGGAGAGCAGCCGCTGCTGTCGGCGACTGGAGGCTGAATGAATGTACGCTTTACGTGACTCTCGAGCCCTGCCCAATGTGCGCGGGCGCGATCGTTCTTGCAAGAATCGACCTTGTGGTTTTTGGCGCGTCTGATCCCAGAGCGGGCGCGGCCGGTTCCCGGTATAACATCTTGCAGGACGGAAATCTCAACCACAGGGTGGAAGTGATTGGGGGAGTGCTCGAATCTGAATGCGAGAATTTGTTAAGGCAGTTCTGGCGCACACACGCTGAAGAGCGGTAAAAGTAGAAGAAAGGGATTTTTAAGAGTTTTAAGAGTATTTTTTCAAGGATTCCCCCGAGAATAAGGATTAATTGAAATAATTTCAAAAAAACCAATGCCCATTGATGGGGCCGTCTACATCACACCCCTCGGTTTTTGATAATGCCAACAATCATGCGAAACATACAGACAAAGATTCCAACAGGTTTTTCGTCTGCTAATATATTTTCTGGAGAGGTGTCCGAGTGGCCGAAGGAGACGGTCTCGAAAACCGTTGTGGGCTCAAGTCCACCGTGGGTTCGAATCCCACCCTCTCCGCCAAAAACGCAAAAATGCAAAAATGGTGCCAGGCACCATTTTGGAAATTTGGGTGGGTGAGAACCCACGGCGGGTCCCCGCGAGCCGGACAAACGCTTATCAGTTTTGCCCCGCAAAGAGATTAGAGTTACGTCTCCACTACAGCTTCCGACTGAAACAAGAGATTTGAAGCTTATTCAGGCTGCCGGCGAGTGGGGCGGGTGAGAATCCCACCCTCTCCGCCAAAAACGCAAAAATGCAAAAATGGTGCCAGGCACCAAATTGGAATTTTGGGTGGGTGAGAAACCACAGCGGGTCCCCGCGAGACGGACAAAGGCTTATCAGTTTTGTCGTGCAGAGAGCGACGACCTGGAACCCGGACGCGAGCGCTCGTGTCTGGGCCCTCGCGGTCTCCGGCTCCACTATCTACGCGGGGGGATACTTTTCCTGCATCGGGGGAGTGGCGAGAGAGTGCATAGCAGCGCTTGACGCCTCCACAGGTCATGCCACCTCCTGGGACCCGGACGCGAACGGCCCTGTCTACGCCTTTGCGGTCTCCGATCAATACATTTATGTCGGAGGGGATTTCAGCTACATAGGTGGCAAGGATTGCTCCCGTCTCGCACGGTTTGACCTGGAAACACTTCCAACCCCTACGATATCCTCGATCTCACCCACCTCAGGAAAGAAAGACACAACGGTTACCATAAACGGGGAGAACTTCGGGGATTCCCAGGGAAGCTCATATGTGAAGTTCGGCTCCGTAAAGGCTACCTCCTATCCGTCCTGGTCAAACACCCAGATAAGAGTCAAGGTCCCAGGAGGATCGGGGGGAAAGGTGAATCTGACTGTGACAACATCGGGCGGGACCTCAAGCGCAAAATCATTCAGCATTCTTCCCTCCATATCCACCGTATCCCTCACCTCAGGAAAGAAAGACACAACGGTTACCATATCGGGAAGCGCATTCGGCACCTCAAGGGGAAGCTCATATGTGAAGTTCGGCTCCGTAAAGGCTACCTCCTATCCGTCATGGTCAAACACCCAGATAAAAGTTAAGGTCCCCTCGATCTCCCCGGGTAAGGTAAAGGTGACCGCAACCACTTCAGGGGGAACCTCAAACTACAAATACTTTACGGTTTTGAACTAGGCAAATCCCTCCTGTAACAATCAGGAACAATCAGGAGAAGAGGGAGGGCAGGTCATCTGTAGCTGGTCCCCTGTTCCTCAAGGTGGAGCAGGCAAGGAACGCCAAAAAAGCTTAAATGAAAGCTTAAATGAGTCAGGCCCTCTGAGGCTTGGTCCCCTGTTCCTCCTGCCTGATTTGCGGGGAAACGGGTCATTGAAAACCCAGTTCGATAAACGTGTTAGCTGCCCCGAACTCAGCCTTGGCTGCGGACTTAAGATCTATTCCCGGCCGTTATCTGCATTTCTGAACTTACCAAAATGTGTTACTCGAACAAGATCAGAGGCATTGCTTTTGGTTTTAGTGGAAATTATGGTGAATAAAACGATACATTCCACTCCCTCAGCGGCACCCCTGCGTTACTTATGAACATAGCCAGCTTGTGGATCAATAACGATTCTGGTATTTTGCCCCGTCGCTCCGCCTGCATTACTGATGAAAATAGCCAGCTTGTGAATCTGCCATTTCATACGGTTCTTCGGGGATGAAGCGAAAAGATGTGGTCTTCGAGCCGGAGATAGAGGGCATCGCTAACCAACCAAGCGTTGCAAGCTTACTTGCAGTGGCTTAAATCTGTAAACCACTATAATATCTTTACCCATTAGTAGGCTTATCCAGCAGTTGAGGCTGGGACTGTTAGCGTTATGATCCGCTCAAAAGCAACAAACAGCGGGTTGCGTCACGGCCTCCCGGACAGAATCGGCTCCATAAGTGTTATGGTTTCTGCTTCCTGACGGTCGCCCCGTT
>OGCI01002907.1_pt1 | contig 10331 bp, 10 predicted proteins | sample 1570021 | NCBI WGS metagenome assembly OGCI01 (sample SAMN06264664, study PRJEB24512) | hot springs metagenome | isolation source: Hot spring water | place: South Africa: Tshipise | collected 2015-06-21
ATCCGGGGCAACCAGACCGTATGGGATGTGGGGGGTGGGGTCTGCCAGGTCAGCACCACCCTTTTCAGGGCCGCCTACTTCGCTGGCCTGCCCATCGTGGAACGCTACCCACATAGCTACCAGGTGGGCTACTACAAACCCACCGGCCTGGACGCCACAGTCGCTTCAACCAGAGACTTTCGCTTCAGAAACGATACCTCTGGCCATCTGCTCATCTAGACCTCCGTCCAGGGAAACGACCTGATTTTTCGCCTTTTTGGCCGCAAAGACCGCGACGTCAGCTGGCAGGGGCCGGTGGTGCTGTGGCGCACCCCTCCCCTGCCCACCCGCTACATCTACGATGCCTCCCTACCCGCCGGATACCGCCGACAAATTGACTTCGCCGCCGAGGGGGCGCTGGTGCGGGTTTACCGAACCGTGCGGTTGCAAAGTGGGGAGGTTCGGCAGGATGTGCTCGAGAGCCGCTACAAAGCCTGGGGGGCGGTATATCTGGTAGGCACTCGGCCATAGCCCCACGACGCTTCCGGCTTTCTCAGGCCGACCACAGCCAGCCAACTACCAGCGGGGCATACCGGCCAGACCGCCCAGCTCGCTAAACAAGCGCTGCTCGGTTTCGGCCCGAACAAACTCGAGCCGGGAACCAAACTGCGCCGCCAGCTCGGGCAGCACCCGCCTGAGCTCCACCTCTTCCACCAGCTCACCGGGGCAGTGGATTTGGGCAGCCTGGGGGCTGGTGCCTACCCAGCCATCGGGACAGCGCCAGGCTTTTTCCTGAAGGCGCCAGGGCACCAGCACATACTGCAAGCGCCCCTCCTGTAGCAGGTTCAGCACATGATCGAGGCCCCCCACCCCCTTCTCGCGCACTTCCAGCAACAAGGCCTCCTCCCCCCGCCGCTCCACCTGTTCGATGGTAGCGGCCACAGCCCTGAGAATCTCAGCCGGGCTGGGGTTAGAGGCGTGCAAGGGGGGCAGCACCGCCACCACTTTTTCGGCCACCGGCTGCGGCAGGACTTGCTGGGCTTCCTCGGGCACCCCCAGCAAAATCAGCCGCTGCAAGCCCCGCTGGTCCACCTGCTGCTGCAAAAGGACCCCGGCCTCGCGGAAGAAGCGCAGGCTCCACTCATCTACCCGCCGGCGGAAATGGTCCTTGCCCGAACCTCCGCGCGCCGGCACCCCCACATCGCTGGTAGCCGGTGAGGCGCTGCGCCCAGGCGTGCCGGTGCGGTCTTCGCCCAGGTAGCGCCAGTTGTGGGTGTCGAGCAATCTGAAGGCGTCGGCCACTTCTTCAATCCCGCCCAGGAAAACCTCGAACAAGCGCAGGTGCTCCTGGTCCATATGCACCACACCGTAGCGCTGGTATTCGTCCAGGGCCAGCAGAAGCGGGGCCAGGTAGGGCGCGCCCCAGTAAGCCTCCACCCCCGCACGGGGCTCGAGCAGGGGCAGCTCGACCTGCAGGTGATAATCTTCAAACAGGTCTTCGGCCACAAAAAGCACGCGCGTACGGCCCTGGGGAATGTAGTGCTGGAGGCGCTCGAGCACCTTCCTGGCAAGGGCCTGCGGCACCCCTGAGCGCTCCATGGCTTCCTTGGCCCGCAGCAGGTAGGCCTTGCCGCTGTTGTCGGGGTTGGCCAGGTTTACATCCAGGTACAAGGAGAGCAGCGGAGCGGCGTGTGGCGCTATGACCTGGTGGAGATAGGCAACCTGCGCTTTACTGAGCATAAATCTCCTTTCATACCAGCTTCACACAAATACTATCGCGGTCTTCGCCTTTTTGCCGCTGCAGGAAAACGAGACCATCCCTTTCGGTCTGGGTGAACAATCGCCTGAATGGTGGCTGTTCACCCAGACCCGGCATCATAGGTTAATCCCTAAACCCCACCGCCCTAAGGTTAGCAGAATCAGGACAATGACCAGCACCGTAGCCAGGTTCAGCACAAAACCGGCCCGCACCATGTGGTGAATACGCAGCCCCTCGTAGGCAAACACAATGGCATTGGGCGGGGTAGCCACCGGTAGCATGAAGGCCGCCGAAGAAGCCACCGCCACCGGGATGGCCAGCAGCCGCGCATCCAGGCCCAAACCCTGGGCCAGCGCGCCCATTACCGGTAGAAAGGTCGCGGCCACTGCGGTGTTGGAGGTGAGTTCGGTCAGGAATATCACCACCAGGGTCGCACAAAGAACCAGAACCCAGGGGGGCAGGCTACCCCAGGCTGCCAGCGCCGCGCCAATCCAGGCCGACAGCCCTGTCGCCTCGAAAGCCGAGGCCAGGGCCAGCCCCCCTGCAAAAAGCAGCAACACCCCCCAGGGCAGCTTCAGGGCGCTATCCCAGTCCAGGAGGCGACCCCCCCCCGGTGCCGGAATCACAAACAACAGCAGCGCTGCCAGCAGGGCTACCGCTGAATCGGAGAGGGTGATCCCCAGAACTGCCGTTAGCTGTGGGCGCAGTATCCAGCCCAGCACGGCCAGCAAGAACACCCCCAGCACATACCCTTCCGCCCGACCCAGGGGGCCCAGCGCCCTGTATTCCTGGCGCACGCTGCCCAGCAAATCGCCCCAGGGCATCCCCCGCAAAGGGCGCGAGAGCCAGAACCAGGCCAGAGGAAGCATGAGGCCCACAAAAGGAAGCCCGATCCAGAACCAGCGCTGCATGTCCAGGGTGTAGCCGTGGGCCTCGCGCAGATAAGCGGCCAGGAGCGCGTTGGGCGGGGTACCGATCAGGGTACCCACCCCCCCAATCGAAGCAGAGTAGGCAATGGCAAGCACCAGGGCCACCCCGAAGCGACGGGTCTGGGTCTCGCTTGCCACACCCCCCAGCGACTGGATCACCGCCAGCCCCACCGCAAACATCATTACGGCGGTAGCGGTGTTGGAAATCCACATTGAGAGAAAAGCTGTGGCCAGCATAAACCCACCCAGCAACCCCGATGGCGTATGCCCAAGGCGCAGCACAATCGCCAAGGCAATCCGGCGGTGCAGGCCCCATTTCTGCAAGCTTTGCCCAATCAATAAGCCACCCAGAAATAAGAAGATGAGGGGATGTCCGTACTGGGCTGCCACAGCGGTCTCGGGGACGATACCCAGCAAGGGCATCAAGGGAATGGGCAGGAGGGCCGTCACCGGCAACGGCACCGTCTCTGCCGTCCACCACAGCACCATCCAGATCGAAAGCCCAACCAGGCGCCAGGCCTCGAGGCCCAGTCCAGCCGGTGGTGCCATAAGAACGACCCCCCCACACAGCAACGGCCCCAGAACCAGGGCAGCCCACCACCAGGCGCTTTTTGCAGTTTGCTGATTTTGGCTCATGAAGCAAGTTCCTGTTGCAGCACCTTCAGCAGGTCGTAGCGGGAGATGATGCCCACCACCTTACCTCGGCGCACCACCGGGATGCGGTTAATGTCGTGCCGGAGCATTAGAGCCAGGATCCGCTCGAGCGAAGCTTCGGGCGAAACCGTGACCACCGGGGCGCGCATGATGTCCTGGGCCCGCAGGTTACGGGCAGCCTTATAAACCCTCTCCACCTGCTCGGGGTAGAGCCAGTTGGCTAGCACATTGGCGCTTTCGAACAGGGAAAAAGGAACCATCCGCCCCGGGTGGCGGCAAAAATCGCCCTGGGTGATGATACCCGCCAGCTGGCCTTTCTCGTCCACTACCACCACCGAGCCAATGCAGTGCTTTAGCATCTGCTGGGCCACCTCCGTGAGTGGGGTCTTGGGTGAAACTGCAACAATGGGCTTGACCATGATCTCTTTGGCTTTCATCCCATTCCTCCTCAGCACCCGCTGCTGGCCTTCTCGGCTGGTAGCGCCGGGCTGTTGGCAATGGCCTTTGCGCCCAAAAGCAGGATGACGCCTACCGCTCAACCACGCCCAGCACTTCTACAAAACACTTCGACATAACCTCGAGGTCGCACCCAGCTACGGGAAAATTGGCTGGTAGCACAAGAGCATTCTAAGTGTGGTCAACCAGGGACATCTGGCCTTAGGCCAGTCCATTAGAGTTGTTAATGCCGGGAACCATCTCCCATACAACACCAGCCCCGGTTTGTCCCGAGTTTGGCTGGAGCGCAGCGGAAATCCTCCAGGCTGCGTAAAGCCGTATCCCGCGGATTGGTGGGTTCTCTTACCTGAGGAGGTGAGGTTATGTATAAACACATTCTGATTCCCACCGATGGCAGCGCGTGCAGTCAGGCGGCGCTCGAGGTTGGTCTGGCCCTGGCCCACCGCCTGGGGGCTAACGTGCGTCTGTTAAACGTGCTGGAGTACGGCGAGGAAGCAGCAGATGCCGAACTGCCCACCAGCCGTACCCTATTCCACAACCTGGCCCGCCATCAGGGCAAGCTGGCCCTCGAGCAAGCCACTGCACTGGCGCAAAAGTATAAAGTGGCATTTCAAACCCTTCAGCCTTCGGGCTGGCCCGAACAGGTGATCTTGGAGCAGGCCGAGGACTGCGACCTGGTGGTGATGGGTACCCACGGGCGGGGCGGGCCGGCACGCTGGTTGATGGGCTCGGTGGCTCAGGCCGTGGTATCCAAAAGCCACAAACCAGTGCTGGTGGTGCACGCCCCGTCCGAGGCCAGCCAGGAGCCCCCACGGGACTTTGCGCGCATCCTGATCGCCACCGACGGCAGCGAGTGCAGCCGGGGGGCCTTACAGCACGGCCTGGCCCTGGCCCGCACGCTCAGGTCTCAGGTCACCCTGCTCCTGGCTACCGAGTATTCCTTCCAGTACCTGGGGCCCGAGATCGCCATGAGCCAGGAGTATGGCTACCTCGAGGACAGCCTGCACAGCTGGGGTGAGGCGGTGCTGGCCCAGGCCCAGGCCCAGGCCGAAAAGGAGGGTCTGGCAGCCCAAGCCAAGCTTGTCAAGGGAAAACCCCTCCACCGCATCCTGGAGGAAGCTCCCAATTACGACCTGGTGGTCATGGGTACCCACGGACGCAGCGGTTGGAACAAATTCGCGCTGGGCTCGGTCTCCGAAGGGGTTGTGCGGCGTTGCCCCAAGCCGGTGCTGGTAGTACCGGCCCGTTGTGCAGCAGGCTGAGGGGGGTGTGGGGGTGTCTTACTGGAAGTTTAGTGATGGAACCACGGTATACAGCCACGCCGATGTGGTGGGGCCCAGCCCATTTGCTGCCCATTTACGGCGGGAGCTACTCTGTCTGGCCTACGGCTGCGGCCCGCTGGTCTGGCTACCCACCCAGGGCCACGCAGTGGAGTTGGACACCACCGACGACTTCTTGTTGGCCCAGTGGCTGGAACAGGAAGCCAGGTTATACAAGATCCAGCTGGTCGAGACCGATTTCCATACCACGCATCCCCTGCTCTCGCCTGCGGAGGAAAACGGGGATCACCATGGTCGAGTTGCAACCGATTGACGAGCGTCGGTGGCGGGCAATTTTTGTTTTACCCAAAGGCATTACCGCCCACAAAGCAGCGGTGGTGGGGGATTTTTTGGACGAGTCCTGGCATCCCGATGGCGTGCACATGGTGTGCGGTAGCGATGGGTGCTGGCGGGCGAGCCTCGAGCTGGAAGCAGGCCAGAGCTATCAGTTCCGCTACCTGGTAGACGAGTGCTGCTGGTATAACGACGATGGTTGCCCACTGGTTCGCAATCCATTTGGCAGCTTTAATAACCTGCTGGTGGTGCCCGAGCAGGAGGGTATGCCGCTGCCTTTATTAGAGCGGTCTATAGAGAGAATGACACCACCCCAATCATAAAAAGGGCTGTCTTAGGCTTATTTTTGTCGCTGGGTAACTCGAAAACATGCGTCTAGGCTAGGTTAGCCACGTTGTGGCTATGGCCCAACCACCCTCTAGCAGAGGCATGTTTTGTGCAGCGGCAAGAATAGCGAGATGGTGCAGCGCTCGTGTCGCATCCAGGGACAAGTTACCCGAAGCTGTTGAATACACTAAAGCTGGCTTCCACCTTAGCCTGGGGGAAGACCCTCGAGGAACGATGTAATTTTTATCGGTGATTTGCCTATGGGAGGTGCTATGTACCGGAAAATCCTGATTCCCGTTGATGGCAGCCGTTGCAGCGAGGATGCAGCCCACTTTGGCCTTAAGTTGGCTCAGCGTCTGGGAGCTGAGGCAACCATCCTGCACGTGCTCGAGCCCTATACCGGCATTCTCATGACCCCCGACAGCATTCCCCACTACACCGACTTTGAGCGCGAACTGCTGGTAGCCGGGCGGCAGGCCCTGGAAAAAGTGGAGGCCCAGGCTCAGGCGCTGGGGGTGGCCTGCACAACCCTGCAACGCCAGGGGCGGGCTGCCGAGGTGATCGTCGAGATGGCGGCAGATCACGACCTGATCGTGATGGGAAGCCACGGCTACGGCGTGCTGGATCGGTTGCTGCTGGGCAGCGTGTCCATCCGGGTCTTGCACAAGAGCCATAAGCCGGTCTTGGTGGTGCGCGAAGGGGCCCAGACAAACGAGATACACTCGGTGCTGCTCCCCACCGATGGTAGCCGGTCTGGTGAAATCGCGCTGCGGCAGGGGCTCGAGCTGGCCAAGGCCCTGGGCGCAAACGTGACCCTGCTTTATGTGATAGAAGGAATGTACCGCTACCTGGGGCCCGAAACCGCCATCTATCCTGTAGCGGAGGTAACCGAGGCTGAGTTCCAGCAAATTGGGCAGGAGGCCCTCGAGCAGGCCCAAAAGTTGGCTGACGCAGTAGGGGTCGCGGCCTCGACCAGGCTGGCAAGGGGAAATGCCGTTGAGGGCATCCTGGAGGAAGCCAGGGCCCATGATCTGGTGGTGATGGGCACCCACGGGCGCAGCGGACTGGATCGGCTTTTGTTGGGATCGGTGGCCGAGGGGGTGCTTCGCCGCAGCGAGAAGCCCGTGCTGGCCATCCCTCGCCCCAACTGAGGCGAGCCGAAAGATGAGCAAAGCGACCATGCGTGTGTATACCAGCCTTCTGATTCCACTGGATGGAAGCCTGTGTGGCGAGAAAGCTGCCCAGGTGGGGCTATCGCTGGCTGCCCAGCTCGACCTGCAGGTGCGTTTATTGTATGTACTGGACAACGATGTTCAGGTTGAACCCGGCCCAGCAGAACTGGTAAGCGCCCTGAGTCTTGTGCGGGAGGCGGCGCGAACGCGGGGTCAGGGGATTCTGGACAGGGCCGTTGAACTAGCCCATCGCCTGGGGGTTGAGGTCAAAACCAGGCTGGAGTCGGGCTGGCCCGAAGAGGTAATTTTGCAGCAAGCCAAAGACTGCGACCTGGTGGTGATGGGTACCCACGGACGGGGCGGCCTGGAGCGCTGCATTATGGGCTCGGTGGCCCAGGCGGTCATCGCCCGAAGCCTCAAACCCGTGCTGGTAGTCAATGAACGCTACAACCCCCCGCCGTCGCCAGAGGAAAACATCTTCCGACGGCTGCTTATCGCCACCGATGGCAGCGAGTGGAGCAGCCGGGCGGTGCAGCATGGGGTCCGGCTGGCCTCGAGCCTGGGGGCAGAGGTCTCCCTCTTGCACGTGGTTGAGCTACCCCACAAACTGGCTGGGCAAAAAACTGTGGGCTTACCAGAACACGAGTTGCTGGGCCAGGGCCAGGCCGTGCTGGAAGAGGCTTTGAAGCTGGCTGCAGAAACGGGCCTGGCTGCCCAACCCATCTTGATGCAAGGTCACCCTGTCGAAAGTATCTTGCAAGCCAGCCAGCAACACGATCTGGTGGTGATGGGCACCCGCGGGCGCAGCGGGCTGGATCGGCTCCTGCTGGGCTCGATCACCGAGCGGGTGGCCCGCCTGAGCGCAAAACCAGTGCTGGTGATTCCCGGTGGTTTTACCCAAGGAGCTTCATGACAGGCCAGATACCCAAAGGCATTACCCAGGTAGAAGCAGAACATCGGCTGGCCCAGTATGGCCCCAACCGCCTGCCCGAGAAACCCCCAGAAGCGCTGTGGCGTAAGGTTTTGCGGCAGTTCCAAAGTCCCCTGATCTACATTTTGCTTTTTGCCCTGGCAGTGGACCTGGTTTTGTGGGTGCTCGAGGGCAGCCACGGCTTCCCTTTCGAGTCGCTGGCCATTGGGATTATCTTGCTGTTCAACGCTGGACTGGGGGTGTGGCAGGAAAACAAATCGGAAGCTGCCCTGCACAAGCTCAAACAGATGGCTACTCCACGGGTCTGGGTGGAGCGGGATGGGCGCTGGCAGCAGATACCCAGTGACCTGCTGGTGCCAGGCGACCTGGTACGCCTCGAGGCTGGCGACCGGGTCCCCGCCGACTTACTTCTGCTGGAGGGCAGTGCCGCAGTAGACGAGTCGGTACTGACCGGCGAAAGCCTGCCGGTAGAAAAATCCCCAAGCGACGAGCTTTACGGCGGCACTTTGTTGGTAAGGGGCAGGCTTTATGCCCAGGTGGCGCGCACCGGTAGCCAGAGTGCCCTGGGCCGTCTGGCCCAGATGCTGGGTGATGTGCAGGCCGATCCCACCCCCCTGGAGCGCCGTCTGCGACACTTTGGCCACCAGATCGCCAGGGCGGTGCTGGGGGTGGCCTTTCTGGTGGCGCTGGGGGGGGTTATCTTCGAGGGCTGGCATCGCCTGGACGAGGTGCTGCTGTTCGCGGTAGCGCTGGCGGTAGCAGCCGTACCGGAGGGCCTCCCGGCGGTACTTACCCTGACCCTCTCGCTGGGGGTGGAGCGAATGGCCACCCGTAAGGCGGTGGTTCGCAAGCTCGCAGCAGTGGAGGCGCTGGGCTCCGTCACGGTGATTGCTACCGATAAAACCGGCACCTTGACCGAAAACCGCATGGAAGTACGCGCCCTGGACAGCCCCGACCTCCAGGCGGCCTACCGGGTGTGCGCCTTAGCCAACGATGCCGACCATCAGGCTGGCGATCCCATGGATCTGGCCCTGCTGGATTATGTGCGTGCTCGAGGGGTCGACCCCGAGGAGCTACGCATCCGGCTACCCCGCCATTCCGAGCGACCGTTTGACAGCCAGCACAAGTTCATGCGGGTGACGGTACACGAAGGCGCCCAAACCACCAGTTACCTCAAAGGCGCCCCCGAGGTGCTGCTGGCCCGCTGCGCCCTGAGCCAGGCCGAGCTCGAGTCCTGGCGCGAAAAAGCGGCGGCCTATGCCGCAGAAGGTTACCGGGTACTGGGGCTGGCCTGGGGCCAGGGAGAGCGGGAGAAGGACCTTCACTTCGCCGGCCTGGCCCTGTTCTGGGATCCTCCCCGGCCCGAGGTGCCAGGGGCCATCCGACAAGCCCAGGAGGCTGGTATCCGGGTGCTGATGGTCACCGGCGATCACCCTGCCACGGCCCTGGCCATTGCCCACCAGGTGGGCATCCAGGGTGACCGGGTGCTTACCGGCGAGGACCTCGAGGACTTCACCCCTGAGGCCTTGCAGCAGGCCCTGGACGAGGTCAATGTCTTCGCACGGGTGCGGCCCGAGCACAAACTACGCCTGGTGGAAGCGCTTAAGGCCCGGGGTGAGATCGTGGCCATGACCGGGGATGGGGTCAACGACGCCCCTGCGCTCAAACGCTCGGATGTGGGGGTGGCCATGGGGCAGCGCGGCTCGGATGTGAGCCGCGAGGTGGCCGATCTGGTGCTCCTCGACGACAACTTTGCCACCATTGTGGCTGCCATCGAGGAAGGCCGCAGCATCTACGAAAACATCCAGAAGTTTATTCGCTTCCTTTTCTCCACCAACGTGGCGTTGGTGCTGCTGGTGCTGCTGGGACTTATGGCTGCGGTGGTGCTGGGTTTGCGCGATGCAGCGGGGGCTTTCTTCTTACCCCTCACGGCAGTGCAGCTTTTGTGGATCAACATTATTGCCGACGGCCCCCCGGCCCTGGCCCTGGGCGTAGACCGCAACCCAGGCGTGATGCGCCAGCGTCCCCGCGACCCCAAAGCCCCCCTGCTGGATGGCCCCTCGCTGGCCTTTATCCTGGTCACTGGGGTGGCCAAGGCCGTGCTGGGGGCCAGCTTACTGGTCTTCCTGTACTTGCGGGGGGCGGGCCTCGAGGTGGTGCGCAGCTCGGTTTTTCTATACGAATCGCTGGCCCAGCTCATCTTCGCCTACCCTTCGCGCAGCGTGCGTCTGTTACCTCTTCCCAACCGCTGGCTGGATTTGAGCATATGGGGCGCGGTGGCCCTGATGGTGCTGATCTTTGCCCTGCCACAAGGGCGGGTCTTGCTGGGGCTGGCACCTCTAAACCTCGATCAGACCGGCTGGGTAATAGCCACAACCCTCCTCACCTGGGCGGTAGCGGCAGTCATGGCCCGCTGGTTCCGCCAGCAATCCAGCTAAGTTTCCAAATGCAAGATGCTGTTCCGAAAGATCGCTTTAGGAATTGCGCCAGGTACGCATAGACTCATTCCGC
>OGCI01002908.1_pt1 | contig 10329 bp, 10 predicted proteins | sample 1570021 | NCBI WGS metagenome assembly OGCI01 (sample SAMN06264664, study PRJEB24512) | hot springs metagenome | isolation source: Hot spring water | place: South Africa: Tshipise | collected 2015-06-21
TGGGGAAGTCTCTATTATATTTATTAAATTTAATGAAAATGATAATAGTTTAATAAGACAACCGTATAAGATAATTATAAAACCTAAGGAGATAATATCAAAAGAGAATAATAAAGGTGTAAAAGAGGATAATTTAAAAAAATCTAAACAACAAAAAGAGGAGGATCAAAGAAAAAATCTTGCAAATAAATTATTTGAACAAAGAAGGTTTGATGAAGCTCTCCCTTTATATAATGAATTATTTGATGAAGGTAAAGGTGATGCAGAGATTTTTTATAAAAGAGGTAAGATTTATTTAATAAAAGAGAATCTTAGTGAAGCAAGTTCAAATTTTTTAAATAATTTAAAAGAAAAGGATAATATTTATTATAATGATTCTTTAATTGAGTTAATAAATATTTTTAAAAAACAAAAAAAATACTCTGAAGCAATAAGCACTTATTTTAAATATTGGAAAGGCGATGTTGATAATCCAAAAGTAGATATACTTCTTGCAAGTATATATTTTGAAATGCAAGATTATAAAACATCAGCAAATGAGTATAGAAAATATCTTGCAAAATATCCTGATTCTGAATTTGATGATGTTGCTCTTTTTTATCTTGCTTATTCTGTAGAAAATTATAAAGTGGATCCAGATTTTAAAGAGGCTTATAGACTTTATAAATTACTTGTTTCAAAATATCCTGAATCAAAATATTATGATTTAAGTAAAAGTAGAATGCTTTATTTAGAAAGGCACTATCTTAAGGTAAATTGACAATATTTTTAGAAAAGATATAAAATAAAAATTGTGCAAAAAGAAATGTTTTTGCACAATTTTAAAATTTTAAGAGGTTATACAGATTATTTTTTCTTTTTATTTTTAGAAAGTAATCTCTATAAAAGGAAAATCAAAAAGGCAATGATACTTTTTCAGGAAATTTTAAAAGAAAAAAAGATTTGTTTTGAAAGAGTGCCAGTTGTTGGAAAGACTATTTTAGCTGAGATGATGACTGGTCTTCTCTTAGGTGATTGGGTAAGTTTTTATCTGGCTATTTTAAATAATATTGATCCGACACCAGTTAAGAACATTGAAATAATTAAAAAGAGATTAAGATATGGTTGAAATAAAAAGAAAAATCTTACCTTTAGGTTATTTTTTTATTTTTCTTATCTCTTTTCTTGTTTTTGCCTCTTTCCAATTAGCAGCGAAAACTATTCTCTGCCCAGATACTTTTTATCATGCGAAAATTGCTTCTTTTTTGAGTCAAGGAATTTTAATAAAAAACTTTGTCTGGCTACCCTATACTATCTTAGCTGATTCTTATTCTAATCATCATTTTCTTTATCATTTGATTCTTGTCCCTTTTGCTCATTTTTTTGATCCACTCTTTAGTGTTAAAATTGCTACTTTAATTTTTGCCACTTTGTTTTTAGTTCTATTTTACTGGCTCCTGAAAAGATTTAAGATAAAGTTTGCCTTTTTTTATGCTTTTTTAGTTTTGACTGTGCCAGCATTTTTAACTCGGATTAATCTAGCTAAAGCACCTTCAATTGCTTTAATTTTTCTTTTTTTAGGTTTTTATGCTCTTTTCAAAAGGAGATATTTCCTCTTAGCTATTGTTTCATTTTTTTATGTTTGGCTTTATAATACCTGGCCGATATTATTGGCAGCGACAATTATTCATTGTTTTTCTTCGGCTTTTAAAAAATTAATCGATCATTGGCAAGAAATACAACAAAAAATTAAAAACCGAAAAGAAAAAATAAAAAACAAAAATAAAAAACAAAAAAATATTTCTACATTTTTAAGTTTATACTTTTGCTCTTTTATATTTTATTTTTTATATTTAGTTCGTTGTTTTTTAAAAAAAGACAATCTAAAATTACTCTCAGTCTGTTTTTTGGGAATTATTGCTGGCTTAGTTATTAATCCTTATTTTCCCCAGAATCTTTATTTTAACTGGGTTCATATTGTCAAAATCGGCTTAAAAAATTATCAAAATATTTTGCCGGTTGGCGCTGAGTGGTATCCATTTGAACCAATTAGTCTAATTCAAAGTAGTCCTTTTATTTTTCTTCTCTGGTTTTTTGCTCTTGCTTGGTTTCTAGTTAGTTTTAAAAAAAATGTTAGCCACCCCTATTTTAGCCAAAAAAAAGAGGCCCTGACTTTTTTTATTTTATCGATTCTCTTTTTCATTTATACCATAAAATCACGAAGAAATATTGAATATTTTGTTCCTTTTGCTATTCTCTTCACTGCTTTTTCCTTTAACAAATTATTTTTGAGATTTAACTGGCAAGAATATTTTGCCCCTCTAAAAAATTGGCTGAAATTTCCTTTTAATCTTATCAGTCTAATTTTGGTTGGCTTAATTTCAATAATTTTTGTCTTTGCTCTCTCTTATTTTTCTGAAAAAGTTTGGCTGGCTAAAAGAAATGAATTTAAAGGTGGTGCCTCTTTTGATCAATTTAAAAAAGTTTCTCAATTTTTAAAAGAAAAAACTTCAGTTGGAGAAATTATTTTTCATTCCTCTTGGGATGAATTCCCAGCTCTTTTTTATCACAATGAAAAAAATTATTATATTGCTGGTCTTGACCCAACATTTATGTACGAAAAAAATAAGTCTCTTTATTGGGTCTGGTATAATATTGTCAGAGGAAAACAAAAAAAATATTTAGCCGAAACAATTAAAGAAAATTTTCAGGCTCAATATGTCTTTGTTAGAATTGAAAGAAAAGAAATGATCGAAAACCTTTCTCTTGATAAAAATTTTGAGAAAATTTATGAAGACGAGGAAGGAAGGGTTTATAAAATCAAAGATGAAAAATGAAAAAATAATATTTATTTTAATTTTAATTATTATCTTAGCAACTGCTTTAAGAATTATTAATTTAGCTAATTGGCCAGCCTCTTTTAATCAAGATGAAGCTTTAAATGGCTATGAGGCATATTCGATTTTAAAAACTGGCCGTGACCATCGAGGGAATTTTTTGCCTGTTTTTTTTGAAGGGTTTTCTGATCAAGTCGATAATCGCTTGCCTCTCTATATTTATTCCACTATTCCTTGGATGGCAATTTTTGGTCTTGATAAATTTGCTACTCGTTTACCATCAGCAATTTTTGGCATTTTAACAGTAATTATCACCTATTTTTTAGCTAAAGAATTATTTAAAAAAGAATCAATTGCTTTATTAGCCGCTTTTTTCTTGACGATTTCTCCTTGGCATATTTTCTTAAGTCGTTTAGGGATAGAGGCAATAACAGTGCCCCTGTTTTCCGTTCTAACTATTTTCTTTTTTTTAATAGGCTTAAGAAAAAATAAAATTTTTATTCTTTTTGCTGGCTTAAGTTTAGCCCTTCTTTTTTATACTTATCATATAGCCAAACTTTTAACACCTCTTTTAGGCGGTCTTTTATTAGTCTTTTATTGGAAAGAAGTAAAAGAAAATAGAGTCTGGTTTTTAAGCGCCTTTTTAATTTTTCTAATTATTTCTTTTCCTTTTCTTTTTATTCAATTTGGTCAGTGGACGAGAATTCAAACTCGTTTTAATCAAATTTCTATTTTTAATTTTTCTTTCTGGCCAGCTTTTCTAATTTATAATTTCTTAACTTATCTCACTCCAAAATTTCTTTTTACTCATTATCCTTTTTTTATTATCATTTTATTTTTTATTAGTCTTTTTTTAATAAAACAGATGGAAGCAAAATTTCTTTTCATCCTTATCCTTATCTCTTTATTACCAGTAGTAATTCTCATCTTTAATCCTCATTCCCATCGTTCAATGTCAATTATTCCTTTTATTGAAATTTTAGCCGCTTTTGGTGGCTGGCAAATTCTAAACAGGCTAAAAGAATTAAGAGTCAGTCCTAAAATTGGTTATTTTTCCTTTGTTTTAATATTTTTATTTCTTTCTTTTTTTAATTTAAATTTTTTAATCAAAAATAAATACCCTTACAACTTCTTAAACGGCTTTTATCAATATGTACCAAAAGAGGTCATTGATTACCTCAAAGAAAATCAGGATAAATATGAAAAAATTGTTTTTACTAATAAAGCAAATCAGCCCTATATTTTTTTCCTTTTTTACCTAAATTATCCTCCAGAAAAATTTCAATCTTTGAAAATAAAAAGAGACTATCTACCAGATGGTTTACAAATTGTTAATTCTTTTGATAAATATAGATTTTGTGATCTCAACGAGTGTTATTCGCCAGAAAAAAATAATCTCTATGTTGCCCGAATAAATGAAATCACAGATTTGGAAGAAAAGAAAATATTTTATACAGTAAATGGTTCAGTTTTTAGAATCATTACCAATGATTAATTTAAAACCAAATTTTAGCCAAAAAGAAAAAAGAATTGTCATTCTTTATTCTATCTTTTTAATTCTTCTCGTTGTTCTTCTTCCTTTCTATGGAGTATTAACTACTCCGAAAGGGAAATTTTTTACCTGGGCACCTTTCAGACAATCTTTAGATTATAATGCTTATCAAACTTGGGTTACTCAATTTAGCCAAGGAAAATTTTTAGCAGAAATTCTTTATACAACTGAAAGACATCCTGCTCTTTTTTTTCATCCTCTTTTTTTTCTGGCTGGTCAGATTAATCTTTTTTTAAAAATTCCACTTGAGATAATATTCATTATCTTTAGTCTTTTGGCTAATTTTTTTCTTCTAATTACTCTTTATTATTTTGTTAGCCATTTTCTCAAAAGTTTTTCTTCTCGCTTAATATCTTTTATTTTTATATCTTTAGGTAGCGGTCTTGGCTGGTTAAGTGGCCCAACTTCAGCTGATTTATTTTTGTTTGAGATTACTTTTCTAAGAATTCTTTGCTGGCCATTTATTATGAGTTTAGGACTAGCTTTTCTTCTTTGGTCATTGCTTTTTTTTATTAAATCTTTCAAAGAAAAAGGTCAAAAAAAAGCATTTTTAGCTGGTTTTTCAGCCTTTCTTTTAGTTTTAATTCATCCTTATGATATTGTTATTTTTTATACTCTTGCTTTTTCCTATTTAATTTTTTTTACTAAATTTTGGTCACATCTAATAAAAATATTGATTGTTTTTCTTTTTCCTTTGCCAGTTATTGTTTATTATTTTTTAGTTAAATATTCTCATTTTGTTTGGTATCAACATAGTCTAGCCCCAATGTTTTCACCACCACTGCTAAGTTATTTTTTAGGTTTGTTTAATTTTATTCTCCTTGCTCTTTTTTCTTTAAAAAGAGTATATAAAAAAGAATTACAGATTCTTTTCCTTTGGAGTATTGTCTATTTCTTATTGCTCTATCTGCCAGTTACTTTTCAATGGAAATTAAGCCTTGGTATTTTTATCCCTTTAGGTATTCTGGCTGGTTCTAGTTTAGATAATTTTTATCGATTTTTGAATAAGAAATTTCCTCAAATTTCTCCTGGATTGCTTTTTTTACTTATAGTTTTAGTTTTTTCTTCATTAACTAATATTTCAGTTTTTGAAGCAAATATCAGAACATTCCGAAAAGGAGAATATCCTTATTATTTAGATAGAGAAATAAAAGATGGTTTTGAGTGGTTAAAAGAAAACACCTTACCAGAGGAAGTAATTTTTTCCTCTTTTGAAATTGGAAGTTTTATTCCTCGCTATTCTAGCCGGAAGGTTTTTATCGGCCATTGGGCACAAACTATCTTTGCTAAAGAGAAAAATGAATTAGTAAAAAATTTTTTTATTAGTAAAATAAATGAGGAAGAAGTAAAATCAATCTTTAAAACTCATCAAATTAAATATATTTTTTATAGTGACTTTGAAAAAAAAATCGGCCAAATAGATCTTAGTAAATTTGGCCAGGAAGTTTTTAAAAATAATAAAGTCAGTATTTTTAAAATTAACTTATGAAAAAGATTATTGTTGTTTTACCTGCTTACAATGCAGAAAAAACTTTAGAGAAAACCTATCGAGATATTCCTAAAGAATGGATAAATGAAATAATTTTAGTTGATGATAGAAGTAGTGATAGGACAGTTGAAATTGCTAAATCACTAGGGATTATGACAATTGTTCATGAAAAAAATAAAGGTTATGGCGCCAATCAAAAAACTTGTTATCGAGAAGCTTTAAAGAGAGGAGGGGAAATTATAGTCATGCTTCATCCAGATTATCAATATGATGCACAGCTATTGCCGGAATTAGTTAAACCAATTCTTGATGGTCGGTTTGATCTGATATTAGGTTCAAGAATCAGAACTAGAAAAGAGGCCTTGGCAAGTGGTATGCCTTTTTATAAATATTTAGGTAATCGTTTTCTAACTTTTATAGAAAATATTATAACTGGTCAGAATCTTTCTGAATGGCATACTGGTTTTCGCGCTTATACAAGAAAATTTTTAGAAAAAGTTCCTTTTGAAGAAAACTCTGATGATTTCGTTTTTGATCAAGAAATTTTAGTCCAAGCTGTAGTTTTTGGTTTTAAAATTGGTGAAATTCCTGTTCCAGCAAGATATTTTCCCGAAGCTTCTTCAATCAATTTTAAAAAAAGTTGTCTTTATGGTCTGGGAACACTTTTCACTTTGATTAAATTTTTATTCAAAAAACTTGGAATTAAAAGATTTAAAATTTTTAAAATAAAAAAATCAAATTAGTGTGATTCAGAAAAATTTGGATCTTTATGTTTAAAATTGAAAATAAAAAGACGGGGTTTTTTTTGCTTCTCCTATTTCTTTTATCTTTAGGAATTCGTTTTTTAATTGCTCCTTTGCCAGGGCATATTCCTGATTTCAGATGTTGGCAAGAATGGTCTCGCTCAATTAATAAATTTGGCATAATTAACGTTTATGAAAAGAGAGTTGAGCCAACTTCGATTTTACCTGACTATCTCCCTTCCTATCTCTATATTCTAGGATTTCTTGGTTTAATTTATCAAAAATTTTTTTCACCAACTTTTGAGCTAAACACGCCAACCTTAATTTTTCTTCTTAAATTACCAGCAATTATTTTTGATCTTTTAACCGGTTTTTTCATTTTTTGGCTCTTGAGAAACCAATTTAAATTAAAATTTTGGCTGGCTTTTTTAATTCTTGGTTTTTACCTTTTTAATCCAGGGCTAATTTATAATTCGTCTTATTGGGGACAAATTGACTCGATTCATACCTTCTTTATTTTAGTTGCTTTATTTTTTGCTACAAAAAATAAATTTTCTTTTTCTTGGATTTTTTTAACCATCGCTTTGTTTTTTAAACTTCAATCTATTATTTTTTTTCCTTTACTTTTTTTTCTTAATTTTCAAAAAGAGTCGCTAAAAAAGCTAATAAAAAATTTTGGTCTCTCAATTCTCACTGCTTTTGTCATTTGTTCGCCATTTATTTTATCTGGGAAAATTTTTCAAGTCATTAGAATTCCTTTTATTTTAACTGAAAGTTATCCTTATCTTTCAGTTAATGCTTTTAATTTCTGGTGGCTTTTTGCCCTTCGTCCTTACCCTTTTGGTTTGAGCGATAAAGATAACTTTTTAGGTTTGGCTCCTTATTTTTTAATTGGTTTTGCTCTTTTCTTTTTTGTTTATTTTTTATTAATAAAAAATATTCTCAAAAATAATTCTCCAAAAATAATTTATTTGATCGCTGCTTTTATTGCTTTAAGTTTTTTTATGTTACCAACTCGAATTCACGAAAGATATCTTTATTCCTTTTTTCCTATTTTTATTTTAATTTTAAATAAGGAAAAGAGATTTTGGTTAATTTATCTTTTACTTTCTTTTACTTATTTTGCTAATTTAGCTGCTGTTACCCCTTTTTGGAAATCAGAATATCTTTTTAATTTTTCCCCTTTTTCTTCTTGGCCAATTGTCTTTATTAATATTTTTTGTTTTTTTTATCTTCTTTATTATCTCTTTTATGCCGGCAAAAAAAATTCTTATCGTCTTACCAACTTATAATGAGGAAGGGGTGGTAAAAGAAAATACTTTAAAAGTTTTTGATTTTTGCCAGAAAAATCTAATTGATTATGACTGGCAGATTTTGATTGCTGATAATGGCTCAACTGACAGGACGCCCCAGATAGCTAAACAGCTTGCAGAAAGTCTCTCTGAGGAGCGTTCCTCTACAAATTACGAATCAGAACAAATTACGAATAAAATTTTATTTTTCCATATTCCAGAAAAGGGTCGCGGTCGAGCCTTAAAAAAAGCCTGGTCAGAGTATCAGGCTGATATTTATACTTATATGGATATTGATTTAGCTACTGATTTAAATTATCTGCCTTTAATTATTAAAGCCATTGATAAAGAAAGTTATGATTTAGCGATCGGCTCTCGCTTAAAAGAAAGAAAAAAAACTCAGCGCTCTTTGAGCCGAGAAATTTTAAGCCGGAGTTATAATTTTCTTTTAAAAATTTTGTTTCAACCATCTTTTAAAGATGCCCAGTGTGGTTTTAAAGCAATTTCTAAAAAAGTCATTCAAGAAATTTTACCCAAAGTAAAAAATAATGTTTGGTTTTTTGATACAGAATTATTGATTTTAGCAGAAAAAGCAGGCTTTAAAATCAAAGAAATACCAGTTGAATGGATAGAAAAAAGAATTATTCGACGTAAAAGTACGGTCAAGGTTTTATCAACGGTTTGGGAAGATCTAAAAGGGATAATTGAGTTAAAGCTCCGGCTACTACGAAATACGAAAAAATTACGAAAGTACGAAAAATAAGATCAAAGTGAAATACGAAATCATGCGAAACTACGAAAAAATATGATTAAAGGAAAAATTTATCGAAAAGATTTAATTTATCCTGAGTTAAGTTATAAAATAGCTGGCATTTTTTATTCAAGGTTTTTAAAGACGTAGGTTATGGCTATCAAGAAAAATATTATCAAAAAATACTGGCTATAGATTTTAAAAATCATCAATTAAAATTTGAAGAAAAAGCAAGAGAGGCGAAGAAATTTCATCTTCGCCTCTAAAATTTTTATTTTTAATAACTGGTTATTCTGGTTCGCCAATTGGTCCGCTATCCGCTAGGTGGTCTCCCCACCTCTTCCATCCTCTCAATAATGAAATAATAAATCACTTTAGCCAACATAATAATCGCTAAACCGATAATCGCATCTCTTAAAACTTGTTTGGCTTTTTGGATTTTGCCTGGTTGATCTTTGCCTGGACCGGCTAGCCATAAAAAATCAGTTGCTCCGCCAGTCATCCACATCAGACCACCATAAATAATCATTAAAACAAAAAGAACACCAATAAAGGTTAAAAGATGGTTGACAATTCTTACTACTACCAATATTGGATCTCGGGGCTCCTCATAGCCGGCTTGTCTGGCCACATTTCTTAGGATATCTAAAGTTTCTGGCTGAGCTTGAGTTAAAACTGGCTTAAGAGCAGAGAGAATTAAAAATGAAAAAATCAACCAGCAAAAGGTGATTTTTATTCTTTTTGAAGAAAGGTTCATAATTTTTTAAAATTATCGGCGAATAACTTTAAAGATAAAAATGGTAATAGCATAAGCCAATATAATAATAACTAAACCAATTATACCATTCTGAAGCATACTCTTTGCTTTTTTTACTTTTTCTTCATTGCCAGCCGCAGTCATCCAGGTAAAGCCACCATAAATAATGATAAGCACAGCAATCACCCCTAAAAAACTTAAAAGATAGCGAATAGTTCTAAAAATTCTTTCTTCTAATTTCTCCTCTTCAATTATAACTGTGTCTTTAATGAGACCTTTCATTTTTTTTATCCAGGTCGGTTCAGATTCTTGAGCTGAAGTTAAAAATGGAAAAAGGGAAAGGCTTAAAATACTTAAAATAACTAAACTTAAAACTATTTTTTTCATATCTTATTCTGGTAATTCGCCACGAATTAAATAAATGATAAAAATTGAGACCGCATAAGCAAGAATAATAACCACCAAACCCAAAATTCCATCTCGCAAAATTGATTTTCCTTTTTTAATTTTCTCTTCATTGCCAGCCGCAGTCATCCAAAGATACCCTCCATAAACAATAATTAAAATTGCTGCCACCCCTAAAAAGCCGAGTAGATATTGAACAATTCTAAAAATTAATGTTTCTAAATCAGTTTTTTCCAAAATTGGTGTCTCTGGACCTATTTCTTTAAGATATCTTTCAGCGTCTTTAAGAGACCCTGGACCAATCTGAGCCAATAAAAAACTTATTGGCAAAAATGGAAAAAGGGAAAGGCTCAAAATACTTAAAATGACTAAACTCAAAACTGTTTTTTTCATATCTTATTCTGGTAATTCGCCACGAATTAAATAAATGACAAAAATTGAAACTGTATAAGCAAGAATAATAACCACCAAACCCAAAATTCCATCTCGCAAAATTGATTTTCCTTTTTTAATTTTCTCTTCAT
>OGCI01002910.1_pt1 | contig 10325 bp, 8 predicted proteins | sample 1570021 | NCBI WGS metagenome assembly OGCI01 (sample SAMN06264664, study PRJEB24512) | hot springs metagenome | isolation source: Hot spring water | place: South Africa: Tshipise | collected 2015-06-21
TGTGGGGCTTCCGCGTGACGATTGAGGTGATGCGTCGTTATCGCATCCCGTGGGGATGGGGGGTGCGACTATCGCTGCCGTTTCTGGCATTGTACTGGGTGCTGGCTATCCTCAACTACCCGAGCTGGTTCATGGAGCAACCGAGCACGGTACCGAGCTCGTGGTATCTCGGTTACTTCGTGGCAGCGAACGTGGGCACCTCGGTGCTTCTGGCGATGCTCCTCGCGTCCATTGCGATGAGTGTAGCGATATGGCACTCTGTCCTGCCCGACCTGCCCAGCATCACGGAGTGGCTGAAGGCGCTGGTCTGCCCATGGCGCTACCGGCGGATATGGCGTCAGGCGGTTGGGGCACAGGCATGGGTGTGGGCACTGTTACTGCTCGGTTTCAGTGTGAATGAGCTGCTGGCTACTTTACGCCCCGTTCAGGCAGGGCGCATCGAGGTGCCCGACTGGCTGGTGAAGATGCCGACTCCTGAACCGACCGCATCCAATACAGTGGACTATCTCCTTCCGGTACTGGTTGCCCTGCTGCTTGCCATAACGGTAGCGGCAGTCGGGGTTGTGACGTATCTCGGTGTGCTATCAAGCGCAAAGTACATGTTTCGTACCGTCCGACGATTGGTGTTCTGGTTCCTGCTGTTGTTGCTACCGATCTCTCTGTTCAGGGACACCTGGTGGGAGGCAGCAGAATTTGTGCTGCTGGTGGTGGCGTTGTTTGCCGGAGGGTGGCTATTGCACCGCATGGTGCTGAGGCAGAATCCGCTGACGCTGGCTGCGGCTTTGCTTCATCTTCTGCTTATTTCAGAGGGCACGTTGCTGTTGCAGTATCCCAGCTATCGTCTCGGAGGTATCTTCCTTCTTCTGCTGGTGCTGGTGAGCTTCCTCTGGGCGGTTGCTGACTGGTATCGCGAGCGGAGGCAGCAATCGAGTGCCTCACTTCAGCCGACCGCTTCGGATTACGCTGCCGGGCTGGACAACGGTTAGAAAACCGGTATTTCGCCCGAACGTGCACAGGTTGTATAATGAGGGATAGAGGCGTTCGTTGCATTCTGTGCCAGAAGTGGGTGAGTGCGATGGTCCAGACGTTAGAGCAATTGACCGAAGTGGCCATCCCGCGCCGGAAGTTCACGCGGGAGGAGTATTACCGCATCGCCGAGACGGGCGTGTTTGACGGCGAGCGGGTGGAGCTGATTGAAGGAGAGGTCGTGCAGATGTCGCCCATCGGTCCGGCACATACAGTAAGCGTGCACGCAGTGTTTGCCTGTTTGCTGAGTCTGCTGGGAGAGCACTACTTTGTACGTATGCAGTCTCCCCTAAGTCTGGGCGACAGCGAGCCGGAGCCGGATGTGGCGGTGGTTTCCGGCAAGCCCGGCGACTATCGCGAGGCGCATCCCACTTCGGCGGTGCTGGCGGTGGAGGTGGCGCAGAGTTCGCTGGATTATGACCGCGTGGTGAAGGGCAGGCTGTATGCGCAGGCAGGCATCCCAGAGTACTGGCTGGTCAATCTGGAGGAGCGCTGTGTGGAAGTTTACCGCGACCCCTCTGCCGACCGCGGCTACCGCTTCAAGCGCATCTACACGCCGGGCGAAACCTTCTCCTGCCTGCAAAAACCGGACAGCCCTATCAGCGTGGAAACCCTGATTGGCTGAAAGCGACTGCTGGTGCGAGGAGCAACGAATACTCTCCTGTGCAAAGCGAGACGAGTGCAGAGGCAACGCTGTCAGAAGGCGGGTGAGTGCGATGATACAGCTTGTGGAAGAGCGCACAGATATCGTCATTCCGCGTCGGAGATTCACGCGGGAGGAGTATTACCGTATCGCCGAGACGGGCGTGTTTGACGGCGAGCGGGTGGAGCTGATTGAAGGAGAGGTCGTGCAGATGTCGCCTATCGGTCCGGCACATGGTGAAGCGGTCACACTGATGGCAGAGGTTCTGTGGAGGCTTTTTGGCGAAGGCTACCGCGTCCGTGTACAGATGCCCCTCAGTTTGGGCGACAGCGAGCCGGAGCCGGATGTGGCGGTGGTTGCGGGCAAGCCGGGCGACTATCGGGATGCGCATCCCACTTCGGCGGTGCTGGTGGTGGAGGTGGCGCAGAGTTCGCTGGATTACGACCGCGTGGTGAAGGGCGGGCTGTATGCGCAGGCAGGCATCGCGGAGTACTGGCTGGTCAATCTGGAGGAGCGCTGTGTAGAAGTTTACCGCGACCCCTCTGCCGACCGCGGCTACCGCTTCAAGCGCATCTACACGCCGGGCGAAACCTTCTCCTGCCTGCAAAAACCGGACAGCCCCATCAGCGTCGACTCGGTACTCATTTAGGCTGCCCGGTCTGTGCAATTCCCGCGAGTTTATGCCGCTCGTGAGAAGATAGGCAGGAGTTTCTCCGCCTCTGCCCGCAGTTGCTGTTCCTCTCGTGACGTGACCTTGCGATAGCGTTCGGCAAAGGTGATTGCCATGCGGAAGATGTTCTCGTCGCCCGGCGGGATAGCGGATGCGACGGGCAGGGACAGCGTGAAACGCCACGCCAGTTCCGCCAGCTTGGGGTCGGTAACCGGTTCATACCAGCACTTGTCCAGTCGTTTGGCACCCTCCTGCCAGTGCGTTCGCGCCATTGCTTTAAGCGCAAGCAGGGTCACCCCGCGCTTCGGTGCCTCTTTCAGCAGCTCCCAGCCGAAGTTGCCCTTGAACAGCGTGACGAAGTTCAGCGGGAACAGTGCGCTGTCGAAGGGGAACCGCTTGATTGCCTCCAGCGCCACCTCCTCCGAGTGCGCACTGAAGCCGATGTACCGCACCTTGCCCTGATCGCGCGCCTCCAGGAAGGTCTCCATCGCCCCGCCAGGCGCGAAGCACTGCTCCAGTTCGGACATATTGGAGAGCGCGTGCAGCTGGTACAGGTCAAAGTGGTCGGTCTGCAGTTTGCGCAGGGAGTTTTCCAGCTCTTCCTGAGCGCCCTTCGCGTCGCGCCGGGTGGTTTTGCAAGCGAGGAACAGTTTGTCGCGGAAGGGCTTGATGGCGGGACCCATCCTTTCCTCGGCGTCCCAGTAGGTGGGTGCGACGTCGAAATAGTTGATACCGCGCTCGAAAGCGTCCCGTGCGATGGCGTCCGCCTCTTTCTGCGGCAGGCGTGCCAGCACGATGCCTCCCAGCCCGACGATGGAAATCCTGTCGCCCTTCTTTCCGTAAGGTCGTCTCGCTATCATTGCCTATGCCCCCTGATATTCTTTGAGGCGCTGTTCCAGGATGCGCACACTATCCTGCAAGCCGCCTTCGCGGTTGCGCATCATCCACAGGCGGCGGTGTTCACCCAGTATCATGCGCATCTCTTCTGCCAGCGCCCTGCGTTCCTCTGGCTGCTTCATGGTACCCGTACGAATCGCCAGCGCGCGACGGCAGCCGTGCAGGAGCATTCGCGTGGCGTTGGCGTACTCGTCGACAATCAGCGCGGCGTCCTCTCGTGCCATGCGGGCGCGCGACAGCGGCCCGGTGACCTCACGGATATACTCCATCGTCGCGCGGATCGTGTCCTCGGTAACTGTATCGGGCAAGCGATGGTTCGCCGAGGCATGCACAAAGTGGAAAAGCAGGCTGGCGTTGCCCACCAGATGACCTATCTTCTGATAGGCATTCCCCAGGTCATACACCAGTCTGCCCATGACTTCTGCGTCGTCACGGAAGACGTGCACGTCCAGCGCGCGCACGATGTCCATGTCTTTGTTGGCGCCTAGGCACCATGAGTATGCAGCGCCCGCTGCGAAGCCGAGGTAGCTCACCGGCAGATACTGCCAGTGCCCGTTATCCCCCCAGTCGGTGTTCAGATAGCCGATGGCGCCGTGCTTCAGTCCGTTTTCGGCGGCATTGCGCAGGTTACCGATGCAGTTCTCGGTGCGGCCCACAATCGTATTCCACGACGAAGTACCCGGGCACACGTAGAAGGGGATACCCGATGCGGCGAATTTCGCACCATGTTCGTCAAACGGGTGGTTTGCCTCGTAGCCCCATTCCAGCGCCACCACATCGCGGGGCAGCTCCGGAACCAGTTCGGGATGTTCCATGATGATGTCGCCCCAGAAGTGCATGGTGCGCCCGTGTGTCTTCACCAGTTCGTATATCTTCAGCAGAAACGCCAGGTACACGCGTCCCTTGCCCGTGCGGTCGCATTCGGCTTTGCTCTTCCCCTGCCCGAGATCGAAGGTTTCATCACACCCAACGTTGAACTTGCGGCTGCTAAAGTGGGGTAGCAGTTCGCTGTACAGCTCAGCGATCAGTCGCAGGCTCTCGGAATTGGTCGGGTCGAGGCTGAAGGGTTCCTCACTGCGTCCGCCCCAGGGCCAGTCAAATCCGTCGGGGCACTCGGCGAGATGGCGATAGCGCGGAAGAACCAGCCACCGGTGCAGGTGCCCGAAGGAGTTCTGATTCGGCACCAGCTCGATGAATCGCTCGCGGCAGTAGGCATCCAGTCGCAAGATGTCCTCGCCGGTCATGGGGCTGGCTTGCGCCCACACCTCGCGGTGGTTGCGATAGGCGAAGGTATGCTCGGTGTAAAGCTCCAGATGGTTCACCTTCCACTCCGCCAGCTCGTCCACCAGCATAAAGAGGGTTTCGAGCGTGGGCACCTTGTCGCGGCTGATGTCCAGCATCACCCCTCGCGAGGCAAAGTCGGGACAGTCTTCTATCTCCAGGCAGGGCAGTTCGCCCGCGCTCTGGCGCAGTATCTGCTTGAGCGTCATCACACCATAAAACAGCCCCGCCGGTTGCGACGCGGTAAGGCGGATACGCTCCGTGTCAGTGAGCAGGCGGTATCCCTGTGGGGGCAGGTCTGCCGAAGCATCCAGCGTCAGCACCGCCTGCGCCAGCGGGTCGCCTTCTGCCGAACCCGCCCACAGGCTCCATTCCATCCCCTGCGTCTCCCACACCGCCTCCTGCAATCGCGTGGCAATGGGCACCAGATTCTGTGGTTCGCCGTGACAGACGATGCGCGCGCCCTGACGCAGTCGCAGTGTGCCGGCATCCATCCGCAGACTTCGGGGTTGTGGCAACAGCACCAGGCCGCTCTCCGCTCCGTTCATTGTTTGCCTCCTTGCATGTTTCGCTCAGTGCCCGATTATCCATTCTGTTCCGCGCCCGGATCGTGAAGTCCTTTGACTCATGACCAGGCTGCGCAACCGGACTATGGCGAAAACGCGTCAAACCGCTGTATTGAGGCAGTGTCACAAGACCATGGTGCCACTGTGGGACCTGCCGGGCGTGGCGCTGCTGAACGTCGGGCTTCCCATAGCCCGTGTCAACCTGGTCTCCACTCTGGTCGGTTATGCCACGGCATATGGTGTGCTGTTTCTGGTGCTCCTGCTTTCGGGTGCACCAGATCAGGTTTATGACCTGAAGAATCACCGGGAGCTGCTCAAGGCTGTGATGTTGCAGTCCACGTGGTTGCTTCCACACTACGAAAGGCATTTCACCTGGTTGGTGCCTGGCAATCAGCGTGGTTTTGGGCTGGAAGTAACACCTATTACGCCATGCCAGCGAATACCGCTTTGATGACTTCGTGAGGGGTGGTCACCCCACGCAGCACCTTTTCGCGTCCATCTTCCAGCATGGTGCGCATTCCCTCTTGCCGGGCGATGTGCAGTATTTCGTCGCCCGAGGCGCGGCGAAGGATGGCTTTTCGGATTTCGGGCGTCACTTTCAACAGCTCGAAAATACCCGTACGTCCGCGGAACCCGGTTCCCCGACACGCCTCACAGCCTTTACCGGCGAAGAACTGCCCTTTGGGCGGAGCATCAAGTGAGAATCCCAGCGCCTTCAGTTCCTCAGGGTGTGGCTGGCAGGGCACGCGACAGTTTCCGCACACCACCGGCACCAGTCGTTGCGCCATCACACGCACCAGCGTGGCGGCAATCAGGTAGTCCTCTGCGCCCATGTCGATCATTCTGCTGATGGTCTCCACGGCGTTATTGGTGTGCAGGGTAGTGAACACCAGATGTCCCGTCAGCGCCGCCTGAATGCCAATCTGCAGGGACTCGCGGTCGCGGATTTCGCCGATCATAATCACGTCCGGGTCGTGGCGCAGGATGGCACGCAGTGCTTTGGGGAAGCTCACCTTCTCGGTGACGTGTATCTGCATGATGTTGTCGGGGAACTCGTATTCTACCGGGTCTTCTACCGTGATGATGTTACGGTGCTTGCGGTCGAGCAGGTTGATGGAGGCGTAGAGGGTGGAGGTCTTGCCAGCGCCGGTCGGTCCGGTTACCACCATCATGCCGTAAGCGGTCTGCAGGGACTGCTTCCAGTCTGCCAGCACGGCCGGGGGCATACCCAGCTTGTCCAGTTCGACGCGCATCTGTGCAGGGTCCAGCAGGCGGATGGCGATGCGTTCGCCGTTGAGCGAGGGGATGCAGGAGACTCGCGCGCTCAGTTTGCGGTCGCTGTACTCCATGTCGATGCGCCCATCCTGCGTCTCGCGCTTCTCGTCAATGTGCATATCTGCCGCCAGCTTCACGCGGGTGATCATCGCCTGAATCAGGTCGGCGTCGGTGATTGTCTGGAACTCGTGCAGGAGCCCGTCGATGCGGAATCGGATTCTCAGCACATTGCGCTCGGGGTGCAGGTGAATATCGGACGCACCGGCGTCCAGCGCGCGCATGAACATCAGGTCTACCGCCTGTACCGCCAGCGACAGCTCCTGTCCGCCCATCTCGCGCATGGTGCCCGGCTGGCGTATCAGCAACCGAAACGGGCGCCCTGAACTGCGTCCTCCAGAGTTATACATGCTTATCCCTTACCTTCCGTTCAGTTCCAGAATGCGAATGTTGCGAAAGCGCACACGGCTGTTTTCACCCCACGCGCCTGCACCTCCATGCACCTGTAACCCGATGTATCCCTCGTGTGGATATCGCTCCTGCGTATCCTGAAAATCAATCGTCTTGACACCGTTCAGCCAGGCGGTAATCTTTGGTGGTTGTCCTGTGATGCGTACCCTCAAGGAATTCCAACCGGTTTTGCGGTAGGCTTTCTGCCAGTCTGGATACTGCACCAGGAAATTGCCTGCAGCTGGCGCATACAGACTGCCCACAGTACCACCATCGCGGTAGTCAATGGTAATCTGATAGCCCATACCATCGTCACGGGTGCGCAGGAACAGACCGCTGTCCACCGGGTGGTCCGCTCGAAACTCCAGCTCTATTTCAAAATCCCTGAACTTGCGCTCGGTGCCGAGCAATCCGCCGGTGTGGTCGGTGTCCTGATTGCCAACCAGCGCGCGGTTCTCCACCGTCCAGACCCCACCGCGTCCACCGTGTACCGCCATCAGCCGCCAGCCGTTCATGCTCTTGCCATCGAATAATCTCTCCCAGCGGGGGGCAGTGAGCGCACTCACCCCCAGCGCCACCACGCTTATGCACACCATCCAGCCTCGATACACCTTCATCCTTTTTCCAAGCCTCCACTACTGCTCCCCGACAAATGTCTCTATAACTCGAGGGTGTTTCGAAAATGCTCACAGGCTCCAACGGTGTCCGCAGAGGCTCTGTCGCAAGCCTTTCCGAAGCCACTTTCCCCGACAGGGGGAGAGGCGCGTACTCCCCTGCCTCTGCAGGGAAGAGGCAGGGGGGTCGGTTCCCGGACGACAACCGCGGAGCCGTTATCAGACACTCCCCCTAACTCCCATGTCATTGCCGTACCGTTTCGCGATGCATTGCGATTTTCCTGCTGTGGAGTCACAGCGTGATGGTGTCCAGAACCGTCCAGCCGCCCAAAAGGGGCAAATCGCTGGCGAAGCGAATATCAGGGCGGTTCTGCCACGGATCGATGATGCCCAGTGCCAGTCGATAAGTGCCAGAAGAAGCTCTGAGGGGCACCGCCGAGCTGAACCGAAAATCGCCGGGCAGCCACTGCCGAATATCCACGCTCACCGGCTCCTCCTGCACCACGTCGGCTCCTTCGCGTAGAAGAGCGACGCGCACCTGCCACGGGTAGTAGAACGGAGCGACGCCTTCGTTCACACCCTCCACCTGCAGACGCAGTTCGCGGTTGCGCAGCTGCCACGCCACCCGGCGCAGGCGAAACTGATACCCCATGCGCCTCGTCATCCAGCGGGCATTCTCCAGCTGTTCCGCGTTCAGGTCGGTTTCCAGAATGGGGCAGTAGGGACCGACCCAGCTGAGGTGCATCCGCTCCAGCATGGTGCGGGTGCGTTCCCACTCGGTGCTCAGGTACTTCTTGCCCTGGTTCGGTACCATCTCTGCGCCAATCGCTGCCACTTTCCAGTTGTTCTCTCTGCCTGCCCGACGCAGAGTGGGGAGGAAGTACCACTCATGACCCTGCCCGTTCAAGTAATCGGTATCCTCGGGAAACATATCGTCATGGTAGCCCATCCAGGGGGTGGATGTTGCCGGATAGGGCAGGCGAGCCAGCAGGACTTTGTTCGGGAACGCCTGGCGGTATGACTGCACGACGGCTCGCTGTGTGGCTTCGCTGGGAAACAGCTCGGTGCGGGGCCAGGTGTGCCACTCGCCCCAAAATCCCAGTGTGCCCAGCGCAACAAACGCGATGCGAGGGTTGCGGTTGTAGCGGTCGCCCAGCGCACCGATGAACTCCAGCAGTGGGTGCAGCAGGCGTGGGTCGTCGTAGTCGGGTGCCAGCCCTCTGCCGATATCGGGAATGTCGTAGGCGCGCATGGCGACACCACGGTCAATCACCCACTGTGGCACGCCTACCGGTCGGTTTGGGTAGTCCAGATACAGACGGAAAACGATATGTTTGCCCCGTCCGTTGTCCGAATCCCACCGGTTCGATTCCCATTCGGCGAAGCGGTATCTGCCCGGCTCGGGTTCGAGGTCGCGCCAGGAGGTGTAGAAATAAGCCATTCGTGCGGGCAGAGCGTATCGGCTCCACGCCTCACTGTACGCCGCCCAGGCCTTCAGAGGGTTGTCCAGCGGTCCGTCTGCCAACTTCGGTTGGAGCACTCGCGATGTGACCGGTCTTCTCTGCGACATGTCTGCCCTCCCTATCGAGCGTTGTTGCCTCAATTGTATCACTCGTGCCGGTCTGGCGTCAAGAGCGAGCCTGGGCACCGACCGAAACCTTTTGATTTGCTTGCTGTCTGAATCGTAGCGGCGCGCTCAGCAGTATTTGGGCGGGGACAAGCCGAATGAGATAACGAGATTGTCCGCAGGAGAGTACGATGAGCAGACGAGGTAAAGACTGGTGGATCATGCTGGGTGTGCTCTTTTGGGTGATGGGCACGGTGGGCGTCTTCGCGCAGGAGACCTCCAGACCCCACCCGGGGATGTTGCGTTATCCCGACGTGAGTGCAACCCATATCGTGTTCGTGTACGCGAACGACCTGTGGCTGGTACCCAGGTCAGGCGGAGTGGCGGTGCCGCTGGCAAACCCGCCCGGACAGGAAGCCTTCCCAAAGTTCAGTCCCGACGGCAAGACCGTCGCGTTCATCGGCAACTACGACGGCAACCGCGACATCTACACGATACCGGTAGATGGGGGCGTCCCCTACCGCGTCACCCATCACCCCGCTTCAGAGTGGCTCAGCGAGTGGACGCCTGACGGCAAACTGCTCTTTTCGGCGTCGAATCTGAGCGGCTTCGGACCGGGCATGAAGGTGTACACGGTCGCCGCGAAAGGTGGATTGCCGGAGAAACTGCCCATACCGTATGGCGTCAACGGCAGTCTGAGCGCCGACAGCGCGTGGCTGGCTTACACGCCGCACTCCACCGACAACGCCACCTGGAAGCGTTATCGGGGAGGGATGGCAACCGACATCTGGCTGTTCAACCTCCGCACGAAACAGTCCCGACGCATCACCGACTGGGAAGGCACCGATACCCTGCCGATGTGGCACGGTGACAGGGTGTACTACCTGTCAGATGCAGGACCGGAACACCGTCTGAACATCTGGATGTACGACACGCGCACCGGCAGGCGCGAGCAGATTACCCGCTTTACCGACTTCGACGTGAAGTGGCCCTCCATCGGTCCCGGCGAGAAGGGCGAGGGGGAGATCGTCTTCCAGCAAGGCTCGCACCTGTACCTGCTGAACCTGCAAACCCGCAAGGCGCAACCAGTGCAGGTTCAGATACCCGGCGCCCGCCCGACCCTGCGTCCGCGTGCGGTGGACGTCAGCCGGTTCATCGTGGGATGGGCAATCTCCTCCACCGGCAAGCGCGCAGTGGTGGAGGCACGAGGCGACATCTGGACCCTGCCCGCGAAGAACGGCTCTCCGCGCAACCTTACCCGCACCAGCGGAGTGGCGGAGCGAGACCCCTCCTGGAGCCCGGACGGGCAGTGGATTGCCTACTTCTCCGACGCGACCGG
>OGCI01002912.1_pt1 | contig 10323 bp, 13 predicted proteins | sample 1570021 | NCBI WGS metagenome assembly OGCI01 (sample SAMN06264664, study PRJEB24512) | hot springs metagenome | isolation source: Hot spring water | place: South Africa: Tshipise | collected 2015-06-21
GGGGCGGATCGCAGCCTTGCGTATGGGCCCAAGGCTTCTCCCGGTGTCGGAAGACGTTCCCTCTGGGTTCTGCCTGGAACGCCCTGCCGAGGGTCCCCTTCCCTTGACCGGGACCGTTAAAGGTCACGGTTCCGAAGCCCTGCAGCGATCCCGAGATCCCTCCGGGAAAATCCAGTTGAATGTCGCTTATACTTCCGAGGAGAGGGGTTTGGTCGTCCGCGCCCGGCTGATCTTCTTGGACCAAAGCCTCCCTCAGGTGCGTCTGTCATACCGCCTTCCCCTGGACGCGGTGGGTTGGTTTTGGGAAGTTTCCGCGGCCGGGGCCGGGCCGGCCGAGCGGGTCCGGAACGGCCGCGATCCGCAGCCCGCCGGGGGTGTCGAGCTCAATAATTAAAGCCTCGGCATTTTCTTTTTCAGCCTTTTTTATAGCGCTTTTAATATAGTCCTTGATGGTTGGATTTATTGTAGCAGAGACCTTTGCTAGTATTATGCTGTCTCCAGCCAGAGCAGAATCGGAGATTAATATAAAAAAGATTAATAAAAGATAAACCGGTAAAGAGGTTTTTCTAATCCTCATTTTTTACTATTTTAGATTTCTTTCTATGGCATCTATGTCAGCCCCGTCTATCCTCTGCCCATTTACCCAGAGTGCGGGAGTGCCTCTGACCTGTAGTTTTTTTACCACATCCTCATGTCTTTTTAAAGTGTTTTTCTGTCTTTCAATAACATCCTGACCTATTTTATTGACATCAACCTTCCCTTCAATCACCTCTTTGTAAGCCTTCTCTTTGTCTGCACTGTCAAGCACAAAAGATACCTTTTTCTCAGCAAGCGGATGTATCTTTCTTAAAGGATAGAATATTACCCTGAGCTCCACATCCTTGGTCTTTAGAAAATTATCCACCTTTTTGCAGAAGGGACAGTCAGGGTCTGTGATAAGCAGAACCTTGTTTTTCCCTTTTCGAACAAGAACAGATATCTTTTCCGCCTCCTGAACAAACTGCGAAATTCTCTCATTCATTGCCTGTTCAGTAAGATTTATTCCGTTTCGTATAAGGGCTCCTATGAATATGCTTTTGGTAGGCATGTGATAGTATAAAATACCTTCATCGGTGTTTATCTCATAAAAGTCTGGTATATCAAACGGCTTTATACCTGAAACTTCAGTTTCAAATGTTTCCTTAAACTCTTTCTTAAGGGAGTTTATTTTATCTTCATCAATCTGCTGAGCCAGAGCTCCTGAGGAAAAGATAATTATAAAAAACATTGTTTTTAAGAACAATTTCATTTGAATCTCCTATTTTTATTTATTTTTATCATACACTAAAAAAATGTTTTTGACTACTTGTGTTTTTAATGTATAATCGTAATTAGTAAAATAGTGAGAGTGCTTTAAAGCCAAGGGAATCCTGTTAAAATCAGGAGCTGCCCCGCAGCTGTGAGCGTGGACGAAAGCTGTAAATGCCACTGTCTTAAAGATGGGAAGGCAGGTGAGTAGGATGATACGCAAGCCAGAAGACCTGCTTTAAAGATTATGCTTATTCTCCTCGAGGGAGGAAGAAGGCTAAAACGGATAGTATCCCGACTTCTTATCTTCGAAGGAGTCGGGTTTTTTATTTTATGGGAAAGATTATAAAAATAGTGGATATGTTGGAAGCAGATACAAAGACCCTTTCGGGAGAGCTAATCGTTCATGTGGGGATCGAAAATCAAATTTTGCTTGACTATATTGAAAAAAGACTTGAAAACACTGAAAAAAATGTAGAGTTTAACGGGAAAAAGCTAAGTAAAGAAAATGAAAAAAGCTTTCTTTTAAAACTCAGGGAGAGAATTAAAAATGGCAGATAGGGCTCATGGCGGGCAGCATAACCTGGATATGGATTTTAGCGTTAATCTTAACCCGCTTATAACAATAAAAGAGCTTAAAAGTATTGTTAAACCACTTTTAAAATCGGTCATACCTTACCCCGAGACAAGGGCTCAGAGTTTACTTTCAGTCATATCTTCATATTTTAGCATCGAGAAAAAGCATCTCATTGCAGGTAACGGGTCAATAGAGCTTCTTTACTACCTGCCGCGAGTTCTTGATATTAAACGAATTATTACCTTTGAGCCCACATTCTGCGAGTATCGTTATCTGGCAAATATAAATAACCTCAATCATCAACCGGTTTTTTTTAAAAACTGCTTTCAGTGGGACATTGAAGCGGTGAAAAGACAGCTTACTGCCAGGGATCTGCTTATTATCTGCAATCCCAATAACCCGACGGGGACTCTTTTTTCAAAGAATGAACTACTTAATCTCGTTTACAGTAATGCGTTTGTGCTGATTGATGAAGCATTTATGGATTTTTCTGATAGAGATGAGAGTCTTATTAAATATGTAAAAACACATCCAAATCTGTTTATACTCAGATCCTTTACAAAGATATTTTCTTTAGCGGGTTTAAGAATAGGTATTCTTGCCGGAGATGAAAAGGTGATCCGCTCTATGGAAAGGTTAATGCCTCTTTGGAATGTAAACGGACTTGCTCAGGAGCTAACAAAAAAACTTCTAAATCAGAAAAATATCATTGAACGAACAAAAAGATATATTAAAAAAGAACGGAGCTTTTTAGTAAATAAACTAAAGAGTTTCCCATTGCAAATATTTGACAGCGCAGCAAATTTTATATGTTTAAAATCTGATAGGGCAGAAGAGCTCGTAATGTTTGCCAAAGATAGAGGGGTAGCCTTAAGAACATCGGACGGATTCTTAGGTCTTGATAGAAGCTATATAAGAGTGGCTGTTAAAAGAAGAAAGGATAATCAGATACTGATAAAGATTTTTGAGGATTTTTTCAGAGGAGAATAATGGGCTACCCTATGGAAACCATTATTGGTTATAAAACCAGTTACATATTTTTAGGGCTTTTTTATGAGCTTTTCTTTCAGTACCCAAGCTTTCTACCGCACCCTGTAAAGATTATGGGAAGGATTATCTCGGGCGGTGATGAGCTGTTAAACAGGGCAGGTGACAGCAGAGTATGGGCTATAACAAAGGGATTTTTGCTTACGGTCATCTGTGTGGGCTCTGTTTATATATTTTTTTACTACCTTGATATGGTTATAAAAAATATTTATATCCGTTTCTTTTATAATGCCTTTTTTACAGTAGCAGTTCTGGCTTCTGGGTCATTATTTTTTGAATGCCTTAAGGTGGCAAAGCTTTGTGAACTTAAAATGACTGAAGAATCCAGAAAAGCTCTCTCAATGTTGGTAACCAGAGATACGGCTCATATGAATCAATCAAAAATATATGAGACTACCATTGAAACCCTGTCAGAAAACCTTTGCGACGGCGTTATTGCACCGATGTTTTATCTTTTTTTAGGTGGAGTTCCTCTTGCAATGGCTTACAAAATGGCTTCTACTCTTGACTCTATGATAGGTTACAGAAACGACAGATATGAGTATTTTGGAAAAGCAGCGGCAAGGCTTGATGACCTGTTAAATTTTATTCCTGCAAGAATAACGGCTTTTCTGATTTTTATATCAGCTTTTGTTATGGGGCTAAATTTTAAAGAAGGCTTCAATGTATGGAAAAGAGATAAAAATAAAACAGACAGTCCCAACAGCGGGCATCCTGAATCATCAATGGCGGGTGTTCTGGGTATTAAGTTTGGCGGCAGGGTAAGTTATTTTGGTAAGGAGTATGATAAGCCCATTATAGGCACAGGAAGGACTATCCCCAGTTTTGATACGGTTAAGCTTGCCATAAGGGTTTCGTACTTATGTGTGCTGATTTTTTTAGTTATGGGACTTACCTTTGAATATCTTACAAAAAGGTTTTTATGAATGGCATTGTAATATCAGCTATTAAAAGCGGGTCAGGCAAAACTACAGCTGCCCTTGCAGTGATGAAGGCTTTAAAAGATAAAGGTTTTGACCCCATACCATTTAAGGTAGGTCCGGATTTTATTGATCCATCTCATTATAAAGCAGTATGCGGGGTAGATGGGAGAAATATAGACAGCTTTATGATGAAAAGAGACTTTATCAGATGGAATATTGCCGATGCCCTTTCGGAAGCCAATGCAAAAAAACCTTTTCTTGTAGCGGAAGGTGTGATGGGACTATTTGATGGATACGGTGAAAAAGGCGCTGGTAGCACAGCAGAAATTGCAAAGCTGCTTAATCTTGCCGTGATTCTTGTTATTGATGTGAAAGGTATGGGGCAGTCAGTACTGCCTATCATAAATGGTTTTATGAGTTATGATAAAGACCTGAATTTAGCCGGTGTCATATTAAACAATGCGGGTTCCGAAAGGCATGTGAATATTCTTAAGACCCAAATAAAAAAGGCCGGTATTAAACTAATAGGAGCTATTAAAAAAGAAGAAGGATTAAAAATAAAAGAGAGACATCTGGGCATAATAATGGGACATGAGCTTAGCAAAGATACCATAAAAGCCATATCTGCTGCTGCAGAAGGGATAAATATAGATAATCTGCTTGCCATCTCCAGATGGAATGACGTTTTTCTGCCGAAGCCTCTGTCGCTTAAAAGGACAGACAAGAAGATTTATATAGCGCAGGATGAGGCTTTTTCTTTCTGTTACAGGGAGAACATAAGAGTACTTGAATCTATTGGTGATGTAAGTTTTTTTTCTCCCTTAAGAGATAATAATCTATCAGATGCGAGCTTTATTTATCTGCCCGGTGGTTACCCTGAGCTGTATGCGGAACAGCTTTCGTCTAATAAGCATATGATGGCATACCTAAAAGACTATGTGAAGGGAGGCGGTTATCTGCTTGCCGAATGTGGCGGGTTTATTTATCTGAGTAGGACGCTTAAATGTGAAGAAAAATTATATAATTTTTGTGGGATCTTCCCTTTTGATATGGAGATGGGTAAAACATATAGCAGTCTTGGGTATGTAATTGCGGATACCATAAATAATCCTATTTGGGGGAACTCAAAACTGAAAGGTCATCGGTTTCATTACAGTTATATAAAAAATGAACAAGCGCCTGTTGAGAAGACCTATCTGTTAAAAAGGCATGGTCAGATAACCTATGAGGGATATAGTTATAAAAACGCAACAGGAAGCTATGTGCATCTCCACTTTGGCTCTAATATTAATGCGGTAAAAAAGGCATTTAAAAACATATTTGGAGGATAGATGACCATAATTATTCTTAGTCATGGTAGCAGAGGGAGCAAAGGGAATGACCTTTCCAAAGAAGTAGCAGAAGAGCTGGCAAAGAGACTTGAGAGAAAGGCTGTTTTTGCAAATCTTCAGCTTTCTGAGCCTTATCTCATTGATGTAGTTAAAGAGCTGTATGAGAAGGGGGAGAGGGAGTTTATTATTCACCCCTTTTTTCTGCATGAAGGTATTCATGTAACCGATGATATACCTAAGGAGATTGAGGAGCTCCAAAAAGAGTATCAGGATGCCAGCTTTAAAATAACACCTATTACAGGTAAAAGCAGATTTATAAAAGAGGCTGCATTCAACATAGTTTCGGGGGAGCTATGAAACTATCACCTATAGAGATTGAAGAAAAAAGCATGAGAATTATTGAATCAAAAATACCTATAGAGCTTTACAGTGAAGATGAGCTGCTTATTGTTAAAAAGATTATTCACACAACAGCGGACTTTTCACTGAGAAAAAATATTGTTTTTAAGGAAGGTGTTATAAAGAAGGCGGTAAATAATATTAAATCTGGAAAAGATATAGTTACAGATGTGTTTATGGTAAAGGAGGGGATATCTCCCTTCCTTTTAAAAAACTATAAAGGCGCTCTTCATTGTTTTATTAGAGAAGAAAAGGTTCAACGAACGGCTGAGAAGGAGGGTATTACAAGAGCAGAGGCTTCGGTTAGATACGCCTTTGAAAATCTGAAAAATATCGGGATATTTGCCGTTGGTAATGCGCCAACGGCAATATTTGAGATACTGAGACTTAATAAGAAAGGGATGATTTCCGATGATCTGGTGGTATTAGGTTTCTGTGTGGGGATGGTTGGGGCAAAAGAGGCTAAAAAAGAGCTTTTGAAATCCGATATACCTGCCATACTTCTTAAAGGTAACAGGGGCGGAAGTCCGCTTGCAGCTACCACATTAAACGGGTTGTTAAAATTAGCTTTTAATAAATGAGAGGGGGCTGTTATGAAAAAACTAATTCTGATATTTCTTTTTACTGCCATTTTTACCGAAAATGTGTTTGCCATGCATCTTTCTGAGGGCATTCTGCCTATTACTCACTCGGTCATATTTTCAGTTATCTCTCTTCCATTTTTAATATACGGTTTTCATCTGATAAAAAAGAGAAAATCTGAAAATCCGCTTTATTTCTCCATGGTGGGGCTTATAGGAGCCACTGTGTTTGTGCTTTCGGCATTTCCCATACCTGTACCACTTGTAGGAACATGTTCCCATCCTGCGGGGACAGGGCTATCAGCTGTTATTTTAGGTCCTTTTCAGAGTGTGGTTGTTGCTTTTATCTCACTGCTCATTCAGGCACTATTTATGGCTCACGGAGGCTTATCTACCTTAGGTGCTAATACCTTAACTATGGGTGTTTGCGGCTCTTTTTTGGGCTTTTTATCTTACTTTTTATGTAAAAGGGTAGGTTTTTCAAGCTTTATAGCGGGTTTTGCAGCGGGTTTCATTGCAGACTTAGCCACCTATTTTTTTACATCCTTTGTGCTGGCTATATCAATAGCACCGGATTTCTGGCATGGGCTTTTTGAAATAAGCCTTGCATTTATTCCGACGCAGATGCCGCTTGCAGTGCTTGAAGGTATAGTTACGGGCTTTGCCTTGAAATATATAGAGCAGCATCAACCTACATTTTTAAGTTTAAGAATAGTTTAGCTACTTAATGGAGGAGATATGAAGATAAGATTAGCTTTAATTGTGGCTGTAATTGGTATATTATTATCATTTAGCTCTTTATGGGCAAATGAGAAATGGCCAGGGGTAGATGAGGCTGTGATTGAAAAATATGCAAAGAAGTTTGGTGTAGAGCCCAAAGAACCTATTATAAATACCGATCAGGGGGATCTTCTGCTTTTTATTTTTACAGCTGCGGGAACTGTTGGCGGCTTTGTAATAGGCTATAACTACAGAAAGATTTTTAAGGAAAAGAGGGTATGATTATATCACCTGCATTTGAATATATGGCATATGAAAACAGAAGTCCTTTAAAAGCGTTGAACCCGCTAATAAAGACTCTGCTGCTTCTTATATATCTTTTTCTCAATCTCTGGTTAAACGGATTCTATTGTCTTGTTATTTTTGCTCTATCATTATTATTTTTTCTACTAGCAAAAATTCCGCTCGGTTATGTAAAAAGAGCTTTGTTAATGGCTTTTTTTGTTGCCTTTGTGCTTTTTACCGTTAGGCTTTTCTTCTGGAAAGAGAGAAATATTCTGGAAACAGCTGTTGCATCCATTAGAATTATAACAGGTGTAATGTTTATTTTAACTTATGTGGCTACCACCACTTTAAATGAAATGCTCTCTGCTTTAAGAAAGATGCGGGTGCCGGAAATTTGCCTTGAGACATTTCTTGTTATCTATAAATATATTTTCATTATAAATGATGATGGCTTAAGACTTAAAAATGCCCAGATGATGAGAATGGGATACAGTAATTTCAGCACCTCTTTAAGGTCAATGGGCGCCTTATGGGGGGCATTATTTTTAAGGTCAGTGGGAAAAGCAGAAAAGGTGGTTGATGCATTGAATGTCAGAGGATATAAAGGGACCATTTACTATCCCACTGAGCTGAGCTCGGTTAATTCAAAGGATATTTTAATATTCATGTTCGGGCTGGCTCCGCTGATTCTGGGATTATTATGATTGTTCTGGATGTTAAGAATCTCGGATTTTCTTACGATGGCGGGACAAAGATATTATCAGACATCAGCTTTTCCGTTGAAGAAGGGGAGTTCGTAGCAATACTTGGTGCTAACGGTGCGGGTAAAAGCACTCTTCTAAGACTGCTTAACGGACTGCTTAAAAAGTATGAGGGAGAGATTTATATTTTCGGGCACTCCCTTAAAGATATAAAAAGAGATGAGCTTTTTAAAACTATCTGCACGGTTTTTCAGGATCCCAATGACCAGCTTTTTGCCATTACGGTTTTTGATGACATATCTTTTGGTCCGAGAAATATGGGATTAAGCCAGAATGAGGTAAAATCAAGGGTTAGCAAAGCACTGACTGATGTGGGGCTTGAAGGATTTGAGAGCAGACCCATAAAAACCCTTTCCTACGGGCAGAAAAAAAGGCTTTGTATTGCGGGCGTGCTTGCAATGTCTCCTAAAATTATGCTTATGGATGAGCCTTTATCAGGTCTTGACCCTATGGGCGTGAGAGAGATTGCTACATTACTTAAAAAATTAAATAAAGACAATGGTTTGACTGTAATAATGGCTACCCACGAAGTAGATATGGTGCCGCTTTTTGTAGATAAGGTAGCAGTTTTGAGTAAAGGTAAGCTGGCAAGATACGGAGAACCGGGACAGGTCTTTGATGACAAAGATGAGATTAATAAGGCAAAGCTAAGACTTCCCTATATTGCAAATCTAATGAGTCAGCTTAAGGATGATGGGGTTATTGATTTTGAAAGGATGCCACTTACTGTAGGCGAAGCAAGGCGGGCATTACTAAGCAGGTTATAGATGAAAACAGGTCTTAGAGAAGGCTTCACAACAGGTGCAGCTTCAGCGGCTGCCGTTATGGCGTCACTGATAGCACTGGTTTCAAAAAAATCTCCTGCCTATGTGGAGATAAAGGTGCCCGCAGGATTTCTCAAAATCCCTGTAGCTAAATATCTAATATCAGATAACTATTCAAAATCAGTAGTGATAAAAGATGGCGGAGATGACCCAGATAACACTCACAACATTGAGATAGTAGCTGAGGCGTTTTTTGACAACTGGATTGATGATTTTAAAACATTTAAGGAACTGAAATTATCAAACTCATTTAAATTCTATACTTCAGAAGGGGTAGGTGTGGTTACCCGTAAAGGATTACCTGTATCTATTGGAGAACCCGCAGTGAACCCTGTTCCCAGAAAGATTATAAAGGAAATTGCGGAAAAACTTATTGCAGAGCTTAATCTTAAAAAGAAACCAAGCATAGTAATATCAGTGCCTCAGGGGAAGGAGATTGCCAAAAAAACACTTAATGAGAGATTGGGAATTATAGGCGGAATATCTATATTGGGGACTACTGGAGTAGTAAAGCCTGTATCCATGGATGCCTTTAAAGAAAGTATAAAAATGGCTTTAAATGTGGCATATAACACTGATAGTGCCCAGCTGGTGTTATCTTTTGGTAGACAGAGCGAAGTTGCTGCTATAAATCTGCTCAAGGGCTCAGAAGAAAGCTATGTGCTTATGGGAGACCATTTTCATTATGCTCTCTCTGAGGCTAAGGAAATGGGTTTTAAAAAAATTATCATTGGCGGTCAGCTTGGAAAAATTTTGAAGGCTTTACTGGGTTTTAAAAATACCAATGTAAAATACGGCGAGTTTGAGATTGCAAAAGTTATTGATTATTTTAGATCCATCGGTGTATCAGAAAAGGATATGGAGCTGCTAAAAGATGCCAATACAGCAAGACATCTGCTGGAGATTATTGAAAAGGGAAAAAAAGATTATATAGTGGAGATAGTGGCAAAAAAATTTAAAGAGACTTTTAATACAGAGGTGCTTTTAGTTTCCTATGACGGAAAGGTTTTGGCAAGAGCTTAAAATTTACATTATTGGTGTGCCCTGCTCTTTTTATGAGGGGCTTTCAAAGGAGTCATTATCAATCCTGGAAAGGGCTGATAAAATTTTTTCCAGCTCGAGAATCTATAATAACTTGTCAGGCTTAGAAGGTATTAAAGATAAACTTAAGGTCTTTACGGATAAGTTATCTGGTCTGCCTGAGCTGATTTCAAGAGAAAAGGGGAATGTAGTAGTGTTGGCTACAGGTGATCCCAATTTTTTTGGTATAGCATCTTTTCTTAAAAAACATTTTAGTAAAAATATTGAAAAAATTATTCCGGCTGTATCTACAATGCAGGAAGCCTTTGCAAGGATAAAACTGAACTGGGATGACGCAGCTTTTTTCAGCCTTCATGGAAAAAGCAGAGAGGGGCTAACGTCTTTTCTCCTCACACATAAAAAAGGTTTTATATTTACTTCAAACAGCTCTGATGCCCTTTTCATCCTGAAAACATTAAAGGATTTGAGATTGGAAGATTATAGGCTTCATATATTTGAAAATTTAGGTACTGACATGGAAAAGATAAGTTCTATAAGTTTCCCTTAT
>OGCI01002913.1_pt1 | contig 10317 bp, 8 predicted proteins | sample 1570021 | NCBI WGS metagenome assembly OGCI01 (sample SAMN06264664, study PRJEB24512) | hot springs metagenome | isolation source: Hot spring water | place: South Africa: Tshipise | collected 2015-06-21
AGAACCTCTTTGACCACCACGCTGATCTTGCCCACCAGCGTGCCGCTGCGCGTGGTGGAGCCGGACGCCTGCGAGCTGGTTTTGCCGCTGAGAGACCACTCCGGCAACATACTGAGCAACGGTCCCACGCCCGGCTTGGTGGACGCCGAGTCGCTCTTGCTGGTTTTGGTATCGGCGCGGCTCGAGGCGGTCGTGCTTTCGTAGATGAGCACCGTCAGCACATCGCCTTCCTTCACCGCCTTGCGGTCGGCATACATGCTGCGGGTACCATCCTTCCACAGCGAATCGGCTGCCACCCCAGTTATCAGCAGAGCAACCATCACTATCGTCAAGACACGCATCGTTCTCCCTCCATCTCACTGCACGCTGACCATGAGCGTCTCCGAATCCACCACCGTGGCAAGCAAGGTCTTGCGCGTGTCGGTGACCTGCGCCCGGATGCGTGCGCCGGCTTTACCGTCCTGCAGAGCCACTGCTGTTGCCTCCACTACAGCACCGTCCAGCCGAACCAGCAGTTTCACGTTCTGTCCGGCACGAACCACCGCTGGCTCATCCACCGCAGAACGCCTCAGCATGTGCCCCGACGCTACCGTGCGGCGTGCCACCTTGCCAATCACTTCGGATACATCCGCGACCAGATCGTCCGCATCGGGCGGCAGAGAGACAGGACGCATCTGCACATCCTCCTCCCGAATCGCCTCGCCTGTTCGGATGGCACGTGTTGCCACTGCCACCAGCTGCGTCCGCTTGACCCTCAGCCGCACGTTCACCGTCACGGCTGGCGCACCTGCTCCGCAGACTACCCGCACCGGAACCAGATACAGTCCACCGCCCAGCGCCTTTGGGTCACCTGCGCTCATCTGCGGCTCGTTGCTGGGCAGGGAAAGATCGCGCACGGGCGCGTCACACTCCAGTGTGGCGTCATCGCCCAGCGGCAGAGATTCGCGCATCTTCTGCATCGCACACGACACCATCTGCTGTGCTTGCAGGATCCGCGTTTCGCGGCGCACCACCGCCCGTGCGGGCATCGCAATCTCGAAACCTTCTGGTTGAAAGCCGTGCTGGCGCAGTCGGGTAATCAGCTGTTCACGGGCAAGGGTGCGCTCCAGCCCGGGCAGCGGCGAGGCGCCCAGCACCACAGCTCGCAGTCGCGCCTCTGTGTGCGCGTCCATGCCGTTAAAGGTCGCCACCTCGCCCAGCGTGAACTGGGAGCCGCGCACGACATTGACCTCCTGAACCTCAATGCGCGGTTGCTGGAGGCACCACGCGGCGGATGACAGACAGACAGTTATGACGACCAGAGCGGTTCTCACCGTGCATCACCCTATCGCCTCAGGTTGTTGGCGATGTTCAACATCTCGTCCGAAGTCTGGATGGCTTTCGCGCTGATCTCGTAGGCGCGCTGGGCGATAATCATCGCCACCATCTCGTCCACGATCTGCACGTTGGACATTTCCAGCATGTTTTGGGCAAGCGTGCCGAAGCCCTGCTCGCCCGGAGCACCCTCAACCGGGTCGCCCGACGCAGCGGTGGGCTTGTAGAGGTTCTGCCCGATGTGATGCAGTCCGCTCGGGTTCACGAAGCGGGCAAGCTGAATCTGCCCGACCTCGTCGGGGGTGCTCTGCCCTGCTCTGAGCACCGATACGGTGCCGTCCTTGCCGACCGTGACCACCTGCGCGTCCTGCGGAATGATGATTTCGGGTTCCAGCGGGTAGCCGTCGGAGGTGACCAGCCGTCCCTGCACGTCCAGTTTGAACGCGCCGTCCCGCGTGTACGCCACCGTACCGTCGGGCAGAAGCACCTTGAAGAACCCGTCGCCCTCGATGGCGAGGTCTGTGGGGTTGTCGGTCTTCTGCAGGGTACCGGTGGTGAAAATGGTCGCTGTGGAGACGGGACGGACGCCCAGTCCCACATTCAGCCCGGTGGGTACCTGTGCCCCTCGTGCGGCTGTGGCGCCCGCCGGACGCAGTGTCTGGTAAAGCAGGTCCTGAAAATCGGCGCGACTGCGTTTGAACCCAACGGTGTTGATGTTCGCCAGGTTGTTGGCGATGACGTCCAGATGCAGCTGCTGTGCCGCCATACCGGTCGCCGATGTGAAAAGCGCCCGCATCATCTTCGAAGAACCTCCTCCTCACGTTCCATGCTGTCTGATGTCCCCTCGGTCAGTCGGGGACTGTCATCGGCTTCCGTGCCTGGCGCACGCACGGTCCAGCCGAAAACCTGAAGTTACACTCTACCGACGTCGTTGACCGCCTTCTGCAGCGTCTCATCATGCGCCAGAACAGCCCGATGCGACGCCTCGTAGGCGCGCATCGCCACGATCATGTCCACCATCGCCTGCACGACGGAGACGTTGGAGCGCTCCAGTGCACCCACCTGCAGGTTGAACCGCTGTAAAGGTTGCGCAGTCCCCGCAAAGCGGTTCGCTCCCTCTTTGACGGCGTTTTCCACCTGCACGATGCGCAGGCGGTCTATCACCTGACCGTTCGCCAGCACATCCCCGTTCGGGGCGATGCTCAGTGTGGCGTCTGCACTGCGGATGACGCCTCGTGACCCCAGCACAGGCATCCCGTCTGCGGTCAGCAGCGTGCCGTCCCCGCTCTGCCGAAAGGCGCCGTCGCGTGTGTAGCGTTCTCCCTGCGGCGTGTTGACCACGAAGAAGCCATCGCCGTCGATTGCCACATCCAGCGACCTCCCCGTGAGAGTGATGGGCGCAGGGCGCATGTCGGTTCGAATGCTATCTACCTCGGCACCAAACGGGAGCGTGCCCAACGTGGGTGCAGGCGAGCCTTTGAGCGGGTCGTGATGCCGCCATATCGCCGCTTCGAGCGCGGTGCGGAACGCCACTTCATCCGCCTTGTAGCCGGTTGTGTCTGCGTTCGCAAGGTTGCTGGCGATGGTCTCGTGCCGCACCTGTTGTGCCAGCATCCCCGACGCCGCAATGTTCAGTCCACGCAACATAGAGACTTGCTCCACAGTGAAATCTCAAGTGCCGTGTGAAATACCGGTAAGGATTATCGGCAGGCGCAGCAGGGTTCTTTACGGGGGGGGGAAAGGCGGTGTGTTATAATGAAACCGAAATGCTATCACGTTTGGCTGAGAAGGTAAACAGCGATCGGATTATTGGGCGAGTGCTGTCCCCGCAGGTGATACCTGCCTACCGATGGGATGCCCTTGCCGGGTTACTCGGTGGTATCTATATGGGGGCGATATTCCCCTTTGTGATGCGCATCGCCCGCGCCGACCTGCACGCGAGTCGCCTCGAGATCAGTCTGTTGACCGCTGCGCCCTTCATCGGCAGTCTGCTGGCGCCACTGTGGGCACGGCAGATGGTGGGCAGGTCGAAGATGCCTTTCTGTGTCTACTCGTGGACCTTTGCGCGCGCCCTCTTCTTCGGCATGTTTCTCGTCACCCATGCATGGCAATTCGTGCTGTTGATCGGCACGGCGCAGATTATCGGCTCTATCTCTGGACCTGCCTACACCGCCCTCATGAAGGACATCTATCCCGACGAGGAGCGGGGCAGGGCGATGGGGCTGGTGCGTGTAGGGGCATATAGCGCGCTGTTTCTGGTGTCGTTTCTTGCCGGACACCTGCTGGATGCCGGCGTGCCGTTCAAGGTACTGTTCCCGATAGCGGCGTGCATCGGCATCGGAGGCGCGTGGTGTTTCAGTCGGGTGCCGGTGCGCGAAACGGTCGCCCCTGCGGAGCCGCAAAAGCCTGTGTCCGCGATAGCTTTCTGGCTGGACACGGTTGCCATTCTGCGACACAACCGCGGGTTCCGGTGGTTTGCCGCCTCGGTGATGGCTTACGGCTTCGGCAATCTGGTGGCGTTTACCCTCTACCCGCTGTATCAGGTGGACCGCCTGAACATCACCAACACGCAGGTAGCGACTCTGACCAACGCTGCCTCCGTCTCTTCCATAGTTGCCTTTATGTACTGGGGACGTTTTATGGATCGGCACGGTGCGCTATGGACGGCGCTGGTGAACATCCTGATACAGTGCGTGATGCCGATTATCTACTTTTTCTCTGGCGAGTGGTGGCATCTGATACCGGCTGCGGTGGCGCAGGGCGTTGCGGGAGCAGGCATCGAGCTGGCGTACTTGAACGTGATATTGACCCTCTCTGAGGAAGGCAAAGAGGCGCAGTATCAGGCGCTGCACAGCATGTTACTGGGCATCCGGGGGACGGTGGCGCCGTTCGTTGCCGTGCCGTTGTTGCGTGCTTTTGGCTTCCATGCCAGCTTCATGATGTGTCTGGCGCTGATGCTCATCGGTGCGTATACGCAGGCGGTGTCGCTGAGTGCCTACCGAAAGCGAGGCGTCTAAGCCGCCTTCCGATAGCTCTCGTACTCCACTTCTTCTTCTGCAATATAGATGGGCAGTTCGGTGTCGTCTGCCATCTCCCAAGCCTCGGAGTCGTACGGCTCGGGCTGGGCGATCAGCACCAGAACGGTGTAAAACGCCACTGCTGCGATGAGATAGGCGAAGAAAGCCCACATCCGTGTGTTTCACCTCGCTGAAGCGCGTTGCGGAATCGCAGATTAATAATCGGCTGTCGCACGGCGAATCTGAAGGACGCCCTGCAGCGACGGCAAAAAACCGGTATTGTGCCGGAGGGCAGAGGGCAGACGGGCGTTTCTGCCCCCTGCTACAGAGTGCTTATTCCGTGTATGTCGCTTCGGGTTGTGCCGGTGTTTCCTTCTGAGTGGAGCTGACCACCTGCTCCACCAGGGTGTTCACCTGCTGAACCAGCTCGGGTGACGCCGCTTTGCCGGTCAGGCTCTGCACCAGATTCAACACTTGGCTGGCAATCTGGGGCACCACACTGCCGTCGCCGCCAAGGGGTGAGCCTTTCATCAGCCCATCCACGAACGCGCCAACGCCCATGCCCTTGAAGTACTGTTGCACCATGTTCGCCATCATGCCCGGGTCGCCAAAGATGACGAACTGCCCGTTGCTCATGAAGCGCCCGATGGACTCGGCGACAGCCCTCTGGATATCGCGGCTGGCTTCGATCTGGAGTTTGGTCAGCTCGAAGCGCAACGCGGCATCGCTGAAGGTCTGCTTGTTCTCCAGCGCCTGCCGTTCCACTTCCACCTGCGCCTTGTGTACTTCCACCTGCTCGCGGGCGATGTTCACGTCCACCATCTTCAGCGCCTGCTCGCCCTGAGCCACCAGCTCCTTCGCGCGGGCTTCGGCGTCCGCCTTGCGCAGGATTGCCTGAGCCTCCATCTCTGCCGCCTTCTGCTGAGCCTCGGCACGTTTCACCTCGGCGTATGCCTGCACCTCGGCTTCCACCTGTCGCTTTAGCCTGTCCTGCTCGATCTGCTGTTTGGCGGCGATCAGCTTGGTTTCCGCCTCACGTTCCGCCTGCGCCGTCACCTGCACGGTGATGATGTCCTGGTTCGCACGCTCACGCTCTGCCTGCGCCTGCAACGCCTCCTGTTCTGCCTCGGCGCGCTGTTTCTCTTTCATGGCGACGGCGATCTCCTTCTCGCGCTCGGCGACTTCGATTGCCTTCGCCCGCCCGATGTCGGTTTGCCTCAGCTCCTGCTCTTTCAGCACCAGTGCCTTGTCGCGCTCGATGGCTGTGCTCTGCACGGCGAGATCGCGCTGGATCTCGGCTTCCTTCACCTGCCGCTCCTGCTCGATCTGGTAGGTCTGCGCTTCGCGCTGTTTCTCGGCGCGGACTTTCGCGACCTCGGTCGTTTGCTGTGCCTCCGCCTCCGCCTGCTGACGCTCCAGTTCCAGCACCTCTTTGCGCGTCTGCACGTTCTTCAGCGTCATCTCGCGCTGGGCGTCGCGCTCGATGCGGTTGCGCTCTACAAGCGCCGCCTGCGTGATCTCCGTAATCTTCTTCTTGCCCTGCGCATCGAAGATGTTGTTGTCGGAGAGCAGCTCCTGAGAGGTCTGGTCGAGGCGCGAGATGGTGACCGACTCCAGCGTCAGTCCGTTCTGCTGGAGGTCGCTGACCACCAGCTGGTGCACCGCACTGGCGAAGGCGTCGCGCTGGGCATGAATCTCCACCAGGTCTTTGGTTGCCGCTACACTGCGCAGGGCAGATACCAGCTTCTCGAATACCAGCGCCGACACCGATTGCGAGTCCACCGACTTGTCGCCCAGCGAGCGCGCGGCGTTCAGTACGTCCTCCTTCATCGCCCGCACCTTGATGTAGAACTCCGCCTTCACATCCACACGCAGGTTGTCGCGGGTGATCAGCGCGTCGGGACCTTTGCGTTCTACCTCCAACTTCATGGTCTCCAGCGACACCGGCACCACCTTGTGCACCACGGGAAATACCAGAGAGCCACCGTCAATCAGAACATGTGTGCCGCTCCAGCCGGTGCGCACGAAGGCAAGGTTCGCCGACGGTTTCAGGTAGAAGCGCTTGATCGCCAGCGCCAGCGCCGAGAAGAACATCACCACCACGCCGACGATGGACGACACCAGCGTCTGCGTCCACGCCCACCCCAGATAGAAGGGCGCGAAGATGAGCAGTGCCCCAATCAACACGAACAGTAACGCCGTCATAGGGCTACCTCCTGTTGCGACGTGTTATCCACAAACGGGTTCTCTTCCACGAGATAATGCCCCGTTTCGACCTCGTAATCAGTGACAACTACAGGTGTGCCCGCGGCTATTGGCGCGCTTTGCGCGGACACACGGCAGCTGATACGATGCACCGTGCCCACCCAGTCGTGCACGTCCGCCACACCGCTGCGCTGGTCGATGGTGAATACCGCCACGCCCGTCGCACCGATCAACCGTTCGCGCGATGTGCTCGGCACCTGCCCAGCCTGAAGAAAACGTCCAATGACGCTCGATAATCCTCGCGCCATGAGTGAGGTACCCAGCAGGCTGATTGTCATGCTCACCCACACGTAGAGCGCTGGCACACGCAGTATCGGGTGCAACGCCTGATTGCTGACCAGCCCCAGCACACCCCACAGCACCATACAAAATGGCAACATGACCGAGATGGGCACGCCGCGCCCGATGCCGAATGCCTCCAGCAGCTGGGTTAGCACAGACTCCGGCTGTTCGCCCGCATAAGCATCGTGCAAGCCTTCAGCGTGCTCTACAGACGCCACAGCGTGGACATCCGAATCCGCGTCTGCCATGTCGCCATGATTGACGTCATGCTCCAGGTCCGCGCCGTGCTCCAGATCCCCATGCTCAGCGCTGACTTCCTGCCCGGCATCGCCCGTCTCTGAGTCCGCAGCCTCGCCGGGTTCTGACCCTGTGGTGGCGAACCCGATTGCGGATACCACCGAGAACAGCACCCCCACGACCAGCGGCAAGGCAAACAGCAGGTTCCACCATTGCAGTAAGTTGCGAAGGCTTTCCATTTCCCTCACCCGCATTCATTTATGTCGACACAACATTGCGGACGAAGTTACTGAGGGTCACGCTTCCAGTTGTTGCTTCAATATAGCAATCTAGAGAGGGCGGTGTCAATCTGCCTGGACGGTGTTTCAAAAATCCTTGCAGGCGCCAGCTTTGACCGCAGAAACGTTGTACCAAGCGCTTTCAAACCCCTCTCCCGACCTCTCCCCGACGCGGGGAGAGGCGCCGACTCCCCTTTCCTCGCGGAGAAAGGGCAGGGGGTTAGGGCCCCAGTCCAAAACGCGCAGCCTTTACTTAACACCCTCATCTGGCTGTACGAACGCCTGTGCTCTGATACAGACAGTAGATATTCGCTTGGTAGTACCAGTACCATGGAGAGTAAGACCGTAGAAACCACATTGAGCATGAGCAAGTGCATTATGTATAATGCCGTTGCAGGTTTGGTCTTAATGTGGTGTTCTTATGGTCGGAGCCAAGGACGCAATCGAGAACCTCTGCGGTGAGCCTTTGTTTTGGAGTAGCCGGGATGGAGACATCGTGGGAGTGGATCATACGTCGACCTGAAGGACAGTTTCTGGAGCGGAAGAGTTGTTACCAGCGAAAGCCCGGTACTGCCAGACCCCGTTCCTTGAAAGACTGCATCGGTGATGTTGCCGAGTCGTTAGTGGCTATGGCAAATGCAGACGGAGGAGCTGTTGTTCTGGGCGTGGAGGATGACGGAACGATCACCGGCATCCCGGAGCGTTACTCCCTGGAGAGAGTCAGGCAACAGCTCGGCGACTACATCCAGCCGCGCCTGCAAGTTCAGGGCACCGAGATTCAGGTGTCCGGCAAAACGCTCTGGGTCTTTTCGACCGATTGGAGCCCTGAAGTACACCATCTGACCGATGGAAGCTACCTCTTACGCATTAATGACAGGAACGTGCCTTTCCCCGCTGACCGGATTGAAGCTATCAAATTGTCACGCCGCTATCGGTTAGCAGAGAGCCAGTACTTCCCAGAAGCAAGTTTGTTGGACCTCGATATGGGCTTAGTACATGAACTTTGTGAACGAGCGGGGCGCTTTATGGCGGCGGAACAGGCACTGGCCCACTATCGCCTGGCAGAGCCTGTCAACGGCAGATGGCGTATCACCCTTGCCGCCCTCTTGCTTTTCGCAAAGGATGCGGCTCGGTGGCACCCGCGCTGTGGCATTGAGTTTGTCCGGTGGCGTGGGAACGAGCGACTGAGCGGGGCAGAGTTCAACGTCGTGAAGCGCATTCGCTTTGAAGCGCCGTTGCTTCGGCTCATCGAGCAGGCGTTTGAACAGATTCAGCAACAGATTCCAGAACGGCACTATCTGGCGGCTCTGTTTTTTGAGGAAAGGCTTGAATATCCAGCCTTTGCGTGGCAGGAAGCTATCGTTAACGCTGTTGCTCACCGGGACTATAGCCTCACTGGTAGCGCGGTAGAGGTTCACCTTTTTGACAATCGAATGGAGGTTCGCAGTCCAGGCGGGCTGATCGAACCGGTTACGTTAGACCACTTGCGCCGGCGAGAGCGTATCCACGCCTCTCGCAATCCCCGCATTGTGCGCGTGCTTGTCGATTTCGGCTACATGCGCGAACTGGGAGAGGGTATACCGCGCATGTATCAGGTAATGGAGGGAGAAGGGCTTCGCCCCCCGGAGTTCTCCGTCGACGGCGGGTGCTTCGTGACCACTCTGTACAGCGAACCGGTCTACCGCCCAGAGACCATGAATTGGCTTCGGCAGTATGAAGGGTTGGGATTGAGCAGTCGTCAAATCCGCCTGCTGGCTTTCGCACGTGAACACGGAGGACGGTTCACCAGTCGCGAGTATCAGCGGCTCGCCAATATCGGCGTTTATGAAGCGACAAGGGATATTCAACAATTGCGACGCAAAGGCATTATTCATCTTGCAACACCGAGGGGCAGAATCTATGTAGTCACAGGCTGGGGGGGTGCACCTCGAACCATGCCGCAGGAGCTTCTTGCCTTGAAGCCGGTGCTTGACGAGAAAGGATATGTGAAAAACGAGGACATATGTAAGGTGCTCAATCTGGAACCATGGAAGGCGCGTAGAGTGGCTCAGATGCTGGTTGATATGGGACGGCTGGTTCCAGAGGGGGAGAAGCGCGGAAGACGTTACATTCGGGCAAGAAATATCGAGTAGTCTCAGACAGTTATCGAGCTGTCTCAGTGAAGGCATCTCGAAATGAGACGATATGATAACTTCATCGGCATGGACGCTGCGCCAGTAGAGCGGTTCTGGTCGCGATTGCACATACCTGTGATCCTTTTAGCAACAGGTTTTGAATGCCCTCACACCGTGCTGAAGTGCACCGTTACGACACTTCCACCTGCGTCCTCAACCGCAGGAACGCCTGCCGTCCAGCGCGAACAACATATCGCAATATCCAGACAGCGTAGGGGTGTTACGGAATATGAAACGAATACTGCTTGCCCTGCTTGTGGTCGCCTCCTCAGGGATAGCCGTGCTGATGGTCTCATGTGGCAGACAGCAGACGGCGACTTCGGGAGCGAAGGAACTGGAGGTCGCCTGCTTCAAGGGCGGTTACGGCATCGACTTCTTCGAGCAGGCGGCGCGGGAGTATGAACAGCAGCATCCGGGGGTAAAGATCAAGGTGTGGGGCAATCCGCGCGTGTGGGAACAACTGCGTCCACGCTTCGTGGCAGGCAATCCACCCGACCTCACCTATCCGGGCTGGGGGATGGACCACTGGGCGCTGGTTTACGAGGGGCAGGTCATCCCTCTGGACGAGTACCTCGACTCGCCCCCACACGGGAAGACGGAAGGCACCTGGCGCGAGACGTTCGAGCCTTCCCTGCTGGAGCTGTGCCAGTATCAGGGCAAGACCTACATGCTTCCCTATTTCTTCAGTATGCTGGGCTGGTGGTACAACAAGGACATGTTCGAGAAGAACGGCTGGAAGCCACCGCGCAC
>OGCI01002915.1_pt1 | contig 10309 bp, 5 predicted proteins | sample 1570021 | NCBI WGS metagenome assembly OGCI01 (sample SAMN06264664, study PRJEB24512) | hot springs metagenome | isolation source: Hot spring water | place: South Africa: Tshipise | collected 2015-06-21
GGTTCCAAACAAAACTATTCACGGTGCCCGACCAGAGGTCTATCACACTCTCTAACCGACCCGATACCTCGTCATAAGCATAAAGCTCCCAGTGATGCCCGTTCAGAGCATCACCCCGACTGACCGAAAATCGGCTCCCATCGGGGTTGTACTCGTAGTATCGATAGTACTCCACTTGACCTGTCCGCTCCTCGCTTGCCAACCGACCTGCAGGCGTGTAAGTATAGACCGTCGTGTCCCCACTCGGACGCTCCACGCTCTCCTCCACACGGCCCAGCAGGTCATAGGTGTACTTGTAGCCTATCAACAGACTGTTATCCGCTAGCCGCTTGTGCTCCACCTTCCAAACTTGACCCACCTGCGCAGGCATATCCGCACCATAGTAGGTGTACGCCACATAACTCCCGTTCGGATAGGACTCCTTCTGCAGGCGTCCTGTGTGCAGGTCATACTCATACACCACCTGACCCCGATAGTCGCCTATCGTCTGCACCCGACCCAGCGCATCATAGGTCGTCTCTATCGTACGGATTGCCTGATTGCTCGCATTCAACTCCCGCTCAAAACGCTTCCTGCCGGCTCGGTCATACTCCGCAGAGACCGCCACGACCTCTATCCCATCGCCACAACAGCCACGCTGTTCCCGCACACGACCCCACGCATCATAACTATAATCCCGACGCCCCGCGCCGTCCTGCACCCATACGCGACGGTTCTCACCATCCCAGCCCATCGCCACATCGGCACTGCGCGGATAGTCTATCCCTCGTAAGCGTCCCCAGTTGTCGTGAGTGTAGGTCGTCACCTCACTGCCATCAGAGGTCTGCACCTCCCGGCGGGTTAGCCAGCCTGCACCTCCGTAGTCCATCGCACGCCAATAACCGCCTGGTACCACCACTCGGCTCATCTGTCCCCGACGCGCCAAGTTGGGGTCATTCGCACCATAGTACTCATACACCGTCTCTCGCCCCAGCGGGTCTCTCACCTTCCGAACCGCCCCATACGCAGGCTCGCCTAACTCGTAGTCATACACATACTCGGTCATCGCCCCTTCAGGGTCTCTCACCGTCTTCACATCGCCATAAGCCGTGTAGGTGTACTCCCACACATGCCCCAACGCGTCGGTGACCTTCCAGAGCCTGTCGCTGTCTGGGTAGTAGGTGTAGTCCGTGCGCGCTCCTGTCGGCTTCTTGCTCCAGAGCAACTTGCCTTCCGTATCGTAGTGCCACTCCCAGACCAAGCCTGCGGGGTCTTGACGCTTCACCACCTGATACTGAGCGTTGTACCACAGACGGGTCGTGAGCCGTGCCGTGGTGTTGTTGCCCCCTTGCGTTATCCGCGCCACCACAGACGACTGAAAGCCGTACTCCACCCACACGCCCGTCGGGTCTATCCAGCGACTACTGCCACTTTTCCAAGTGCCGTTGTTCTCATCTATGACACCCAAGTTCGAGTAGCTGGCGCGCCACAGATTCCCCGCTGGGTCGCGAAACCACTGCAGAACATCACCGCTCCGCCGAAGATACCCGTACCGCCATACCTGACCCAAGCGGTCAGTCCAACTCGTCACATTCCCACGACTATCGTGGCCAAAAACAATCGCGTACTGGCGGCTCTGCTCGTTTTCATCCGCTACTACAGGATAGCGCACGCGCTCCAAACGCCCTTGAGTGTTGTAGACCAGTTCCCACTCACGCCCTGTAAAATCGCGCACCTTCCACAACCGATTGCCTGAATAGGTCAGGCTCAACTCTCGCCCATAGCGGTCGCGCACGGTGGTCAGGAGACCGTTTTCGTAAACCAACTGCGTCGTGCGTTCGTAGGCGTCCACGATTGCTTCCAACACGATACCCGCTTCGCTCATCCCTTTGCATAGGGAAATTGTACTAAACCGCCAAAATGAGTAAAAATACTCAGTCCCGAGTAAAATTACCTATGACTTCACCCCAGAATGCCCCCCAAAAAGGCTCTATTTGGGCAGAGCCATAGGTAAATTTACCTATGACTAAGTAAATTTACTCATGGGGCGCATTGCACGATTTACTCATTCGGTAGGTCAAATGACCTATTCGTGGCAGGAACCGAGGTGACGATGGCGAACTAACTGCCCAGTGGAGGTGTTCGCATGCGAAACCCGATAGTGAAGGTGAGACTGTGGTGTTCGGACACTGCTCTTCGGGACTATCTTCAGCGTGTGCTAGAGCGGTGTGAAGAGATTCAAGTGGTGCTGCCCCCCCACGCTGAACCTGTAGAGGCAGAGGTAGTGGTAGATGGCTTCTTGACACCGTTGGAGGTGTCGCGGTTGCAGAGTTTGGCGGATTATGGTTCGGTGGGGCGGGCGGCGCATGCGTTATGTATCAGCGAGCGCACTTTGCAGAATGAGTTAGCGTCGATTCGTTCCAAGTTGGGGGTGAAGAGCACGCTGGAGGCAGTGGTGTGGGCGTTTCGGAAGGGGCTGGTGCGATAGGCAAATACGCAAGATACTCTGTCATAGCGGAATTTATCAACGCCTTCGGGACCGAGCGCGAAAGTGCGCTTGCGTTTGCAGGACTCTCGCCCCACTCATCTAATAACTATAACGACGATGCGTATTCTCTTCGGGTTTTGGATTGGGTTGTGTATCGGGGCGGTCGCCTTTGCGCAGGCGGAGCTGGATGTAGAGAAAGTTCAAGCCCGCTACCGCACCCTGATACAGGACATCTCTACCGAGCGGATTGCGGACACCATACGCCAACTGTCATCGTTCGGGTCGCGGGTGGCAGGCTACGAAGGCTCTGAGCGCGCTGAGGACTACATCGAGCAGCAGTTCCGCCAAATCGGCTTAGAAGAGGTCAAGCGTGAGCCGTTCTGGGTGACCGTGCCAATAGACAAGGGCGCCTCACTGACCTACCAGCAAAACGGCACGCAACGCACGGTGCGCCTGTATAGCCTGTGGCCCAATCAGGTGCGCACCTCGCAACTACCCCCTGCAGGCGTGACGGGCAACCTGATTTATGTGCGCGACGGGCAACTCCAACGGTTTCGGGGCAAGCAGGTGGAAGGCAGTATCGTGCTGATGGACTTCAACTGCGGGACGAACTGGCTCAACGCAGGACGGCTGGGCGCACGCGCCGTGGTCTTTATTGAACCCGAAGAGACCACCCGCGGGGAGGCGGAGGCGAAGTTCATCGGAATCCCGTTAGATGTGCCTCGCTTTTGGCTTCCTCGCGAGGAGTCGGCGAGGCTGATCGCGCTGGCACGCGCACGCCCCGACAACCGCGTCGCGCTCAAAGCGCAGATGCCTTGGGAGCGACGCGAAAGCCATAACATCGTGGGCGTTATCCGAGGAAGCGACCCCGAACTGCGCAACCAGTGGATTGTGGTCACCGCCTACTACGACTCCATCTCCATCGTGCCCGCCTTAGCACCGGGCGCGGAGAACGCTGGGGGCATCGCCAGCCTGCTGGAGTTGGCACGCCTATTCAAGAAGCACCCGCCCAAGCGCAGTGTGATGTTCGTGGCGATGGGAGGGCACTTCCAAGCGCTGGAGGGCGTGCGCCAGTTCATCGAGCGACGCCTGCCTGAATGGAGCCGACCGAATGTGTTCGAACGAGTAGGCAACACGCGCTCCACACCGCCCGACATCTATGCGTTCATCGGCTTAGACCTCTCCAGCCGTTCCACAGGGGTCGGGGTGTTCTACAAGGGCTGGTTCTATGATATGCGCGAGGACATCCAGCGCTTCTTCACCGACATCGGGCGCGTGATGCGCGAACACGCCGAGCGCATCGCACCCGTGCTGGGTACTACCCCGAACAAAATCTTTGCTGACGGCATCAACGCCGTACAGGGGCGATACTGGCGTACTTACATCCCCGGCAAGCCCGCCTTTGACGCCGAGGCGGCGACCTTAGCGGGCGCGTGGGGGCTGACGCTCGCCACAATTGAGGACTCGCGCCCCCTCGTGGACACACCGTTTGATACCTACGAAAACTGCAACATCGCCAACCTCACCCTACAGGTCAAGACAATCGCCTGCCAGTTAGACCATGTGTTCCACGACCCGAACAAGCGGGGCGACTTCGCCTTGCGCCTCCCGATTGACAAGCCGTCCGAGTGGTCGCGCATGCGATTGCAGGGCGGGTTCGGGCGACTGCACGGCAATGTGTACCTGTTTGACCCCAACCGCAGTTTCATCCCCAACACCCCCATCAACGACTCTATCGCTGTCGTGCGCCACTGGATGAAAACGATGATGGGCGTGCGGGGGAATATGATCCAGCTGGTGGACGACAGCGACCCCGTCCCGCGCAATCAAGCGAAGTTCGACTTTGCAGGTATCCCGCCAATCACCGCCTACGGCTGGCGACGCGAGTTTGAAATCAACGCCTACAAACTCAACCCCGAAACGGGAGCGATTGACTACGCACCCGACCAAGGCATTCAGGGTGCGGCGAACTACCCCATCAACATCCGCATGACCGTAGGCGAGAAGGAGACGCCCATCATCGTGTTCCGCTGTGTGGCGACCTCCATCTACGACCTGATTGACCCACAGACGCTCAGCCCGCTGACCACGATGGAGCTCTACGACGGCGACACGAACGGCACTCCCCGCATGTACGGCATGATTATGACGCCCAAGGATGTGCCCCTATCGTCGTATGTGGAGGATGTTGCGGTGATTTTCTCCCAGCCCGGCTCGCGCCTCAAAATCAAGATGGGGATGGGTCCGGGCGCCGACCGCCTCCTGCTGTTGAACTCCACCCCCGAAGACCCTGAAGGAAAGGGTTATCTGGTGGGGGGCGACCCACGCGAGGCACAGGGCTTCACCGTGCCCACCTTTGACCCCAAGACGCTCTCCGAGCGCGACCTAATCGCGCGTGGGGGCACCATCTCGTTCACCGCCCTGCGCGTAGCGGAGGATATGTTCACCTTGAACGACTATCGCATCCGCACGCTCGCCAAGCACCGCATCGTCAACAAAGGGATTGACGAACTGCACGCGCTCGCTAAGGGCGCGCTGGAGAAGGCACGGCAAGCGCTGGCAGAGCGCGACTACGCCAGTCTGGATGTGTACGCCCGAATGGCGTGGGGCTACTCGGCACGGGCGTACCCTGATGTGCGTGCCACCGCCAACGATGTGGTCAACGGCGTCATCTTCTATTTGGCGCTTCTCATCCCATTCGCCTACTTTATGGAGCGCTTGCTGTTCGGCTCGCCTAACCTCAAGAGCCAGCTGGTGAAAGCCTCGCTCATCTTCGTGGCGGTGTTCCTGCTGTTTCGGTATGTGCATCCCGCCTTTGAGATTACGGGCAACCCCGTGATTGTGTTCATCGCCTTCACGATGGGCGCGCTCTCGGTGATTGTGGGCGTGTTCATCTCGGGCAAGTTTGAGGAACAGCTCAAGCGCGTACGCAAGCAGACGGTGGGTACGCACAGCATCGATGTGGGGCGCATGAGCGTCGCTGCGGCGGCGTTCAACTTGGGCGTGTCCAACATGCGTCGGCGCGCTCTGCGTACCTTCCTCACGAGCCTCTCGCTGGTGTTGGTGACCTTCATCGTGCTTTCGTTCACCTCCATCGTGAATGTGTTGCGTTTCAACGAGGTGTCCGCACCGGGCGTACCCCGCTACAACGGCATCATGATGCGCACGCCCGATTGGCAACCCCTGCGTGAGTCGGCGTACCGCCTGATGAACGACGAGTTCGGGGCAACGCGTGCTGTGGCGCCCCGCGCGTGGTTCTTCGGCACTCAGATTGGCGAGCAGGCGTTCATCACGCTCACCCGCGCCGACCGCCGATTCAGCGCACGCGCCGTAGTCGGTATGACGCCCGCCGAAGCGAAGGTCGCCCGCCCCCAAGAGGCACTGATTGCCGGACGCTGGCTGGAGCCGGGCGAGCGGAATGCGATTATCCTACCCGCCAACGCCGCCGACGCCCTGAGCATCAAACCCGAAGAGGTGGGGCGTACCACCGTCAACTTCGCTGGAGTGGACTACACCGTCGTCGGCATCTGGGACAACGCGCAGTTCAAGCGCATCGTGGACCTGGACACCGAACCGCTGACCCCTGTAGACTTCATCCTGATGCAGAGGCTCCAGACTCAGGGGCGGCAAGGAGGGCAGGGTGGCTTCCGCGAGTATGTCCACTTAGAACCAGACAGCGTTGTGGTGATGCCCTATGACACGGTCATCAACTTGGGTGGGAACATCTACTCGCTGGCGATAGAGTTCGCCACCCGCAACGAGGTGTACGAGATTCTGAAGGGCGAGTTGATGCCAAGGCTCGGGCTGAACCTGTACGCAGGGCTGGGCGACCAGACCGTGCGCTACAGCACCATCCAAGCCACCTCAGGGCAGGGGCTGGAGTATGTGATTTTGCCGATGATTATCGCTGCGATGATTGTACTGAACACGATGCTCGGTTCGGTCTACGAGCGTGTGCGCGAAATCGGCATCTTCAGCGCAATTGGACTGGCACCCAACCATGTGGCGATGCTGTTCTTCGCTGAGGCGCTTGTGTACGCCGTGTTGGGTTCGGTGGCGGGCTACTTCGTGGCGCAGAGCGCGGCGCGCCTGATTGTGCTTACAGGCTGGTTCCCCGAACTCTACCTGAACTTCTCGTCGATGTCGGCGGTGTTGTCCACGATTGTGGTGGTAGCGGTGGTTCTGCTCTCCACCATCTATCCTGCGCGCAAGGCGGCGCAGGTCGCTACCCCCGCTGAAGACCGCACCTGGAAACTGCCCGAACCGGAGGGCGACACTTGGCGTATCCCGCTTCCGTTCTCGGTCACCAGCGTGCAGGCGCAGGGGCTGAGCGGGTTCATCACGGAGTGGTTCCAAGCCTACGAGGAGCATTCGGTTGGCGAGTTCATCACGCAGGAGGTGCGCAAGACGAGCTACCCTGCCGAACACGGCACCGCCTACCGCATCGAGTGCGAGGCTTGGATAGCGCCCTTTGACTTGGGTGTGAGCCAGCATGTGCAGATTGACCTCGTGCCCACCGACTATGTGGGCGTGTACGACATCCAGCTCACGCTGACCCGCCTGAGCGGAGACATCGCTAACTGGCAGCGGGTGAACCGCCGATTCTTGAACATCCTGCGCAAGCAGTTCCTGATATGGCGCACTCTGCCCCAAGAACAGCGCGATCGCTACCTCCAACAGGAGATGGCGGAGGCTTCGGTGTAACTTTAATCACGGCGGTGGCTCGATACTGGTAGTCCGCACCGATGCCTCCAACGCTCTCAAGCGCGGAGGGAAGGTTGAGGGGGTGTCTTGTAGCGAATGTTAGGATGCTTGGTACGGGTTTTGTTGGTTTTTGGCGTGGTCGCCCTCTACATGATAGCAGTCCATGAGTTCTCTGATTTGCTGAACGCACCTAAATGGATAAGGATACTATTCACGCACATATTGCTCATCCCAGCCGCTGTGTGGATAGTACTCAAAATCATCACAACCCATGCGCAACAGACCTATGAGGCAAATTCGGCTGACGAGAATGGTCTCAACTCAGAAGAGGAACCTGCACTCCAGACATCTGAGGAGCGGATGAGTGAGCAGAACAGGGCGTTCAAAACCAAATTTATCATCGCCTACACGATTGCGCTCTTTGCTTGGATAATAGGCTCGATGGTACTTGGGGGTGTGTGGGGCGCGAAGCTGGCTGAAAAGCTCCTCAATCACCATCCCGAAACGAACTTCGTGATAGTGTTGGCAGACCCACCCTATCTCTTTGCCACCTTTGGGTTAGGCATCCAAGTCCTTTTGCTCAGCATTCCTTTACTTATATACCTACCATGGGGAGGGCGCACCCGCTTGGTGAGGGAGGTCATTTACGACCAATACGGTGAACGGTTTTACAAGCACTTTATTCGGCGGTTCATCTTGCCTTCGGTACCGTTCACGCTTCTGTATACATGGATGGTGTTTGACACCTACGCTCGTTTCGCGCCGACTTACATCGCTATCAACAATTTTCTCAGCTTCACCGAGAGGCAGTACGCTTACTCTGAGATAGAGGGTGTCTACTACTACACCCATCGCATAGTACCTCGCATTTTAGGACATAAGAAGATTGTCGAGTCGCCTCACTTTCTTATTCGATTTCGTGATGGATTTGAGCATGATACAGGTAGTACGAACTACACCCATAACCTTGAGGCTCTGGAACCTCTAATGCAGAGCGTTGCCCAGCGCGCTGGAGTACCCTTCAGTCGGGTAGACAGGAGGGAGCCTACTCAAACAGCTCCCCGACCCTAATCTGAAAGCCCGACAATACCGGGTCGCCTGTGAGGGTGTCGTTCTCGTGAAGGGTTTGAAGCGTGCCATCAGGACGCCAGATTTCTACGACGCGCCGTTCGGGGTCAACCACCCATACCACCTGCACACCTGCCGAAAGCCATTGCTCAACTTTTTGACGCAGCTGACGATACGAGTCGCTCGGAGAAATGACCTCCACAACCAAGTCGGGTATCACGGTGCAGAACCCTTCACTCCAGCCCTCCTGAGGGACGCGTTCTTTGCGGACAAAAGCGACATCAGGGGCGCGCACGCTCTCCTGATTGCCTTCTCGGATGATATAGCCAGGCTCACCTGTTAGCACATCACCCGCTTTGTGCTGGAGAGCGTATTGCCCAAGGTAAACAGTCGTTCTGGAAACCACTTTCGCGTGCAGAGGGCTGGTCGGCATATATTCCACAACCTCCCCGTTGATGAGTTCGGCGCGCTTGCCAAGATAGTGTTGCGCAAACTCGTCGACAGTCATCTTGTGCTTCTGGATAGCAGGGGTGCCCATCATGCTCACCAAAGGCAGTATACCCTGTGCATTATGGAACTGAGTTGGGATGCCTCAGGAGCGTGCCCACCGCCTCTAAAACCGCTTGCGGAGTGATAGAACGCATACAAGCTAAGTTATCGTCCCGACAAGTCCAAAAACTGCAGGTAGGCGCGCAAAGATGAGAGCCGTCCAGCACAACACAAGGAGAGCCAATCGGCGCATAGTGCTGGGCTTTGCTCGGTCCGAAAATAGCGACGATTGGGGTGCCGACCGCCCCAGCGAGGTGCGAAGGACCTGTGTCCCCGCTGATGAGCAGGTCTAACTGCTCTAAGCAAACAATCAGTTCGTCCAAATCAAGTTCGCCTGTGAGCACCAAAGGTCGGTAGTGCATGTGTTGGAGTACTGCTTCCACCTGTGCAAGGTCGGATAGTGCTCCGAGCAAGAGAACCTGCGCACCTTGCTTGATGAGATGGTCTGCCACCGAAGCGAACCGCTCTGGGAACCACAGCTTGTTGGGCGCGCTGGCGCCGGGGTTAATGCCAATCAGCGGGCGTTCCCCGTGCCAGCCTGCGCGCTCTAACTTGTCCGCAACCCGTTCACGAGCGCTGGGGGCGGGGAAGAGTTCCAGTTTCCAGTCCGAGGTGTCGCATCCCAGTCGCTCCACAATCAGGCGCACCATATCGTTTATCTGGTGTCCATCAGGGGGGATGGGTACGGGGTCGGTGAGCAGTCGGCTCAGCTTGCCCTTCACACCGCCACATCGACGGGGAATGCCTGCTAAAAAGGTATGAACGGCTTTTTCCTCGCTGGTGTCCAAGATGACAGCGAGGTCATAGCGTCCTCGGCGCAGGCGCACAATCTCACGCAGCTTGCCTATGGCACCGTTTCCCAAATGACGCTGGTAGAGCGCATCGTGGTAGGGGCAACTTTGGAGTAGGGGGTAACTCCTGTCGCCCGTGACGACAGCGATGTGCGCCTTGGGGTAGCGCTTGCGCAACGCACGCAAGGCAGGAATGACATAAACGGCATCGCCCAACCCTGCACGCGTTAACACCACAATCCGTTGTGGCTGTTTGGACATCGGTTCGTGCTCTCTCCCGCTTTAAATCTCTCTCCGTCCGCTGAGGGCATAGCCCAAAGTCGCCGAGTCGGCGTAATCTAAGTCGCCTCCCACAGGCATTCCGTAAGCAATTCGCGTGACCCGAACGCCCAACGGCTTGATTAGGCGCCCGATGTAGAGCGCCGTAGCGTCCCCCTCCACAGTGGGAGGCGTCGCTAAAATCACTTCTCGGAAACTCCCTGACTGGACACGCGTGACCAGCTCGCGCAGTTTCAGGTCTTCGGGCTGAACCCCATCGGCTGGGGAAATCAGCCCATGAAGCACATGGTACAACCCGTGATACTGTTCCAACCGCTCCAGCGAGACCACATCGCGGGGGTCTGCCACCACACACAGCTGGTCGCGCTCGCGGTTCGGGTCCTGGCACAGCTCGCACAGCGGTGCCTCACTCAGAAAGAAGCACTGCTCACACAGGCGGATTTGCCGGCGT
>OGCI01002916.1_pt1 | contig 10305 bp, 7 predicted proteins | sample 1570021 | NCBI WGS metagenome assembly OGCI01 (sample SAMN06264664, study PRJEB24512) | hot springs metagenome | isolation source: Hot spring water | place: South Africa: Tshipise | collected 2015-06-21
GCCAGCCTCCCCCATCCCGGGGCTCGAGCGGACAGATCACGTGCTAATTCGAGCGGACAGATGACGTGCTAACGACACGCACGCACTTTCCGTGTTGACATTACCCTGATTTCCGGTTACCATGCGGTTCTAACTGGAATTGGCGGATGACGTAAACCACAAACTGGTGCGTAAGGGGTCAGGGCATGCCCTCCTTCCAGGTCGGCGATAAGGTCGTCTATCCGAATCACGGGATCGGGGTTATTGAAAACATCAGCGTACGGTCGTTCGGTTCGCACTGCGAGAAGTTTTACTTGCTGCGGTTGACTTGCAACCACATGACCGTGATGATCCCCTTTTCCCACGTCCAAGACGTCGGGCTGCGGCGGCTCTCCCGCAACGGCCAGCTGGAGCGGGTGCTGGCCTATCTGGGCTCCGGCATGTGCAAGTCCCGCAAGGACTGGAAGAACCGCTTCAAGGAAAACTCCGAGAAGATGCGGGTCGGCGGGTTGCTGGACATCGCCGAGGTGCTCAAGAGCCTTCTGGTGCGCCAACTGGAGAAGCCACTCTCCTTTCGGGAGAAGAGAATGCTGGAACGCGCGCGACAGATGCTGGTCTCCGAGATCGCCACTTCCAGAGGGCTGGAGGAATCCGAAGCCCTGGGGCTGATCCGGCGCGCGTTGGCCAAGGCTCAGCTCGAACTACCGGCTTGCAGTTAGAGCGGGGAGAACAATCCCAAGATCACCCGAGCACCCCACCCACTGCCTTCGGAAAGCCAGCGCGCCAGGTCGAGAGTCGCCATGGCGACGATCAGAAGCAGGAAGCCGAAACGCGCTAATTCGCTGTAGATTGCCGCCGGCAGTCGCGCCGCCAGAAGCAGCTTCGAACCATCCAACGGCGGAATGGGAATTAGGTTGAACAATGCTAAGTAAAGGCTAAGCCACAACCCGCGTGTCGCCAGCTCCGCCAGCGCGGGCGCCGCATGAGCGATCAGCGCAGCGACGGCGCCAAGGAGGATGGCGATCAACACGTTGCTGAGCGGACCCGCCAGCGCTACCAGCGCCAACCCGTTCCAGCCCCCGCGCAAGGCCCGGGGGTCAGTGTTCACCGGGCGTCCCCATCCTAAGAAGCCGCGGCCGGTGAGCGAGGTCACCGCCGGCAGGATGATGGTGCCCAGCCAATCAGCGTGGGCCAGCGGATTCAGGGTCAGACGGCCCTCCCGGCGCGGCGTATCGTCCCCCAGCCGTGCCGCGACCCAGGCGTGTGCGTACTCGTGTGGGGCGGTTAGCGCCCAGAAAAGCGACACATTCAACAGCGCAGACTCCAGGTTCAACCGGACCGCCTCAGGATCACCGTCCACAGCAGCAACAATGCCGTGACCCCCAAAACCGTGACCGCCACCATGGTCAAGATCACAATTCTATCAGCCGGCGCCGGCCCACGCCCGGGCGGGGCGCGAAAGCAGTGCAACCCCTGAGGCCCCTGACCGGCAATCTGCCGGTGGAAAAGTGGCTTATTACCACATAATATAATTGAGCGAAGAGCGACGGTCAGGTCGATGCCCTGTTTCTATTGCGGCAAGAACGTTCCGGTGTTCCGCAGGCTCACGGACCCGGATTTCTGCTGCGACGAGCACCGCCAGCGCTATCATGGGCTGACCAAGCTCGCCTTGGAGCGGCTGGTGGAGGCTGCCCCTGGGAGGCACACCAGGCCCGCACCCACAACGGGCCCTGCTCGCGGTCCGACCGAGCCGCCAGCGGCGGGCCCGATTCCCGCCTGCTCCCCCACGAGCCGGGATCATCCCAGCAGCGGGGTCAGGGCTGGCGCCGCCTGCTTCGGAGTATCTCCAAACTACCCGTCATGCTTTATTACCGTGCAGGCGTGCTTACCGCATGCGCAGCCGTTGCCCACGATGCCGCCGCCGGTTCCGCTCCGAACCACCCTGAGGCGGCCAACAACACGCTCGGGGCAACGGACTCCCAAGTTGCATGCGGTGGTGCCGATATCCTTGGGTTCCAGCCCCGGAGGGCTTGTCAGTTGCGGTCCCGCACCACTCTATGTTGGCGGCTGGGCGGCAATCTCGGCCGGCCCGTCGGGTGCACTCGCCACGGGAACCGGCAGGCTCCTACTTCCCCTCACGTCGAAACCGCGCCTCCTGGCACGGCTGTCATCGGCCCTGCCTTTCCAGCCAAAGTCGCTTGAGCCAATTGGGGGCACAGGCAAAGCGCTGCCCGTCCCGGCGCTGGGCACTACCACCGGGCGCCTTCCCGCCACGAGAGAGCAAACCCTCCCGGGGGTACGACCCTTAACCACGGTGCCTCCGTGGGCCGTTCCGCCTCTTGGGATCTCTCCTTCCCCGGAACAGCCGCAGCTGCTCTCTAGCGCTGCCCGCTGGGCGGCGCAAGCGCCTACGGGCATCCCTTTGCAGCCACCTAAGGCCTTGGGGCTGGTCGCACCCGTCCACTTCGCACCTCCCCCCTTGATCACACCGGCGCCGCAGGAGTTCCCGGCACGCTCTGCCGGTGCACCGGCCGTCAGGGCCCAAACTCACTTCCCGACGGGTGCGCTTGCCCGCCCGCCCCAAGAGTTGGCCGCATCGACACATCTTGCGGTGGCTCTCCGGACAGCAGGCGTGAGTGCCCAGCCGGCAGGGGGTGTCCGAGTGACGCCACCGAAGGTCGCTCTAGCGCAACTTCAATCGGAAATCGCACCCGCCGTATCCTTATCCCCTCTGGAGCGGGGCATAGAGGCTCCTGCACCCGGGCATTTCGGCGATCTACAGCGAATCGAGCCGGGTTTGCAGCCTCAGCAGGCTGAGCCTCTCGCGGCGCTTGTGCCCGCCATAAGCGGGACGGTGCCAGGGATGCCGCGGATGATCCTGACTGGCGCACCCGCCGGTCAGTCCGGGCCTTTGCCGGCCGTGCGGCTCTGCGAACCGAGCTCGGCTTCGGGCCCGACAGCGGATGAGGCAGCAGCGCAACGATTCGAGCCGGCGCCTCTGATTCACCCGAGCAGCCCCCGGCCTCACAATCGCGGCATCGCCCGGTCCGACTATGCCACTGGGGGCGCGCAGCCTGCTGCCTTCAGGTCTGTGGGGGCGCTCGCCCCTGCTGATCGGTCAGGCACTCTCCGGCTCCGAGTTCCCGCGGCTTCCGTAGCGTCGCAGACCGGGGCCTTGGCAATGGCGCCCCTCTGTCCGCTTCCATCTCCAGGAATCGGGGGATCCCCGGCACCGATCCGTCCCACCCACCCGCAACGCTCGGATTTTCGACTGGCGCTCGGTCTCCTTCAGGGACCGGAGATCCTCAGGGGGAGCAGCCTTCCGACGGCCAGGGTCGCACCCGGGCCGTGTGCACCGGCGCCGGGTCCCGTCTGTTTGCGATCAGCCGCTCCTGTCGGAACTGTCAGGCCGCCTTTACCGGCCCGTACGGTAAGGGTGTCCGCGCAGACGGTGTTCCCCGGTCCAGCGACGGTTCGTGCGCCCCTGTCCCTGACCATCCATGAGTCCCCCTCTGTGTCACTGGGTGCTTTCTCGCCTGCGCTGGCGGTTTGCCGCCCGGTGCACCCGCAGGGGACGCCGTCCTGCGTTGCTGCCGAGCCGAAACCGGATTTGAGGACGGCCGCTCTGTCAACTTTGGTGGTGGATTCGGACGCGCAGGCCCCCGTGTATGTCGCGCCCTGGGAGGTCACCTCACAAACCAGAGTCGCAGGGCTTCGACCCCCTACGGCCCCACGAGTGCGCCAGAAGATGGTCGCCGCTCTGGCGACTCCCGCCCCTTTGCGCTCAACAGACATCGCCTCGGCCGGGCAACCGGCGGCGGTTCGGGAAGTCCACCCGGACGTCCGCATCGGTCCCCAACGAGCCGAATGGCCGATCCGTCCGCCAGAAATGAAGGCGCCGCCGGCGTTTGCAAAGGCGGCAACCGCGCTCCGCGGTCCGGAGAATCCCGCGTGGGCGGCGGAGTTCGCTTTCCGCGCAACGGCTATCGCACCGACGCTCGTCACCCGGCTGCCCGCCCCACTGCCGCGCCGGGAACCGGCGGTGCGGACCGTCGCGGGCTTCCGACCCAACGATGACCGGCAAACCCAACCGCCTGTCTTGCCCCGCCCGCCCTTGCCACCCCGGCCGGCAATCGCCGGTGCTACCCCGGCTTCAGCAGCGGCACTCACATTCCCCAGGTTTCCCCACCGGTTGGCGACGTTCAAACCCCAGCCAGGTCCTGTCGCGGCCGCCGTCAGTCAGGTGGACGGTCTGATTTGGTCGCCGCGCGCCGCTATGCCTCGCGGCCGCGTCGAACCTATAACGGTAAAGTTTGAGGTTCCGCCGCCACAGCCGGTCTGGACGCCGTTGGTAGTGGCGTGGAATGCCTTTCCCCGCTGGTTGCGGGCCTCGCTGGCTGGTTTGACGGGTTTCTTGTTATTGAGCCTGCCCCTTTGGATGGCGGTCGGCGAAACGGTCGGCGAGCAGCTCCGACAGCGGGCGGCGATCGTGATCGCGGAGGACTTCAGCAGCGGCCTGGGCGCGTGGATGGGATCCCGGGACTGGAATGCCACGTGGTCGAGAAACCCGGCGGGTTGCGTGGAGGTGGGCCAGTTGGCCTTGCTCAAGCCCACCCGCAGCCTTTCCGACTACGAGATCGAGTTCCTCGGCCAGATCACCGGCAAGAGCCTTGGCTGGGTCTACCGCGCGACAGACCTGGACAACCATTACGCGATGAAGCTGACCGTGGTCAAGCCGGGGCCGCTGCCTTCGGTGGTGCTGAGCCGTTATGTGGTGGTTGGGGGAAGACAGCAGCAACGTGTGCAAGTGCCGGTCCGCGTCTTACTACGCGACCAAGTCCCGGTACGAATTCGCTTCCAAGCCAAAGGTGATGGGTTCACCACTTGGATTTCCGGACAGATCGTGGACTTCTGGCGCGATGACCGCTTCGCTCGCGGCGCAATCGGCTTCTTCGGGGAAGAGGGCGACCGCCCGCAAATTTATTGGATCAGGGTATCGCACCATAACGATTTTTGGGGTAAACTTTTTGCTTACCTAGCTCCTAGGAATCTGGAGGGCTCGAACCGATGAACGCGCGTGAGTCAACCACCGCCTCAGCCGCCCAGGCTGCCCAGGCTGCCCGCGCAGCTCGTCCAAATCCCATTGCGGAATCCCCCGCAGCGTCCCGTTACCTGGCCCGTGCCGTGGCCCGCCACTTAGAGGGCAACCGGGAAGAGGCTGTCAAAGAGTTGGAACGCGCTCTGGCCAAAGGGGAAAAACACCCGGAGATTTATCAAGCCATGGGTCAGATTCTCTTCGAGCTGAAGCGCTTCGAAGACAGCGCCGGCAGCTACCGGGAACTGTTAAAGCTGGATCCGGACAACGCCGACGCCTGGTTGAATCTGGCCGTGTGCCTGGAGCGCCTGGAACGCTGGCAAGAAGCAGCCGAACACTACCGCAAGGCTGCCGACAAAGATTCAAAGCGTTTGGAAGCCCAACTGGGCTTGGGAATCTGCTTGCTGCACCTGAACATGCCCAAGCCCGCGCTGGCCGCGTTCGAACAGGTGCTTCAAAGCAAACCTGATCACCAGGACGCCCTCTTCGGCAAGGCGGTGGCGCTCCAGCAGGAGGGTCGGGCGGACGAGGCCATCGCACTTTACCGCAGCATCCTGGGGCGCAATCCCAACTCTGAGGATTCCCTGACCAACCTGATCGCCTTGGGTCTGACGCGCAAAGACTACGAAATGGTCCGTGAGGCGGCTGAAAAATTGGCGGGGTTGAATCCCGAATCCGTGCCCGCCTTGGAAGGGTTGGCCGCCTGGGCGTTCGCTCGTGACGATTACGAGTTGGCTGCCAAGTACTGCGCCACGCTGACGACACTGGCACCGGGCCACTTCGAAGGCTGGTACAACCTGGGCTTGGCGCACCAGAAGGCCGGGCGCTTGCAACAAGCCGCTGAGGCTTACGAAGAGGCTATGCGCATCCGCCCGGAGGCCGCCGATGCCCTCACCAATCTGGGGTTGGTCCGCCAGGAACTCGGCGACACGAAAGGGGCACGGGAGGCTTACCAACGTGCCAGCCAAGCCGACCCGAGCAACTCCGCGGCGGCGTGGAACCTTGGTCTGGCTTTGGAAAAGGCCGGTGACCTGGAACAGGCCGAACGGGTTTACAGCGACATCCTCAAGAAAACCCCCGCCTCGCAGGAAGTACGTTTCCGCCTCGCCTTTGTTCAGCTTCAACGCGGCGATTACCGCCGCAGCGCCGAAAACTTCGAGGCCTGTGTGAAGCAGCGCAAGAACTGGATCGAGGCCCAACTCAATCTCGCCTTGGCCTACTGGAAACTCGGCGAACTTGATCTGGCTGAGACCGCGTATCAGGAGGCCATCGAAATTGATCCCAAGTCTCTGGCAGCCCTGCGCGGCTTGGCAGCGCTGGCGCTGGACCGGCAGTCTTTCGAGGAGGCCCTCGAGTACCACAAGCGTCTGATTGATCTGGGCGAACGCTCGCCGGAGATCCTTTACAACGGCGGCGTGTTGCTTCAGAAGGCCGGCCGCCTGGAAGAGGCCGCAGAGTTATATCGGGAAGCCCTAAGTGAGCAACCGGACTTCGCGGAAGCCTTGCTGAATCTCGGGCACGTCATGAAGGACCTCGGTCGCGAGGAGGAGGCGCGGGCCTGCTGGAGTAAGGCCCTGGAGGCAAAACCGGAGCTCGCCCACGGCTATTTCGCACCTGCGGCCCACTGAACCGGCCGACAGCGCCAAAACCGGAAGGCAACGGCAGGAGTGCCCCAAGCCGCACGCTTAAAGTCCCGGAATCCGATTCCTGTCCGGCCCAAAGTCCGAGTTTTTCGCCGACGGAGCCACTTTGTCCGAACGGTTCGCCCGCACCAGTTTCGCAACGGAAGCGCTCCGCCGTGGGAGCGGCAGGGGTCGCTAAAGTAGGCGGGGCACACCGTCTGCCTGTTGGGCCACCCGTCAGGTCCCCTTCGGCAGGCGCTCGTGGGTTCTGGCTTCTGTCGGCCCTGCGATCCACCCGATGGGGATTTGCATCGCTCCGGCCTGATGCGGTTACATAGGTCGCATGAACGAACTTTACGTCCCGGCTATCTTCTGTGTTCTTGCATTGGCTGCTCCCGCCGCAGCCGCACAGTATTTCGTTTACTTCGGAACGTACACCGGAGGGCAGAGCACCAGCAAAGGCATTTACGTCGCGCGGTTGGACACCGCCACCGGCGCCCTGAGCGATCCCGAGCTTGCCGTAGAGACCACCAACCCGTCGTTTCTGGCGCTCCACCCCAGTGGCGGCTATTTGTACGCCGTAGGGGAAACGGGGGGGGCCAAGGGGGGTGCTGTCAGCGCCTTCTCGATTGACCGCATGACAGGGCGCCTGTCGTTGCTCAATCAGGTCTCGTCGCTCGGCAGTGGGCCTTGCCACCTTGCGGTGGACAAGACCGGTCGGTACGTGATCGTGGTCAACTATGGCAGCGGCAGCACCGCCGCCTTCGCCCTCCGCGAAGACGGCGCTCTGGGCGACTCCACGGCATTGCTCCAGCACGCCGGCGCGAGCGTCCATCCCAAGCGGCAGCAAGGACCGCACGCCCACTCGGTCAACCTTTCCCCCGACAATCGGTTCGCGGTGGTGGCGGACCTGGGTCTGGATCAACTCCTTGTCTACCGGTTCGACGCGGCCAGTGGCGCGCTCCAGCCCAACGAGCCGCCGTTTGCCAAAGTGGCACCCGGTTCAGGTCCCCGGCACTTTGCTTTCCATCCCTCGGGTCGCTTCGCTTACGTGATCAACGAGCTGTCGTCCACAGTGACCGCCTTCAGTTGGGACGCCAAACGCGGCGTATTGACAGAGATAGAAACCGTGGTGACACTCCCCAAAGATTTTGCCGGCGAGAACTACACCGCCGAGGTGGTCGTGCACCCCAATGGCCGGTTTCTTTACGGCTCCAACCGCGGGCACGACAGTCTGGCCGTTTTCTCGATTGATCAGCGGGGCAGGCTAAAGCTCGTCGAGCACGTTCCCACACAGGGCCACTTCCCGCGAAACTTCGCCCTCCATCCTTCAGGAGCCTATCTTTTGGCTGCGAATCAGCGCAGCGACAACATAGTGGTCTTTAGCGTGAATCCGCGAACCGGCCACCTGAGCCCGACCGGGCGGCAGATTCGCGTGGGATCCCCGGTCTGTGTCCGCTTCCTGCCCGTGCAGTGAAGGGCCTGTCGGTCCCTGCTTACCCGCTACGGCCTCGCCCGTTGCCGTGCGCCGGGCCGAACTGCCAACCGCCGGGCGCTTCAGCCCGCCAACACCTTGGCAGCCTTTTTCAAGGCCGCTGGTGCTACGCTGATCAGAGCGCCCCAACGACCCGCCCCGCCAGTGACCGCATGCGAAGAGATCACGTTGATCTTGGCCGCGGCCAGTTTCTCCATCACCGCCGCCAAGGCACCCGGCTGGTCCTCGCCGGTCACCAGCAGCGCCTTCTGTTTCTTGCTGAGGGCCAGCCCCACTTTCTTGGCGATGGGGCCCAGCGCCGGCGCCTTCTCGTCCACGGCCACAATCACCTCAGCCTTGCGTGCCTTGGGATAACCCAGAAACCCCACCAGATTGATCCCCGCCTCTTTGAAGGCGTTCAGCACGCGGGCGCCCTCGCCTGGCTTATCGGCGATCATTCCCACGTAGTAAACCACCCCTGTGACTTCCGCCATCGCATTCTCCTTTCTTTACGGCTTCTCCTGTCTGCGGAGCGTGCCGTTTCATCCGCGCTGTTAGTTCACCTGCCGGGCGCAGCTTGAATGGCCCCCACGCCGGGGTCGCCTCTGTTCCTGCGCCCCGCCGGCCCCGCCCCCTTCTCGGGCGGGCGGCGGCCGACTAAAACATGAGGCCGAAGGTTTGTTTTATTTCACATACTCACCCTACAATGTTTACGCTGCTTCTGTCAATGCCTCTGATCTGTCCTTTAGAAATTGCGCGGACGGTTGCCGGGGCCGCGAGCCGCCGTGCTGACGGGCTCAGAGGGCGGGGTTAGGACGTGAACCCAGGGGGCACGAAGGTGTCTACGCATCGGGCGTGGCCCCAAAAGCGAAGCGCTCTCCGGCCGAAGGTGAGTTCTGCTCGAAGTCGGCCCCGCACCGTTTGGAGAAGTGTGTGGCCGCGGCGGGGACCGCGCTGTGCAGCGGCTCCCGCTGCCGCCCCTGCACCGGGGTCCTTCCACTGCTAGCCCCATGCTTCCTACGAAAGTGCAAGGGGCGGCAGGGGCAGCAATGCGGATTGCGTGCCGACGGATGGCGCGCTCGAGGGTAAGACGCGGCCAGGCAATCTACGTCAGCTCCAGAACATGATCGGGAGGGCGTTGATTCTGCCCCCGGGCGGACACACTAGCGGGCACGCCGAGCGCGACGCCGTTGCCCGCGCCGCGCCGCGCAAGCACTTCATGGAGACTTTAGCCGCGGCCCAACAGGAGCACATCCCCCGGTTCCTGCAAAACAAGGGTGGCAACCAGAATCGTGCGGCCCGGATCGCCGGCTTCGAGGGCAAGGTGCTGCATGGCGAGTTGAACGGGCTTGGGAGGCCTGGGCGGGTGCTTAGGTCAGGAACGGGCGCGCTCCGCGGGCCGTCCTTCAGCTCTTTGGCCGATTCCCTGCTCGGGCTGACGAGGACCAAGGTCGCTGTCGCTCACTCCCGGCTGTGATCCTCCACATTCTGCTTTCCGAAAAAGCCGCAGGTTCCCCTGTGAACGCAGAGGCCGATGAGGATCAAACACGCGGCATCTGCCCTGCCCTGTGAAGATCCACGTTCTCAACCGAGTTTGGTGCAGGTCCCGGGCAAGCCCGAATGTCATCGGTTCTGAGGTGGGCGAAATAGCCGGACGTACTTTCCTCAGCACCCTTACCCGGCGCACTCAGGCCGCAGACATGAGCTGAGACGGCCACCTGTACCGCCCCCGATTTCTTGGACAGTTTTTTGGATTATTGTCATGCGGCAGGCTCGAGGGCCAGCAGGGCCTGATGGGCCTGCCGCGGGGACTGGAAGCGCAACCGCTCCACCAGCCACTGCTCGTTGTAGCGCAAGCGGAATTCTTCCAGCGCTTCGGCCGGATCTTGCAGCGTTTCGAAGTGCCGCACCCACAGCAACTGCTCTTTGAGGGTGCCGAAGAAGCGTTCGAGGCAGCCGTTGCCTTCGGGTGGGCGTACCAAGGCGGATAAGCACTCCAAGCCGAGAAAGCGGATCTCGCGCTGAAAGTCGTCGCTGAGGAACTGCGAGCCGTGATCAGGGCGCAGCTTCACGCCTTCGGCGATGCCCTCGCGGAAGCCGCCGAAGGGTTCGCGCACGGCCTGGCGCACCGGCTC
>OGCI01002917.1_pt1 | contig 10293 bp, 7 predicted proteins | sample 1570021 | NCBI WGS metagenome assembly OGCI01 (sample SAMN06264664, study PRJEB24512) | hot springs metagenome | isolation source: Hot spring water | place: South Africa: Tshipise | collected 2015-06-21
TCTTTAACCAATCCTCAACAATCCCAGGAGTATAAGTTTTATGGCATTCCAGACAGGCGGTCGTCTCCTGGCTGATGGAGGGAGGAGATCTCTTTTTGGCGGCTGGCTGGGCTAAGAGGACAACTGGCACTAAGGCACAGACAGAAAGGATGAAAATGGTCATATTTTTCATCTGTTAGACTTCCCTCTTCAATTCTTCATAGACCTTTTTCACCTCCTCAACGGAGGATTCGTCTTCAAGAGTGGTCAGGTCCCCAATACTGGCACTGGTGGCGACCGCCCTGAGAATTCGCCTCATGATCTTTCCGCTCCTTGTTTTTGGGAGTTTTGAGACGAAGTAGATCTGTTCCGGGCTGGCTACTGGACCGATCGATTTTCGGATTATGTCTTTCAATTCAGCCTTAATTTCAGGGGAAGGGGAGAAGCCTTCTTTTAAGATGGCGAAGATCACAATGGCTTCTCCTTTAATCGGGTCCGGAATGCTTGCCACTCCTGCCTCAGCAATGGCTGGATGAGAGACTGCAGCATCTTCAATCTCCACAGTTCCGATTCGGTGTCCGGCAATCTTGAGCACTTCGTCAGCCCTGCCCAAAATCCAGTAGTAACCATCCTTATCCCTGATTGCATAGTCACCAGTATAATAGATCCCTGGAAACTTGGACCAGTAACTTTCTAAATAACGTTTGGGATCCCCATAAACTCCAAGGAACATTCCAGGCCATGGGGCTTTGATCACAAGGATTCCCCTTTCCTCAGGAGGCATGGATTGCCCATTTTCGTCTACGACATCGGCGTAGATTCCAGGGAGAGGAAAAGTGGCTGAGCCGGGTTTGAGAGGAGGACATTCAATCGCAGGTGCGGGTGAGATCATGATGCCGCCTGTTTCGGTTTGCCACCAGGTATCTACAACCGGACACTTCTCCTTCCCGATATGTTTATAATACCATGCCCATGCTTCTGGATTGATCGGTTCTCCTACACTTCCAAGGAGTTCGAGGCTGGAGAGATCATGTTTTTCAATCTCTTTTTCTCCGTGCCTCATCAACATTCGGATGGCGGTCGGAGAGGTGTAGAAGATGGTGACGCCGTACTTTTCAATAATATCCCACCAGCGATCAATCGTCGGGTAGTCCGGAGCACCCTCATAGAGGACGATGGCAGCTCCATGCATGAGCGGAGCATAGACGATCGAGCTGTGGCCGGTTACCCATCCGACGTCAGCCGTACACCAGTAGACGGATTCCTCTTTGATGTCAAAAACCCATTTATAAACCGAATGATTGAAGGTGAGGTAGCCTCCTGTTCCGTGTACAATACCCTTTGGTTTTCCGGTCGTACCTGAAGTATAGAGGATGTAGAGAGGATGGAGCGAATCCATTGGACCCGGGTTGACAAAGAGATTGGCCTGATCCATCAATTCATGGAGCCAGATATCCCTGCCCGGTTTCATCACGACAGGAATCCCTGCCCTTCGTACCACGAGCAGGTGTTCAACCGAAGGAGTCATTTCGAGGGCCTCGTCAGCAATCCGTTTCAAAGCCACGGGCTTTCCTCTCCTGTAACCAGCATCTGCTGTGATGAGAAGCCTTGCGCCTGTATCATTGACCCGATCTGCCAGTGCCTGCGAACTGAAGCCGGAGAAGATCACCGTATGGGTCGCTCCAATTCTCGCACAGGCGAGCATGGCAATCGGTAGTTCAGGGATCATAGGAAGGTAGAGGGCAATCCGATCTCCTTTTTTGATCCCAAGATTGAGAAGGACAGAGGCAAATTTGTTCACCTCTCTGTAAAGGGTAGAATAACTGAGGACACGTGTGTCTCCAGGTTCCCCTTCCCAGTAGATGGCCACTTTACTTCTTCGCCAGGTTTTGACGTGGCGGTCCACACAGAGATAGGAGGCATTCAGTTCTCCTCCAACAAACCATTTGGCATAGGGCGGCTGCCAGTCCAGTACTTTGTCCCACGTCTTAAACCAATCGAGTTTGCGGGCCTCCTCTGTCCAGAATGCTTCAGGGTCTTTAATGGAGCGATGATAGATTTCAAAATATTTCTTAAAGGGCCAGTAGGTGGAAGTGGATGTAAGAATAGAGTGAGTCATAAGGCCTCCTTCATCTTGACATGGATTGAAAATCCAGATTAAATTTAGCAAAGTTTTATTAAAATTGAAAGATGCAAAGAATATCTGCGATTCTTCTTGGAGCGGGTGAGTCAAAAAGGATGGGAAGAGATAAACTTCTTCTTCCCTGGGGAAAGAAGACGGTGCTGGAGCACTCTCTTCAAGTCCTTCTTGCCTCCGAGGTAGATGAAGTCATCGTTGTTCTTGCCCATCCCATCAAAGGGATAGATGGTCGTCTGATTAAGAAAGGGGTGAAAGTGGTGCTCAATCCCGAATATAGAAAAGGGATGAGCAGTTCGATACGAAGAGGGATCCAGGCGTTGAGTCCTAAAAGTGGAGGCATCCTCATCGCTTTTGGAGATATGCCTCTCATGAAGAGGCGGACGATTAATGCTTTAATTAAGGTTTTTAGAAGAACGGAAGGGAAGATCATTGTCCCCTCATTCAATGGGAGGAGAGGGCATCCTGTCATTTTTCCTCGTAACTATGAGAGGGAGTTATTAAGATTGAAAGGGGATAAGGGAGGGAGAATCATTCTGGAGAAACATTCCGAAGATGTTTATGTGATTTCGGTCAAATCAGAAGGGGTTGTCAGGGATATTGATACATGGAGCGATTATATCGAGGTGACGAAGGCGAGGTGTAAATGCAATAGGGGTTTGGAAAGGATAAGGCCAAAAGGAGTTTCAAATGGATTCGAGTAAAAAGTTATCTGAGTTGATTGTCTTAATAAGGGGAGCAGGGGAGATGGCAAGCGGAGTTGCCCATCGGCTTCATCAATCCCATTTTAAGCTTTGCATGACAGAGGTCTCTCAACCACTTGCTGTGAGAAGGGAAGTCTCTTTTAGCGAAGCGGTCTACGATGGTGAAAAAGAGGTGGAGGGCATACGGGCGAAACGGATCACCGGAACCGAGGAGATTGAATCCACATGGGATAGAGGAAAGATTCCCATCCTGATTGATCCCGAGGCTGAAAGGGCGAGAAAATATTTGAAACCAGATGTCCTGATCGACGCCATCATGGCCAAGAGGAACTTAGGGACTCATATTGAGGATGCTCCTCTGGTTATCGGTCTTGGTCCGGGGTTTACTGCTGGAAAGGACGTCCATATTGTTATTGAAACGAATCGGGGGCATCACCTCGGAAAGATGATTTTTAGAGGTGAGGCAGAGCCTGACACCGGAGTTCCAGGAGAGATCGGTGGCTATACGATCGAAAGGCTTCTTCGAACGATGAAGAAGGGGATCTTCCGTCCTCAAAGAGCGATTGGTGACAAGGTGACCAAAGGAACCGTCGTTGCGGTTGTGGATGATTATCCGGTCATTGCCCAGGTGAGTGGTGTTGTGAGGGGACTTCTTCGCGAAGGTATTGAAGTGAAGAAGGGGCTAAAAGTTGGCGACATCGATCCAAGAGGCAAGAGAGAGCACTGTTTCACCATTTCGGAAAAGGCCAGAGCGATCGGCGGTGGTGTGCTGGAGGCGATTTTATATTGGTTTAATAAATGATGGATGGACGACAGAAGATGGACGATGGATAATGGGCGAAGAGCCAAGAGCCAAGAAAAACGGGTCGTTATCAGAAGCATTGGGGCTTAAGCCAAGAGAGATGATCAGCCTGACCGGAGCAGGCGGAAAGACCACCTTGATGTTCCGGCTTGCCAGAGAGTTGTTTCTTGAAGAGAAAAGGGTCATTACCACAACAACGACAAAAATATTAAAACCTTCTATCGATGACTCCCCCTCTCTTTTTCTGTCCGGAGATAGGGAACGAATCAGAGAGTTTCTGGACAGCCACCTCCAGCAATATAGACATATCACGCTTGCAGAAGAGGAGATCGAGAAGGGGAAGTTGAGAGGGATTTCTCCGGAATTGGTAGATCATCTTTGGAATTTGTATGATATGGAAGCCTTGATCATAGAGGCTGATGGAGCGGCCGGCAGACCAGTGAAAGCTCCAAGGAAAGGGGAACCGGTTATCCCTTCATGCACGACCCTTGTGGTGGCTGTTTTGGGTATGGATGGTGTTGGAAAGGAGGTAAACGATCAATATATCTTTCAGGCGGAGCAGGTCTCGAAATTGACAGAGATTCGAAAAGGTGAGAGAATGACAGAGGAAGGAATGGCTATCTTGATGACCCATCCAGAAGGTCTCTTTAAAGGAGCACCAGTTTCTTCAAGAAAGATTGCTTTTCTGAATAAGGTAGACATCTTAGAGGGAGTTGCTAAAGCGAAGAGAGTATCCCAACTGATTTTCGAAAGGAGAGGGGTTAAAATTGATAGAGTTGTTTTGGGACAGTTAAAAAGGGAACCACCTGTTGCTGAGGTCTTTATGTCATGAGTGTCACATTATAATACTGAGAGGAGAAGAGATGAAGTACCGCAAGGTTATAATGATAAATTTTCTGATCGTCTTTTGCTTGGTTTCAATAGCCCTCTCAGAAGAGTATTCCCTCACCTACTTTTTAAGTCGAATCACTTCAAAACCAGTTGCTCTCTCCAGCAAGGAGAGGTTAGAACTATTAAGTCGGATAGAGAGACTTCTCGATCTGGCTCGAGGGGCAAGCCAAAAGATGACCAAGGACTTACAGACGGGGGAGATCGATATCCGATATCAAGAAGGGGAATTCTGGTTATCGAAACTCAAGGAGGATGATAAGTCCTTTCAAACGGCCATGGAGCAGATTAAAATCTTAAAAGAGAGGCCTGGTCATCTGGTAGCGTCGGTTGGGCTATACAAATCCCTTAAGGACCTCTCCATCAATTTTAATGCTTACAATAATATGTCTTCTTTTTCTGCCTTTGTGGGCGATCTGGCTCCTGAATTGGATTTATGGACGGATCCAGTTTTTTACCAACTCTATCTGCTTCCCCTTGCTCGCCTCAAGGATGCAGAAAAGGGATCTCCACAGAAAGAGAAACCACCTGTACCCAAAGGAAAGAAGCCTTAGCTGAGGTGAGGTTTGAGAAATGATCGATATCTACACTGAAATCGTGAAAGTTCTTGAAGCAAAGGAGCCATTAGCCCTGGCCACCATTGTCAACCGTGTGGGTTCTGCTCCCAGGGAAGCAGGTGCGAAATACCTGATCAAGAAGGACGGGACAACCGTTGGCTCAATTGGAGGGGGATGCGTGGAAGCCGATGTGTGGCAAGAAGCCCAAAGGGTGATGGAGAATGGAGAGGGGAAAGTTCTTCGCTTTAAATTAACCTCTGAGCAATTGGCTGAAGGGGGGCTTATCTGCGGTGGGAATATTGATATTTTTTTGGAACCTCTTGGAGAGGATTCCTTAACGATTTATCGGGAGGTAGAGAAGGCCCGAAGAAGGGGAGGTTCAGGCGTCCTTGCAACAGTGATCTCCATAGATGGTGAATATCCGAAGAGGCAAGGGGTCAAGGCATTCATCAAGAAGTCAGGAGAGAAGACAGGCCTCCTTTTCTTGGGAGAGGATGTGGAAAAAAGGATTTTTAAAGAGGTGGAGAGACTTGGCAAAAGTAAGAAGTTAGAAGTCATGGTCATCCAATCCGAGAAAGAGCCTCCTTCTTGGAAGAATCTGGAGATTCTGCTGGAACCCATCTACTCCGAGCCGACCGTCTATATCTTTGGCGCAGGTCATATTTCCCAGCAGTTAGCTCCTCTTGTTAAGAAAGTTCATTTTAAGGTGGCAGTCATTGATGATCGGGAGATTTTTGCAAACCGTGATCGATTCCCTGAAGCCGATGAGATTATTGTTTCAGAGTTTGATAGAGCCTTCGACCAGATAACGATCAATGAATCCAGTTTTATCGTCATTGTGACGCGAGGCCACCTCTTTGATGGGCTTATTCTGGAGAAAGCGGTTAAAACGGATGCCTGTTACATCGGTATGATCGGTTCAAAGAAGAAGATTCAGACTCTTTACAAGAATTTGACCATGGAAGGGGTGCCCAGAGAAGCTCTCGATAGGGTTCATGCTCCCATCGGCCTTGATATCCTTTCCGAAACTCCTGAGGAGATTGCCATCAGCATTGTCGCTCAATTGATTAAAGAGAGAAGAAGCAAATTGGCCTAAATCATGCGGGGCCCATTATTCCTGCGAAAACGGGAATCCAGAAGAAGATTGGATTCCGGATCAAGTCTTGAGTGACCATCACCCTAATTGAGCGAAAAAATTCCTATATTGAATTGTTTCACTGATGGTTAAGCCAATATTGATTTTTATGGTCCCATTTTAAAATCCCCTTCATTCCCCTTTTTCAAAGAAGGAATGATTGTATTGTTCTTCCCTTTGGCAGAGTCGGTACGACTCGAAACCGAGAAGAGTGAGAGAGGATTTTATAAAAATTTTCACACAATTGGGGTAAAAGATAGGCTGTTTGGTGGATCAAGGTTTTTAGTAGCGTGCATTGTCTGTTTCTGAACAATGTCCTTGACGTTGTTATTTAGGGGTTTCTTTCCAAGATAGCCATTCATCTAAAACATCCTTTTTGAATCGCCAACTTCCACCGATTTTTCGGCCCGGTATATCTCCTCTCTTTGCAAGGCGATAGATGGTTCGGACATGGATGTTCAAATAATCGGCCGCTTCTCTCGGAGTGAGAACCTCTTTAGGTTGAGATCCAGAACTTTTATCCATTTTTTCATCTTCTTTTTAAGATTTGGGGAGATAGGTCGCCTATCTCAATATCTCCTTAATATCCGTCTCTTGCATCGTCCATCTTCCCTCGTCTATCGTCCTTCGTTCACTGATCGAGCACTTCTCTGACTTTTTTGGCGAGAGCCTCCGGCGTGAAGGGTTTCTGGACAAAGTTCACTCCTTTATCCAGGACTCCATGATGAACGATGGCATCATCCGTATAGCCTGAGATGAAGAGAACCTTGAGATCAGGTTTCGAAACTTTCAAGCGGTCCGCCAGTTCCTTACCACTCATTCCAGGCATTACTACATCGGTTAGTAAGAGATCAATTTTTCTATCGGGATGGTCCTGAACCATCCTTAATGCCTCCAATCCATCAGGGACTTCATATATCTGGTATCCTCTCACTTTTAGAATGCGGACGGCCAGCTCACGAACTGACCGTTCATCTTCTGCGATGAGAATGGTTTCATTTCCTATTCCAGGGGAGGTTTGATGATCATCCTTTTTCAAAATATCTTCTTCCTCTTCAACTCTCGGGAGGTAGATGTTGAAGGTCGTACCACAACCGGGTTCGCTGGATACATTTATATTTCCACCGCTTTGCTTAACAATCCCATAAACCGTTGAAAGTCCTAAACCGGTGCCTTTTCCTTTGGCTTTTGTTGTAAAGAAGGGTTCAAAGAGATGTTCCTTTACTTCTCGGGTCATTCCAACCCCTGTGTCCGTAATGGTTAGCCTTACATAACTTCCAAGGCCTATATCGGGATAAGCAAGCCTATTCGTTTCGCCCACATCCACTCTGTTTGTTTCGATGAATAGTTTTCCTCCGGATGGCATGGCATCCCTTGCATTGACCGCCAGATTGAGAATGACCTGTTCAATCTGGCCCGGATCGGTCTTAACTTTGCCCGCATCTTCGCTCAGCCTATAAATCAGTTCGATATCTTCGCCGAGGATGCGATGGAGCATCTTGTCGAGGTCTTGGATGAGGGCATTCAGATTAAGGACCTTAAATTCGAGAATCTGTTTCCGGCTGAAGGCCAAAAGCTGGCGGGTTAAATTCGCTGCTCGCTCGCCCGCCTTATAGATTTCATTGAGATTATCTTTCAGGGGATCTCCCTCTCTTAATCCAAGAAGGGATAGTTCACTATAGCCTTTGATGACCGTGAGGAGATTATTAAAATCATGGGCGATGCCTCCAGCTAATCGCCCGATGGCCTCCATCTTTTGGGCCTGACGGAGCTGTTCCTGGGTTTCCTGAAGGGCTTGCTCGGCACGCACGCGCTCCGTGATATCCTCACAAGCCATCAGATTTTCCCCTGTCTCCAGTTGGACAGAGATGAAATGAATAATTTTTTCAGTTCCGTCCTTGCATTTTACTTTAAAAATTCTGGGTCTCTTTTCTCCAAACTCAGAAGATGTCAGATCATCCAGCCAGGCAGAGATGACATTATGCCTGTAAGTGGGATCAGGGTATGCCTTTCTGAACCAGGTTTTCCCATCCGGGACATCATTTAAATCATATCCGAACAACTCTTTAAATTTGGGATTAATATATTTGAAGGTCCCATCCTTGTCGATCATCGCCATACCAAAAGGAGCATTTTCCGATAAAGACCGGAATCTTTCCCTCTCAGCATGCAGAGTCTCCTCTGCTTGTTTACGCTCGCTGATATCTCTGGCCCAGACCTGAATTCCGGGTTCTCCTAAGTAATTGATGACCTTTGCATTAATTTCTCCCCAGAATGAAGAGCCATCTTTTCGAAGGAATTTTACCTCGTAAGTGGAGGGGGGTGATTCTCCTCGTAAACGCGCCTGCGCCCTTTCACGAGTGAGAGCCTGATAATCTGGGTGATAGACAATCCAGTGGTTACGACCCTCTAATTCCCCTGGTTCATAACCAAGCATTTCATGGAGGCGACGGTTGGCAAAGGCAATCTTAACCCCTTTTTGAATCCAGACTCCGTCAAAACTTTCTTCAACCAACATTCTGTATCGTTCTTCACTTTTGGATAGAGCCTCTTCAGCCTTTTTTCGTTCAGTGATGTCAGTGAAGTTCTCAAGAAGATATTTTTTCCCTTCTAATGTGATGGAGACTACCGTCTTAATAATGGAAAGGGAATCCCCTTTCGCTGTCAGTAAGATGCGTTCAGAACTGTCAACATTCTGCTTAAGGTCTGTAATCGGACACTTTCCTTTTTCAGCCGGACAGACAAAGTGGTGACATTCTTGATTGATTATCTTTTCTTTTGAGGTTCCGATTAACTTTATGGCGGCAGGATTGACATCAACAATCGTGTGTGTGTCCGGGTCTACAACCAACACACCGGTTTGGATGGAATCCAGGATCATCTTCAAACGGATTTCACTTTCCCTCAACTCAACCTCTGCACGCTTACGCTCGGTAATATCTCGAACGATCCCTCGGAACCCAGCTGGTTGTCCTGAAGAATCCTTAATCAAGGAGATGGAGGATTCAACATGACGTTTCATGCCATCCTTTCTGATGATTTCCCAGTCGAAGAGCTTCGAAGGGACTCCCGTTCGATAGACTTGATTAAAGGCCTGATAGAGTTTCTTCGCATTCTCTTCGTCCATATATTGACGATTATTCATTCCCAGCAATTCGTCTTTTGAATATCCGAGAAGTTGGGAGACAGAAACATTGAAGAAGGTAAAATTGCCGGCAAGATCAACTTCATAATAACCTTCTGCAATGTTTTCAAGAATGGTCCGGTATCGTTCTTCCGATTCTTTCAGGGTATCATTCAAAAACTTTTGCTGAATGGCTGCCCCAAGGGTTTCAGCCGCCGCACGAAGAGCATCGATTTCAGCTATTGACCATTCACGTTCAATCTGACATTCATCAAATCCAATAAACCCCCACCATTTTTGACCAACAAAAATAGGCGTGACAACGATGGACCGGATGTTCTGTGGAGTTAATACATTTTTTTCGCTTTCAGGGAATTCTTTTACATGGCCTTGAATGAGTTGGCCTTGACCAAGCATCTCTTCCCACCGTTCAAACCCGTTCTTCCTTAAAGAGAAACCCTGAAGGTCGGGGTTGTCTATTTGGGGGCTAATTCCGGAAGCGCACCATTCATAACGCTGACTGGTTAAAAGATTCCCATCCTTCTCAGAGTTGTTCTCAAAGATGTAGACGCGACTCACTCCTGTAGCCTTGCCCAATCGCTCCAGAACTTCCTGGATGCTTTGTTTCCAGTCGGTTGTCCTCAAAAACTGCCCGGCAGCAAAACTCACAGCATCCAGAATGGTATCGCTTCGGCGACGGATATTCTCAGTCCGTTTGTGCTCCGTTAGAAGACGTTCGGTTTTTCGTAGCGCCCCCACTCTTAGTTTGCCCGTCTTTTGGGTCTGTTTTTTTCCCATCATCCTTTACCTGTTGTTGGTATAGAAATCTCTGTAGATTAATAAAAGAAGCAAGTTTTGTTCCAAAATGCTCCAAATTGTCATAAAGATTATTAAAAATTCATATCTCATTGATTTTTTAAAGTATTTATGTTTATAAGCCTGGAAGCGTAAAGGGATAGAAGGGTAA
>OGCI01002918.1_pt1 | contig 10290 bp, 9 predicted proteins | sample 1570021 | NCBI WGS metagenome assembly OGCI01 (sample SAMN06264664, study PRJEB24512) | hot springs metagenome | isolation source: Hot spring water | place: South Africa: Tshipise | collected 2015-06-21
GACATCCGCTGTTGTGAAAAGCATCATCACAGCAAGGATGCCGCTCCCCGCTCCATGTAGCACAATGACTGCCCGTCTCAGCGCTCGGTCCAGTTTTCTGAAAGCGCTAGTCAGTTTCACTATTGCTGCTTTCTGCTAGTAGTCTGCCCGCACCCCTGGAGAACGAAGCTCACGCCTGCGGGATCCCCTTCGCGATCAGCTCGAGGCAGCGGTCAAGGATGGCCTGAGCGTCTTTGTGGCCGGCCGCTTCCATCTTCTTGACCCACTCGTCCCACATGGGACGCCCGTACTTCTCTTCCCACAGGGTCTTGATCTCTTCCTCACTGGGCTCGATCCGCTCCAGCTTGATGCCCTTCTCCGCGATTATCTTGTCGATGGCCTCGACGCAGGTATCGAACATGTTGCGGCCCCAGAACATCGACCCCTTGAGACCGCTGACGCTCTCGATAGCAGCCTTCACGTCGTCGGGCAGACTGTTCCAGGTCTTGTTGCTGAAAGACTGGCTGAAGTAGGCGGTGTGGAAAGGTACCAAGGTCAGGTACTTGCCCACCTCATAATGCCGGAAGGAATAGAGCGACTCCCAGTTGGTGAGGATGCCATCGAGAACGCCGGTCTGCAGCGCCTGATAAGTGTCTGGCATAGGCATGCTCACCGCCACCCCACCGAGAGCTTCCACCAGCTGCGTGGGAGGACCACCCAGGGCACGGATCTTGAGGCCCTTCATATCTTCTGGCTTGTAGACCGGCTTCTTGGTGGTCAGCAGGTAGTAAGGGCTGGAGGTCCACATCAGAACCGGGTGGTTATCCTTGAACTGCTCGGCGAGAGCCGGGAACTCCTGGTACAGCTGCCACAGGACAGCCCCGCCCAACTCGCCCTTGTCGTACGGCAGGAAGGGCAGAGTTACCACATCGGCCAGCGGGGTCAGATTGGCCCAGTATCCGTGCATACACCACGCGAAGTCGGCAACTCCGCTCTTAAGACCTTCCCAGGTGTCCTTACCGGTCATAAGGGTCTGGCCGAAGAAGCGCTCGATTTTGACCTTGCCACCACAGGCTTGCTCGATCTGGTCGAGCCAGGGAGTGGCAGCGTTGGCGCCCTCCCAGCCGGTGACCGCGTTCTGGTCAGCGTACTTGAGAGTGATGACCTCCCCGCTGGCAGCGGTGGTCTCGGTACCGCCAGCAGCAGTGGTCTCAGTCCCTCCAGCGGCGGTGGTCGCGGTGCCACCAGCAGCAGTGGTCGCGGTGGTCTCGGTCGTCTTCTCGCCGCAACCCACTGCAACCAGCGCCAGAGCCAGCGCAAGCAGCGCTACCGCCACTACGAGTAACGGTCTCTTAAACCCACGGTACATCCTCACTGCCTTTTCCTCCTTTTCGGTTGTAGGAACCGGCGGTAGACCCGCCCCCTGTCGTTAGAGCCGGGCTCCAGGATTGTGGGTGGAGTAGATGGCCAGGCGCAGAACGCCGAGCAGTCTCGTCGGTGGAGAGACCAAGTGAATGCGCATAGGAGCCTCGATAAGAACGCCGCCCCACCTATCATTCTTGCCTGGCCCCCCTCACGGCCACACTCTTCGGGAACCCCAGCGAGTGCCACTCTACACAGAAAGCAACTTCAAGTCAATACCTAAACCAAACGCGAAGCATCATTCTGTTACGCCACCGAACCATAGCTGCGACCATGAGGGGGCGGCACCCGTCGCTGCGCCGGCACGCACAGCCCAAATACCGCCCCGGATAGCTGCTGGCCGGGCTCGCCCTCGGTGTGCGCCCTACCCTGGCAGCAACCTTGTTCAGACTAAGCCTTCATCGTCCCCCAGCAGTCCTTGGACAGTTCCTCACTGGGGAAGACCCTCAGCAAGCAGTTGGAGCGCCCGGTCCAGGATGGCGCGGGCATCCTTGCGGCCTGCTGCTTCCATCTTGGCGACCCATTCGTTCCAGATAGGTTCCCCGTAAGGCTCTCTCCACAAGGTGTCGATCTCCTCCTGTGAGGGCGTGATGTACGTGATCTTGATGCCTTGCTCTTGGATGATGTTGTCAATGGCTTCCACGCAGGTATCGAACATGTTGCGGCCCCAGAACATCGACCCCTTGAGACCGCTGACGCTCTCGATAGCAGTCTTCACGTCGTCGGGCAGACTGTTCCAGGAGTTCTTGTTGAAGCTGACACCGAACAGTCCGGTATGGAACGGAACCATGGTCATGTACTTGCCTACTTCGTAGTGGCGGAAGGAATAGAAGGATTCCCAGTTCGACAACACGCCGTCGAGCACACCGGTCTGAAGGTTCTGGTAGACATCAGGCATGGGCATGTTCAGCGGAACCGCCCCCATCGCCTCCATCATCTGGGTGGGAGGTCCGCCGAGAGTCCGGATCTTGAGGCCCTTCATGTCTTCTGGCTTGTAGACCGGCTTCTTGGTAGTGACCAGGTAGAACGGACTGGACGTCCACAGGGCCAGCGGATGGACATCGGCGAACTCTTGGGCGAGCGAGGGGAATTCCTCAAGCAGCCGCCACATGACATAGCCGCCCAACTCGCCCTTGTCGTACGGCAGGAAGGGCAGAGTCAAGACTTCTGCCAGCGGGGTCACACCAGGCCAGTACTGGTGCATGAGCCACGCCACGTCCGCAATACCGCTCTTGAGGCCTTCCCAGCTGTCCTTGCCTGTCATCAAGGTCTGGCCGAAGAAGCGCTCGATCTTGACCTTGCCACCACAGGCTTGCTCGATCTGGTCGAGCCAGGGAGTGGCAGCGTTGGCGCCCTCCCAGCCGGTGACCGCGTTCTGGTCAGCGTACTTGAGAGTGATGACCTCCCCGCTGGCAGCGGTGGTCTCGGTACCGCCAGCAGCAGTGGTCTCAGTCCCTCCAGCGGCGGTGGTCGCGGTGCCACCAGCAGCAGTGGTCGCGGTGGTCTCGGTCGTCTTCTCGCCGCAACCCACTGCAACCAGCGCCAGAGCCAGCGCAAGCAGCGCTACCGCCACTACGAGTAACGGTCTCTTAAACCCACGGTACATCCTCACTGCCTTTTCCTCCTTTTCGGTTGTAGGAACCGGCGGTAGACCCGCCCCCTGTCGTTAGAGCCGGGCTCCAGGATTGTGGGTGGAGTAGGTGAGCGAGCAAGACCGTCGCGACCGACCAGCCCCTTGTAAGTGCCGTCCCCCCTGCCCAGCGAGCTGGAGAGATTCGGGTCTCTTCTGGCGCTGGTCTGCAACCTCGGTCACCCAGGCATCCAGCCGCCCCAGCTAACCTAATGCAACACTACACCCCGACCTGGCCAGAGTCAATGCAAAAACCAAACCCGAGGCATTGTTCTGTTATGCCCGGTGCGTTCGGCCGATTCGGCTTCCTGTCTTGTCCTCCGATCCGCTCCCGCTAGGCTGACCTCCTGCACAGGTCGAACCGATACCGAAGCCCGCGGGGCGACGCGCCCCATCCGCTCACGAGCTGTGAGACCGACCTTTGATTTCTGGGTCAGGTGGACACCGTGAACTATCCCCGAAGCGGACCTGTCCGATGGCTTCACCTGGTCAGGCCGACTCCACGACGCCCCCCCTACGCCAACAGTCGTAAGGGTTGACCATTGACTCATCTCCTCGCCTTTTCTACAATGCGGGCAGCCGGGGCAAACGGGTGGCGACGACTCCGCTAAGGGCTACCTTGGGGGGGCTGTGCTTCAGCGGGAAGAAACAGGGTCATGGCCAAGCAGAGGAATGGCCTGCCCAGCGAGCAGGTGGGTTTGCTGGCGCCATAGAGCGAGCGCTCGGTCAGCCGCGAGTCTCTTGTCGGGCCTGTGCGTTGGCAAGTTGACAAGCAATTCCCTCATGCGTAGAGAGCCGTTGCGAGGGAGTCTATCTCCATTTCTACCCGGTTCCGGCGCCGTGTTGATTCCACACCGTCCCGCCGCAGATTCCTGAGGGGGAACGATGGCTTTGCTCGAGGTGCGGTCCCTAACCAAGAGATTCGGGGGCCTGACTGCGGTCAGCGAGTTGACCTTTGACGTGAACGAGGGCGAGATCCTCGGCATCATCGGTCCGAACGGTGCCGGCAAGAGCACAGTCTTCAACCTCATCTGCGGCACGCTCAAACCTACCAGCGGCACATTGACCTTTCGGGGCGAGAACATCACGGGGCTGCCACCTCACAAGATCGCCGCCAGGGGCATCGCCCGGGTATTCCAGGGCAATGTCCTTTTCCCCGAGTCTACGGTGATCACCAACGTGCTCATCGGCATGCATCTTCACACCGGACTGAGGACCTTCGGCTTCCTGTTCGGCGGCCACCACGCACGCCGCCGGGAGAAGGCCCTCCGGGAAAGAGCCATGGAGATCCTCGAGCTGGTCGGGCTGGCCGACCAGGCGGACGAGGTGGCCTCGAGTCTGCCTCACGGCAACCAGCGTCATATCTGTCTGGCGATCGCCTTGGCGACCGAACCCAGACTGCTCCTCCTAGATGAACCGGTCACGGGGATGAATGCGGAAGAAGTGGCAGCGATGCTTGAGACCCTGCGCAAATTGCGAAGAGAACAGGGCATGACGCTCGTCGTGGTCGAACATAACATGCAAGCCGTCATGGGCCTGTGCGATCGCATTGTCACTATCAGCTACGGCAAGAAGATCTGTGAAGGCACACCCGAGCAGACCTGCTCTGACCCCGCCGTCATCGCCGCCTATCTCGGAGCCGAAGACGATGTTGCTTGAAATCAGGAATCTGCGTGTCCGTTACAAGGGAGCAGAAGTCCTCAAAGGCATCTCCTGCGAGGTCGAAGAGGGCTCCATTGTGACCTTCCTGGGAGCAAACGGGGCGGGCAAGACCACCACCCTGCGAGCCATCAGTGGACTTGTGGCCCCTGAGGCTGGAGAAATCTGGTTCGACAACAAGCGGATCGATGGTCTGCCCCCCCAGAAGATCGTGCAGATGGGGATTCGCCATGTACTTGAGGGAAGAGCTCTTTTCCCGTACATGTCAGTACTGGACAACCTCAAGTTGGGGGCCTTCCTTCAGAAAGACCGCAGCCGCATCGACCAGACCCTCAAAGACATCTTCGCTCACTTTCCTGTTCTTAAGGAACGGCAAGGACAGCAGGCCAGAACACTGAGCGGAGGCGAGCAACAGATGCTCACGATCGCCCGAGCTCTCATGGGCCACCCCCGACTGCTTCTCCTGGACGAACCTTCGCTGGGACTTTCGCCGATGATGGTCCGCCAGATCGGAAAGATCGTGCGCGATATCCACGAGCGGGGAGTGACCGTGCTTCTGGTCGAACAGAACGCCCGGCTGGCCCTCGGTGTGGCAGAGAAGTGCTACGTGTTCGAGACCGGTAGCATCGTGGCCTCGGGGACGACCGCGGAGCTGGTAGAGAGCGACTTAGTACGCAAGGCCTATCTGGGCCTGTGAGGAAGCACCGATGAGAGACAGCCGCACTGACATGAGGAGCCAGGGCCAGTGAGCGGCCAAGACGTAGTTCAGGCCATACTGAACGGGCTATGTATGGGTGGCACCTACATCCTTGTCGGACTAGGTCTGACGCTGATCCTTGGCGTCATGAACATCCTCCAGTTTGCCCATGGGGAGATCTACATGCTGGGCGCCTTCACCGTGTACTTCCTGTGCGTGCTCAAAGGGTTGAACCTGTATCTGGCGGTTTTTGTCAGCATGATTACTACAGGGGTGGTGGGGCTTATCATAGAACGGGTGCTCTTGCGGCCCCTCAAAGGAGCGTTCCTCTCCTACGTGTGCGCTACGACCGGCCTCTCTCTGATCCTACAGACCTTGGTACTGCTTGCCTTCACCAAGGGCACCAAGCAGTTGCCGTCCTTGTGGAAAGGCTCGTTCGAGCTTGGCGGCGTGTACATCTCTCGCGAGAGGGTGATAGCCATCACCATGGCTTTGCTTCTCACCCTGGCTCTGGTCATCTTTCTTAGGCGGACGAAGTATGGGCTCGCCATGACTGCTTCGGCGCAGAACCGGGAAGGCGCTCTCATGCAGGGCATCAATCCCTATGTCATGTCGGCCATGGTCATGGCTATCGGAAGTGGCCTGGCCGCGGTCGGCGGCGCCCTGGGTGGCAGCATATTCAACCTCGATCCCTATATGGGCGGTCTGGCCTTCATGAAAGGCATCACCCTCATCGTCATCGGCGGGCTAGGGAGCATCCTGGGAGCCGTCGTGGGTGGTCTTATCTTGGGCATTGCCGAGAGCCTGCTAGCCCTCTTCTTCGGCTCTCAGATGGGGATCATCATCCCCCTTGTACTGGTCATCGCCTTCCTGATCTTCCGACCGAGGGGGCTGTTTGGCCATGAGTAGATCCGGTCGGACCTGGAGCAAGGCTTTGAGCGGGACGGTGTTTCTCGCCGTCGTCCTAGCCCTACCCTGGATCCTGCGGCCCTTGAAAAGCAGTGCCTACTGGACCCACATCCTAATCCTGATCGCCATCATGATCCTCGCCACCTCCAGCATGCGTGCCATCTTCCGCACAGGCGAACTCTCGCTAGGCACGGCAGGTTTCATGCTGCTGGGTGGCTATTGTTCGGCCCTGTTGTCGGCTAAGGTGGGCATATCCCCCTGGCTCGCAATGCTCCTCGGAGCGATATTCACCGCCGCCATCGCTGCCTTGGTGGCCTATCCTTTCTTCAGGGTCAAAGGGGTCTATTTCGTCATCTGCACCCTGCTCTTGGGGTTCATCTTCTTGTACTTGGCCGGATATCTGGACAAGTTGACCGGTGGCTGGCAGGGCTTCCAGTTCTATCACATCTCCCCCGTGCTGAAGATCGGTTCCCTCACTATCGCCTTCACCACCAAGACAAACATCGAGTACTACTACCTTGCGGTTGTCGTGGTTGGCATCTGCCTCTTCATACTCCATCGTATGGAGCATTCCCGCGTGGGTCTGGTCTGGAAATCCATACGCGAGGCGGACCAACTAGCCCAGTCGGTGGGCGTCAACCTAATGGCTCATAAGATCTTCATCTTCGTGGTGGCGTGTTTCTTCACCGGAGTGGCTGGTGGGCTGTACGCCTTCCATGTACACGCTCTCTCCCCCACTAGTACCCCGGCTAACGTCTTTCACTTCTTCACCTCGGTCTACTGCCTTCTCTACATGGTGATAGGTGGAGTAGAAAGCTTCTACGGTCCCCTGATAGGAGCGACCCTGTTCATGCTCCTGCGGGAGTGGGCTAGACCGCTCTCGGAGTACTGGCCGCTGGTCATGGGGGGAATACTTATATTGGTCGTGTTCTTTATGCCCAAGGGGCTCGCGGCCTTTCGGGAGTACATCCCCGAATGGTCTAGCAAGTTACGAAGGCTTCTAAGACAGAGACCGACGGGAACAACCCAGCCATGAACATAGAGTCTGAAGCCACCGTACCCCTGGGCCCGAGTGCGAGCGAGCGCTCTATCCATGCACTCATGCGCCACGGGTACAAAGTGTCAGGGGTCCAGGCCGAGAGCCACAGCCACTGGTAGGACAGACAAGGAAAGGGGGTGCCGACAATCAAAGGACCTATATCCGAGACTCAAAGCACGTCCCAACCTCTAAGAAGACAGTCTCGACAAGACCACGACAAAGGAGGGAGGCCCAAAGTGAAAAGGACAACACTACGCATCGTCCTGGCACTGGTCCTGGCCCTGGCACTCCTCGTGCCGCTTGCAGCATGCGGAAAAGAGGAAACGACCACGACAGCGGCGCCGGGACCTTCGACCACTGCTGGTCCCGGGACCACGGCTGCCCCCTCGTCTACCGAGACCACAGCGGCGGGTGAGACGAAGACCCTCACCATCGGGGGCATAGCCTTTCTGACCGGTCCTGCCGCCGCTGGAGGCATGGCCTGCAAGACCGGATGGGAGCTCGCTGTAGCAAAGATCAACGACGCCGGTGGCCTCAAGATCGGCAATGATACCTACAAGGTCAAATTGGTGGTGGAAGACGACGCAATGAGTGTCGACCAGGCAGCCACGGCTGCTCAGAAGCTGATCCAACAAGATGGAGCCAAATTCATCGTCGGCCCGCTGGTCGATGCCTTCAAGAACGTGATCTACCCCATCTGCAACCAGGCAGGGGTGATGCTGGCGTGCGTTGACACTTGTAATGCCTCGGCGAAGATCAAGTATGAGGGCAACACCGATGTCTCGCCGGAGCGGCCGCTCTACATCCGCGCCCACTGGGCCAACGACGAGATCATGCCCTATCTCTTCGACTATCTGAAGGCCAACTACCCAGACGCGAAGAAGATCGCAGTGTGTGGGGTGACCGAAGCTTGTACTGTAGCGCTGTTCGACTGGTTGGGCACCTATCTACCAGAGAAAGGTCTGGAACGGGTGGGCCAGTTGGAGCAGATGGCTCCCGACACTGCCGACTACAACCCGCCGGTCCAGCGCCTGCTGTCCGCTAAGCCGGATGCTATCCTCGTGGCCGTCTCGACCCCCACCACCTGGGGCTTCGTGACCAAGGCAGCCCGAGAGCAGGGCTTCAAGGGCCCCGTGATGTGCGCCACGCATCTTGACGTCGACTTTGCCAACACCATCGCTGGCGGCGGCAACACCGACATGTTCGGGGCAGGAGTATGCCTGTCGGACTTGGATGCCCTGTCGCAAGAGATGAAAGACGCACATGCCGCCTACCATGCCAAGGGCTACCCGGCCAAGGATGAGATAGCCGACGTGTACCTCGTCGGCTACAACGGCCTCTGGGTGCTGCTGCAGGCTATCGAGAAGGCGCAGAGCGTCGAGCCTCAGGACGTGTATGACGCCTACTCCAAGCTCACGAACAAGGGCGACCTGCAGACCCTCTGGGGTCCTGCATACGTCGCCGGGATTCAGACCACAGGCGTTAACGTGGTTCTGAACGAGCCCTACTGGATCAACGCCATCGGGCCCGACGGCAAGGCCAAGAACGCCTACTACATCGAGACGGTGGTCGCCCCGTGAGCTGGTACTCAGCAGCTCGAGAGTAACGACATCTAGGCGACGGCCGTCTGGGACGACCGGGGCGCGGCCCCTCCTTGGGAAGGGGCCGCGCCCCACCTCCATCACCTGCCTAGCGCCTGCCGGGCACGGGGGGAAGACATGCCAGCTCACGTAGCCGCCGCCCTCAGAACCTTCCTCCGCGAGGTCCGACTTGTGACCAGGCTCGCAAGTCTCCGACCAGAACCTCACGTCTGGGACCCATCGCTCTCTCGACGGTCTGCAAGCGCCTTGATCGTAGACTTGAACGCATTGCGTAGCGCTACCCTGAACTCGTAATCAAGCTGCAAGGAGCCTGCGGACCGCGACGCGTAGAAGAGGAGTTGCCGATCGATATTTGGCGGAATCGCTTGAGAGACCTCGGACGCAATCCCAGAAAGGGCATCAGGCCCTTTCTGCTCCACGTACGCAAGCGCGTAGGTCCGGCCCAAGGACGCGGGGTCTTTGGGATTGTCGGGCTCGACCAAAGTAGAGATTCCTCTCGTCAAGCGGCTCGACTGCGATCAGGACGACCTGCACACCTCGTTCTTGAGCTTCAGACACCCCTACCCGGAGGTCCTCATCTCCCCCAAGCAGATAGACGTCGGTAACGGCCCGCTCGATCGACAACGTGACAAGGTCGCGTACGATGCGCAAATCAACGCCCTTCTGCCCATGGCTCGTGAGACGGCCGAACCTGAGCTTCACCCTTGGGAGATTCGCAATCTCAAGCTGCTGTGCGGTTGGGACCAGGTCACGCGCCCCGTCATACCAGTACGTGCGAAGATGCTCTCTGCCGCAGCTCTGGGAGGCGAGATTGACAAGCGCATGCGCCATCCCCGTAGAATCAAGTACGATATAGCGCCGGTCAGTAGTATCGAACAGCAGTTTCCCGGCTGCCGAGAACAGATATCCGGCATCGACGAAAATGCCAAAACGGTTCACCCGAGCCCCTCCTAAAGGAAAGGGCCCGTAAAGGGCCCCAGGCAATAATCGCGGTCCGGCAACCCAGCCGCGGGTTGTAGCACAACATGCCTCTCTCCACACAGCACAAGGTGAGTGCGACTTCCAACCAATCTCACCACCCCCTTTGCAGCACCTCTAACTGCGCCTCCAAGTCGAGCACATCACCACATGACCCCCAGTCGACGTGTTAAACCCAGTCGTACTTCGCCTCAAACGCCAGGGTCGGCGGATGATCTTTTTGGCCTTCTCCACATCGCGCTGCGCGACTTCGACCCAGACGTCCTGGGGCGCCCCCTTTTGTCTACCAGCAGCCATGAGAGTCCGTTGTTCATGTGCTGACGGAGCCTGACCTGGAGCGAGGGGCGTAGCCCCGCGCGCAAGGTCAGGCTGCCGG
>OGCI01002919.1_pt1 | contig 10289 bp, 13 predicted proteins | sample 1570021 | NCBI WGS metagenome assembly OGCI01 (sample SAMN06264664, study PRJEB24512) | hot springs metagenome | isolation source: Hot spring water | place: South Africa: Tshipise | collected 2015-06-21
TAACTCACAACTCTCAAACGCACAAACGCGTAACCCGTAACCATCTAACTATACTGATTTAACTAATTTAAACCAAATATTATTTGGTGATATAATTTGAGATATGTTAAACGTTCTTAAAAAATATCAAATAGTTTTAGCTGTAGCTGCTTTTATTTTAAAAAATGGCAAACTTTTAGTTGTTAAAAAATCTCCTCAGGAAAAAATTGACGCTGGTAAATGGGTTGTTCCCGGTGGAAAAATTAATCCTGATGAATTAATTTATCAAGGTTTAAAAAGAGAAATTAAAGAAGAAGTTAATCTTGATATTGTTAATTATCACTGGGTTAATGAAAATGTTTTTCTCAGTAATAATTATTATTTTCATGCTCAACATTTTATCTGCAAAGTAAAATCTTTTAAAAATCTTAGACTTGAAAAAGACTTAATTGATTATACCTTTATCACCAAAAAAAACTTAAAAAAGTATAATATTCCAAAAGGTTTATTAGAAACAATGAAAATTATTTTATGATAAAACTTGGTGCTCACCAATCAATTAGTGGCGGACACTCTGAAGCTTTAAAAAGAATTAATAATATTGGTGGTAATTGTCTACAAATTTTTTCTTCCTCTCCTCGTGGTTGGAGTTTTCCTAAAATAGATAAAAAACAAATCTTTCAATTCATTAATTTAAAATCTCAGTTAAAAATTAATCCTGTTTATTTTCATGCTTCTTATTTAATTAATTTAGCTGATGAAAGTAAAATTGGTCAATTATCAATTAACTCATTAATTAATGAACTAAATCTTTCTTCTCAATTAAAAATTAAAGGATCAATCATTCATCTTGGTTCTTATAAAGGTAATTATTCAAATAAAAATTATCAGATATTAATTAAAAATATTAAATCAATCTTAAAAAAAACTCCTCGAGAATCTCTTTTTATCATTGAAAATGCAGGAACAAGAAAGATCGCTCAAAAACTAGAAGAGTTAAAAAAAATTATTGAAGATGTTGACGATGAAAGAATAAAAATCTGTCTTGATACCTGTCATCTTTTTTCCAATGGTTATAAGTTCGAAACTGAAAAAGAATTAGAGAGTTTTTTAGATCAATTAAAAAAACTTGATCTTTTAAAAAAACTTGATCTTTGGCACCTTAATGATTCAAAAAATGAGTTTAACTCAGGTAAAGATCGTCATGAAAATATTGGACAAGGAAAAATTGGTTTGAATGAATTCAAAATATTACTTAATCATCCATTAACAAAAAATTATCCTTTTATTATTGAAACTCCCGGATTTAACAACGAAGGTCCAGATAAAAAAAACTTAGATATTTTAAAAAGTTTAATTGTTTATTAACAATTACTTTTCACCCGTCTCAACTTTCTATAATCTATAGAAACTCTTGCTGGTCTTAATCTTTCTTTTTCCTCGACTAAAATTTTCTTCATAATCGTTTATAATTATAAAATGTTAAAATTACCTAACTTTATTAATAATTTCTTAACTGTTTTTAAGAAAAATAACTTCCAAATCTATCTAGTCGGTGGCCCTATCAGAGATATTTTGTTAAATAAACCTGTTGAAAACTGGGATTTTGCCACCAACGCCACCCCTGAACAAATTCAAAAACTATTTCCTGACTCTTTTTATAATAATACTTATGGAACTGTATCAATTCCAAAAGATAATTTAATCTTTGAGGTCACTCCTTTTCGAAAAGAAAAAAAATATTCTGACTTTCGTCATCCAGAAAAAATCACTTGGGCAAAAACTATTAAAGAAGATTTATCTCGTCGGGATTTTACAATAAATGCAATTGCCTACGATGGAGAAAAAATTATCGATCTTTTTAGTGGCCAAAAACATCTAAAAGAAAAATTAATTGTTGCTGTGGGTGATCCTGATCAAAGATTTTCTGAAGATGCTTTAAGACTAATCAGAGCGATTAGATTTGCCTCTCAATTAGGTTTTTTTATTGAAGAAAAAACCAAGCAATCAATTACTAAAAATGCTCAACTTATTCAAAATATCTCTTGGGAAAGAATCAGAGACGAGTTCTTCAAAATTTTATCCAGCGACTATCCAGCCGAAGGAATTTTATTTTTAAAAAATACTAATCTTTTAAAATACATTCTTCCTGAATTAGAAGTCTGTTTTTCCATTCCTCAAAAAAGTCCAAAACGTCATCATATCTATGATGTCGGTACTCATTTAGTGATGTCTCTAAAAAACTGCTCTTCAAAAGACTATATTACCCGGTTTGCCACCTTAATTCATGATATTGGTAAAGGAATAACCTTTAAAAAAAATGAAAACACTGGTTTAATTACTTTCTATAATCACGAAATTGCTGGTAAAAAATTAGCTGAAAAGATTGCTATAAGATTTAAACTATCGAATAAAGAAAAAAATAAACTTGTTAAATTAGTTCGTTTTCATCAATTTACCGTTTCCGAAATTCAAACTGATAAAGCAATCAGAAGATTTATCAAAAATATTGGTAAAGAATATCTTGATGATATTATTTCTTTAAGATTTGCTGATCGAATTGGCTCAGGTGCTAAATCAGACTCTTGGCGTTTTGATCTTTTTCGAAAAAGGTTAATTGAAGTACAAAAACAACCCTTTCAAATTAAAGATTTGAAAATTAATGGTTATGATGTTATGAATATTCTTAATCTAAAACCAGGTCCTAAAGTTGGTCAAATTCTAAAAAAAATCTTTGATAAAGTTGTCGAAGGAAAATTAAAAAATGACCGAAACATCCTTCTTAAAGAAATAAACTCAATGTCTTAAAATATTGAGATAATGAATCTTTTTTCTTCACCAATAGTTGTTTGTTCACCATGGCCAGGATAAATAATGGTCTCTTCGGGTAGTTTCAACAACTTATTTAGTGAAGCTTGTAAATCGCTCTTGTTTGAATATGAAAAATCATATCTACCTATTCCTCTTTTAAATAAAGTGTCGCCGGTAAAAATTATTTTTTCTTGAGGAAAATAAAAACAACAACTTCCTGGAGTATGACCGGGAGTAAAGATAATTTTAAATTTATTTACCCACTTAAATCTTGGAATAGGTGGAAAAGTTTTAACTTTCAAAATTGGTAAAATTAATGGTTTAAATCCCAAAAAATACTCAGCTGATTCTTTAATTCGTTTAACTAAAAATAAATCTCTTTTGTTTATATAAAGAGGAACAGAAAAAGATTTTTCAATCTCTCCTACGGCCATTAAATGATCAAAGTGACCATGACTAGCTAACAAACCAATTAAATTTAATTTTCGTTTTGTTAATTCTTCTAAAATAAAAGATCCTTCATCAGCCGGATCAATAATCAAACAATTATTCTCTTCAATTAAAAAATAACAGTTTGCCTGTAGTTGTCCTAAAGAAAACTTAATTACTTTCATTTATTTTTTTCCTTTTTTCTAACCAGACTAATATCGGAGTTGCCACAAATGGAGATGAATAAGTACCTGTTATCGTCCCTATTAACAACGCTAAAACAAAAAATTTAATTGTTCCGCCTCCCATTAGATATAAAGATACCAACATAAAAATTATCGTCATTGAGTTATTAATTGAACGAACCATTGTCTCTGTTAATGCTTTATTAGCAAAATACTCAATATCAGCTAACTCAGTTTTAAAATACTCTCTGATCTTATCAAAGATAACAATTGTATCATGAACAGAAAAAGACATTGTTGTTAATACTGTAGTGACAAACATTAAATCAAATTCAGCTCCGAAAAAATGAGAAATTAAAGAATAGCTGCCAATTAAAACTAAAAAATCATGAAGCATTGCTAAAATGGCTGCCATAGCATAATTAAAACCTTTAAAAGCAAAACCGATGTAAAATAAAATACCAATCATTGCTAAAAAACAAACAATAATTGTTTTTTTAATCGTCTCTTTTCCTAAAACTGGACCAACTGTCTCTGACTTCAAAACTGTAATCTTTAACTTTAGTTTTTTTTCAAAACTATTTTTAATCTTCAATTCCTCCTCTTGTTTAATTGGTTTAGCTTTTAAACTAAGACTTTTTTCCTTTATTTTCAAATCAATTATTTCAACTTTACTATCTTTAAGAATTTTCTCTATCTTTTGTTCATTAATTTTTTTATCAAAAAGATAGTCTAAACTTGTTCCACCAGTAAAATCAATTGAATAATTAAATCCCCATTTAAAAATAGAAAACAAACCAACACTAATTACTAATATAGAAAGAAAACAATATATTAAACGATATTTCAAAAAATTAATCATAAATTATGATAGTTTATAAAAAAAACTAATTAATCTCTTAGTAATCACTACTCCAGTAAATAAACTGGTTATCACACCAATTAATAAAGTTAAAGCAAAACCTCTAACCAATCCAAACTGGGGTAAAAACTCCCAGTTTAAAGGATTAAATAAAATAAAAGCTACTAAGATTGTTGTTAAATTGGCATCTTTTATGGCATCAATTGCTCGTCCAAAACCTAATCTGGCTGCCACATCAAAGTCTTTGCCTTTTTTTAACTCTTCTTTAATTCTTTCAAAAATTAAAATATTAGAATCAACTGCCATTCCTATTGATAAAATAAAACCAGCAATACCTGATAAAGTTAAAACTACGGGAATTGTTTTAAACACTGCTAAAGAAATTATTCCGTAAATTATTAAAGCTAAGGAAGCAATCAAACCCAATTTTCCATAATAAAAAATCATAAATAATAAAACTGTCAATAATCCAAAAATGCCCGCATAAACACTCTTTTTTACTTCAGCCTTTCCTAAAGTAGGACCAATATTTTTTTGCTCAATTAAATTAATACTTAAAGGTAAAGCTCCTGAGTTTATAGCAATTGCCAACTTTTTTGCCTCATTTAAGGTAAAATTTCCACTAATAACCGCATTGCCATCTAAAATTGCCTGTTGAACAATTGGTGCTGATATCAAAAATTCATCAATAAAAATTGCTACCGGTTTATTAATATTTCTTTGAGTAATTTCTGCAAATAATTTCGATCCTTCTTCGGTAAAAGTTAATAAAACCTGAGGTTTACCATCTTGTTGATTAAAGTCAACAGTTGCTTTTTTAATATACTTACCAGTTAGATTAGTAGGTTTTGTTAATGTATTTAAAATTGACTCACCAGTCGATATTTTAACTGACTGATCTTGCTCTACAAAAACTAATTGGGCGGTTTTTCCTATTAAATTAATTGCTTGATTAACATCAGTAATCCCTGGCAAATCGACTGAGACCCGATAATTACTTCCTGATTTTACTGTCTGAATTACTGGTTCAGAAACACCAAAAAAATTGACTCTTTTTTCGATAATATCTCTAGTTGATAATAAAGCATCTTCTAAATCTTCTGGTTTTATATTTTTTGTATCTGCTTCAAAAACTAAATGACTACCACCTTTCAAATCTAAACCCAACTGGATTTTGAACTCTTTTTTTATTTTTAAACCAAAAACATTAATCTCAATCTTTTGAGGAATTTTATATCTTTCTTTTAAACTATCAGGAATATTAATCCAAATTAAAAAGGAAAAAATCATTAAATAAAAAAGATTTTTAATTATTCTCATATTTTCTATTTAAGAAGCTCCTCCTCATTACCAACTAACATTATTTTAGGCTGTTTTAAAAATCGCCATATAAATGGATCATTGTTTTTTTTTCGAAAAATAAATTCTTCTTCAGTCATCACTGTATAGTTGATATTCTTATCAATCTGTTTTTCAATATTTGATATTAAAATCTCAATCTCAGGAACTACGGTAATACCAATTACTAAAAGATAAATTTCATCATTTTTTATAGGAATGTTTTTAACAAACTTTGTTGATAAAGCAATAAATTTAATCTTACCAATTTTAGTTAAATTTTTATAGATTTCTGTTGAGAGAAAATTTGTCTTGGCAAATATCCTCAAAAATTCCTCGTAAAAAAGATAGTGTTTGTTTAATGAATAAAAAATTTTATTTAGTCTTTTTTCCCTACTGAGTAATTTTTCTTGAGTCAAGATATCTAGCTCTCTTTTAACAGCATTAACCTCCTCTCCTAACTCTCGAACCATCTTTCTTAAATAATAAACATCATTAGGACGATGATAAAAAAGCTCCAAAATTTTTCTTCTCGTTTTCGAAGGAATAATATGTTGTAACATTTTTAATCAAATTAAAATTAATAAACAACTTTGTTTCCAACTGGTAAAATCTCAAACCATATCTGACCTCTAACAAAAGCTATTTCTTCATTATTTTCATTATATAATTTTATCTGATCGGTAGTTTTTTTCTTTTTCCAAACTGCTTTATAAACATTACCATTTTGAAAAACTAACCCATTTCCTTGATTAATAATACCATATAACAAATGACCACCAGGATAACCATCATTAGCCGAAGACTCTTCAGCAAAAATAATAACCACATTTTTAGCTTTTATCTGCTGATTATTATTTCTATCATTATGAGGTTGACCACTATTTTTTCTTAAATAAAAATTAGTTTCTCTATCATAATTCCACTCTACCTTATACTCATCAAATAAACTATCCCAAAATCCAAAACTAATATTTTTTATATCTCCTCTTTCTTCTTTTGAATAATCATCAATAAACTGCCATTGTTGATAATTTTTATTCCATCTAACTCCTTCGGAGTCAATATCTGTTAATTTTCTTTTTTCTTTCGCATACTGCCATAATTTCTCTGTTGACGAATACATTGTGTGTTCAGTAACCCGATTAGGCAATCTTTCATAATCTCGCCAAAAATAAGGAAAAGGGATTGAAAACTGATTTAAATCATTATATGAATTCCAACCTAAGTCTTTAAGATAACCTAGGGCATCAGCTGGTCCTGGAGTATTGGCTCCTCCAACATGAGCATATAAAGGATTTTCTCCAAAACCTTCTAATAATTTAATAAAATATATTCTTGCTGAACGAACAGGACCAATATAATCAGCATCTTGACAATAAAAAATTGCTAAAAAACGAGTTATTCCTCCTTCAGCTACTACCTCAAAAATTACATCAGCAGCTGTTAAACCTGATTGTGGACGAGCTTCAGTATGATTTTCAATCATTACTCCTAATGGTCGACGAGCCTCCCATTTTCTTCTTTCCGTTTCTGTATAATACATTCCATTAATTGGACAAACTTCAGTCTTCGGTTCATCTTTTTTATCATCTTCTAATTTGTCTTTGTTATTTTTTACTAAAGGAGATAATAAATAATTTTTTTCTTTGGAAAAAACTAAGTATGATCCTAAAGTAGAAAGAAGAAATATTATAAAAATAAATGGAATAGCAATTTTTTTCTCAATCATAGTTTTTATAAAATTATAACTTTAATTTTTCTATAACCTTTCTGCTTTATCAATCGCTTCTTTTTCTTCTTCAGTTAATTGATAACTGTTTGTCTTTCCTTTAATAACTTTTTTAGTATAAATTCTTAATCCTTCTTTGGTAGAAATAAAGTTTAAAATTATACCGCTATTTTGATTGTTTAACAAAACAATCACAAAGCTCTGATCACCAACTCTTTTTTCAAAAGGATTAAATCTAACTAAACCTATTTTTTGAAAATAGTATTTAGATAACTCTTTTTCTTTAGCTAATTCTTCTTTAAGAATGGAAAATTCTTTATTTAATTTTTCATTTTTTTCTAATATTGTCTCTAAAATCTCATCTAATCTTTCTTTTTTCGTTTTTGAAACTAAGTTAAAGTAATGATTTCTTAATTTATATATCAAAAAAGTCAAAAATAAAAGCCAACCGAAAAAAAATATATAAAAATAATTAATCTCCATAATAAGTTATTGTATCTTTTTTAAAAAAATCTGTCAATTAGACATTGATTTTTGAAACTTAATTGTGTTAAAAAATTAATAGTTTCGTTTGTAATATTTTCATTTAACTAAAGAATTTTAAATATCTCTTGACGAGGCTAAAATATCTGTTATTCTATTAATAAAACATTTTATGCCTAGAAAAACTAAAAAACAAAAAATATTAGCCAAATATCGTTATAAATTAAAGCTACTAGAAAAACATATCCTTAATAAGGAAAACCTAATTAACAAAGCTCAAAAATCTTTAAATTCAAATTTATCATCAAAACCAATTATTATCAAAGAAGAGATTTCTAAAAAAAATCTTCAGGATCATTCTTTATTATTAAATAGAAAATATTTTTTTCAAGATCTTAAAAAAAGTTTTTTTCTTAGTTTATTTATTTTATTACTAATATTCGGGTTTTTTTACTTAAAAATAATCTAAAAAAAGAAAGGGGGTGAAAAAATATGGCAACAATGTACTGTGTAAAATGTCGAGCAAAAAAAGAAGTTACTAACCCAGAAAAAGTCACTATGAAAAACGGTAAACCAGCAATGAAAGCTAAATGTCCAGACTGCGGAACTGGAATGTATAAAATTGGTGCTGTTTAATATCTTGTTTAAATAAGATATTTTTCATACCCCGCCTTCCGGCGGGGTTTTTGTTTTTTTTAAAAAAATTAATTTAAACTAAAAGAAGCTAATTTTTTATAAACTGGCTTAATACTAGTTAAAATACTCTGATAGAGAACTATTTTTTTAACATGAAAAGAAATATCAATATTAATTTTGGCTAATTTTTTTTGTAAAGCAAAATACTGTTGTTTTGAAGATCTTAGACCACGACCCAATGTCAGATGAGGGATAAATCTTCTTGTATTAATTGAATTTTTATCAAAGTTTTCTTTAACTACTCTGGCTAACTCTTCAATCTTTTTTTGTCTTTGAAAATTAAGATAAATAACTAATTTATGATTAACAAAAATATCTAATCCAAAAGAGTAAAGATAAAATCCTTCCTGATCCCAAAGAATATCTTTAATTTTATTTTTGATTTCTTTAACATCATTTCTTTCTCCAAAAAAATGAATTGTCACATGAAAGTTTTCTTCACTCACCCAGTTAAATTGAGGATATTTTTTAATAAGCAGTTCTAATTGATTATATAATTCTCGTTTTACTTTTTTAGGTAACTCTATTGCTAAAAATAATCTCATTTTTAAAAAAACTATCAACAATTTTTGTCGTAGAAAAATTTTTAAATAATGGCACTACTATTTTAACTTTAGCTTTAATACTTTTTGCTTGTTTTTTTTTATTTTTAATTTGCGGATCACCTTTAGTAACGGCAATTACTGTTGGTTTAATTAATTTTACTAAATTAAAATAATCATCATCTTGAGAAAAATATGGTAATTTAATTATTAAATCAACCGACTTTAAATTTGATAACATCTCTGCTCTTTGATCTTGATTATGAATGGGCTTTCTTAACTTCTTCTTACTTATAAACTCATCTGATTCCAAAGCAACAATTAAAAAATCTCCCTCTTTTTTAGCTTTTTCTAAAAACTTAAAATGACCATAATGAATAATTTCAAAACAACCACCGACTAAAACAACCTTTTTATTAACAAAAAATCTCTTATAAGTTTTTACTTGTGAGTAGAAAAATATATTTTTTTTCACGTTATATAATTATACTATGAAATTAAAAACAGAGATCATTAATGATAAACAAAAAGCTCTTATCATCTCAGAAAAAAACTATCTTTTTTTTGAACTATTTAAAAAACAATTAAAAAAGTATTCCTTAGAGATATTTTTTTCTTTAAAGCTTCCATCATCTATTCAACTATTTGACTATCTATTTTTTTTTAATAAAGAAGTAAAAGCAAAAACAGAAATAATTAAAAAAAATCCCCAGAAAAAATTTATTTTTATTTTTTTAAAAGACAAACATCCATCTTCTAATTTAAAAAAAACCGTCTTAAATAATCTTAAGATAATAAAAATTAAAGAAAACTTTCTTGATCAACAAGATATCGAAAAAATCCTTTGGTTCAGCCTTTCAGAAAACAAAGAAAATTTTTTACCATTAAGAGGAAAATCTACAGAAAAAAACATTAAAGAAAAAAAGGTTCTTAATAATTTTTTCAATTATTTTTCAGTTAAATATTTAATAATTTTAATAGTAATCCTAATCTTTGTTTTTAATACTCTTTTTATACCCTTTCTTATTTTATCTTCATTCTTAACTTATCAAAATTATAAAGATTTTAAAAAAGAAAAATATGAAAATATTTATTCCAGAAATTTATTAAACTCAAAAATTACTAATATTAGTGAAAAACTTTATTTTTCCCGATCTTTATATCATCTTTTAGGACTTGGTTTACTTCCTGATAATATTTTAGAACTTAATAAAAATGCTATTGAACTCATT
>OGCI01002920.1_pt1 | contig 10287 bp, 16 predicted proteins | sample 1570021 | NCBI WGS metagenome assembly OGCI01 (sample SAMN06264664, study PRJEB24512) | hot springs metagenome | isolation source: Hot spring water | place: South Africa: Tshipise | collected 2015-06-21
TTAAACAAGAAGTATGCTTTTCTCGGATTCTGGCGGTCTATGGCTTCGATTGGGTAGAAAAGCGAAATTGCCGTCGCCAATGCGAGGTCTGCTGTACGGTAGAAATCTTCTTCTTTGAGAACTTCTTGTATCATAATCATTAAAAATTTTAATTTTGATTCTCTTCCTCCATTTTCTTGCTTACAAAAAGTGTTGTGAAATGTTTGCTTTGGTTTGTTAGTCCAAAAATAAAGCGAAAAAATCAAAGAAAACTTGTTTATCCACAAGCCAAAGCAAACTGTAAGAAAACCAAACAAAAAAGCGTGGAAACCACGCTTTAGGGTTTGCTTTAAACCTAAATTTTATTTTAGAGTGGGGGATTATATAAAATTATTCCCTTCCCTCTTACTTTTTGGATAATTTCTTTCCCATCAGGAGTTTTTTGGGGTAAATCAGAAAATCTAAAAAGATTTATAATACCATTTTTTATTCTATCTATTTTTTGGCGATAGTCATCGTATTCTCCTTTACCGTGTTTTACTAAATATTTGTCTATAATTTCATAAGAACAAAATCCATTTAAATCCCTCTTTTCATATAAGCATTCAAATATCAAATAGTAAATTGCATCTTTGTTTTTAAATTGTATTAGTTCATTTTTATAGTAGAAATCCCCGCTTATCTTATCTCTGGTTATTAGATTCCTTCTTTTTTCTTTTTGTTTTTCTCCGACTATAGGGATTTTTATTTTTTCTCGGTAGTATCGGTCTACTTCTTCAAATTTAGGTTGCAGTATTCTAATTGGGACGAACATTACTTGTTTTCTCTTTATTACTTTCTTTTTTCTTTTAACAATGATGAAAGTCGGGCCGGCGAGTTTAAATATTTTTATAGTTCCCCAAGACTTCAAAATCTCCAAGATTTTTCTCTCTTTTAAAGTCGTGCTTTTTTTGGTGAGCGGGATGGTATATATAAATATCGGGGATGGGCTATGAATTGATTCCTTTTTGATTTTCTGCAGACATCTAAATATTTCTACATCCTTGATTCTTTTCTGATTTTTGATTTTCTTTCTAATTTTCATACTCATTTACCTTAATTTTATCTCATTTTTAGTTATTTTTCAAGGCTTACCCGAAATGTCGGGGTATTTATTTTTGCTTTAGATATGCTATCATAAAAATGCTCCTCACACATTTTATTTGACCCGAAGGAGCGATGCCCATCTCCCAATTGCGGGTAAAGATGGGCATCCGGTTCCACAATTGGGTAACCTTCGGGCCAACCAATGTGTAGGGAGCACCGGGTGCCCTTTTTTGTTTGCTCAATTTAACCCTGGGATCTAAAGGTAGGAAATAACCCAAAATATAAATATGAAAATGAACCAAATTACAAAGGAATTTTGTGCTCTTATAGTGAGTTTATGTAAAATTAAGGAAGTTGATGATTTTATTAAAAGCAATAAATTTAATCCACAAGAAGCGCTCCGGTTTAAATTCGATTTAGCAATATTAAATATTTTTCTTGCGATTCGGGCAATAAATCTGTTTATTCCTAATGAAGACGAAGCAAAGAAAATAATTGACCCGGTGTTTAAAAACTATATGAATCTTTTTGTGGAGGTTAATCCAAAAATGGAAAAAGATGAATTTTCCAAATTAACAGTTGTGGTAGGGGATTTTGTAAAACGAGAATCAGAGTTGAGATTACTTAAGGCAATAATAAAAGTCCAAATTAATAAAGATGTTGATATAAAAAATCTTAGAACAGATTGGCGGATGCTTGCAGAGATGCTTTATAATATTCGCCAAGCAGGTTATAGGCGAGCGATAGAAAATCAAGGGAATCTGGGGCCGATGTTTTCTATTGCTCGAGAATTTTCCCGCCATTTTACTGGGAATGAAAATGATGAAGAAAATGGATGGCTAGTTGTTGAACTTTCATTACTTTTTAGTCTTTTTAATGTTATTTTGATTGATTTTTGTAAGCTTAATTTAGTATAAAAAAGAGTCCTTCACTGGGCAATTTTTATTTTAGCTTGAATTTTCCAAAAAATCGGGCTATTCTAAAAATAAGTGAACTAACAGCTTCGGCCACAAAACCTAGACAAGGTTCGTAGTAAAGAAACATAAATATGAAAATGAGAATTAAACTATGGCTAATGAAAATAAAATAACTCCTCAAAAAGTAGAGGGGTTACAACATTTCCCATTCAAAACTTTTCAAGAATTTAGAAAAGCAAATTTAGAAGGGTTAATTACAATTGGTATAAATAGAGGAATAGCAAGGGAGTGGATGTGGGGCGGGAAATATAGTCCTACATTTTGGAAATTTGTTAGTATGATCTTACACTGGATCCCATTCCTTTTGGTATTGGGATTTATTATTTTTGCATTAGCTAGTAAAGAATTTCTTTTACTTTTAGCTCTACCCCTTTTTGTTATTGCATATTTTCTTTTTAATCCCTCAGCCATAATCTTTGGTATATTCCGTTCTGGATTGATTTTTTTAACTTTTATTGGTTTCCTTTACGGACTATTTTTTGGTCACCAAAGCATTTTATTGATTACAGGAGTAATGCTGGGTATTTGGTATAGTGAAAAAATTCTTTATAGTAAATCCGCAGATATTTTGAGAGAGGAAGTTTTAGAACACGAAGATTTACTTTGCGCTTTATTTCAAGGGCGAGTATTAAGTATAAGATTTTATAATGGCGACACCTACTGGGTTGATTTTAAAGAAGAAGGCGGAAAGCTAACACATTATAGGTAATATTTATGCTGATATTTGGTATTATTCTAACAATACTCGGCTTCCTGATTTTTCAATGGAGCGTAAATGCACTTAGTAAATCTTTTATAGAAAGACCACTTATTTTTGCTAATCCGATTGCGGTTCTTGTAATTCATCTTCTATGGATCGGATTACTTATAGGAGGTTTAATACTATTATGGCAGGTGAATCCGATAATTGTGGGTGTTATTTTTGGCGGCTACTTTATTTTATGGGTGATTGGATATTTTATGGGTAGCGAAAAAACAAGCATTAAAAGAATATTTAGAGTTTATAAACAATTAAAACTTTTTCGTCCCAAAGCCACAGGAGACGGAATTTTAAAAGAGACTGCGCGATTATATTTTCAAAAATTGCGTTGGGACGAATATAGAATTAATCATGTCCTGCAGCTTATTTTCAAAGAGGAAGGTGGTAGTAAAGTTAAAAATATAAAAGATTTAGTAAAATCCATTTTAATTTTTGAAAGACCAGAAGATCTACTTAGGGGTACCGAATCCTTCACGAAATACATGAAGCGATCCGAAAGGCGAGATAAACTTATTGATGAAATTTATAAAAAGGAATTGGAAGAGAAGATGACTGTTACAGAGAGACCTCAATTATCAAAAGATACATTAGAAAGAATGCGGCAGAGCGGGATCGATCCAGACGAATTATCTAATGAACAATTAGCTGCGTTGGAGACACTTGAGAAGCCTGAGAAAGGTCATTGGATTTCTAAGGTTTTTTTCTATCCTTCGGTTATCTTTTTTATATTGGCAATAATTTCTTTATTTACAGGAGAGTGGGGAAATCTTTTTATTTATATCGTTATCACCTTTATTTTATGGTACATCGGATATACAATTCAGAGCCGAGTAGCAGCAAAACAATTTAGAGAAGCCAGTATTAAGAAGTTTATTATGAAAGGTGCTATGAGTGGAAGAGAGAAGAAAAAGATATTCTCGGATTGTCCTAACTGTGGAGCTAAAATTAAAAAAGGTACAGCTTTTTGCACTCAATGTGGTGAGAAGATAAAAATATGATTTGTCCAAATTGTAAAAGACGAATATCTAAAGATGATAAATTCTGTGGATACTGCGGTTTGATCCTCAAAAAAGAAGTTTTAGAGGAAAAATTAGTAGAAGAGAATAGGTTTTCTTTTAAACAACCTGTTTCTCATCTTATTCTTTTGTATGTTTTTACTCTTGGAATATATGGAATATATTGGTTTTACAAAACTTGGAAACAAATCAAAAAACATACAAAAGCTACCTTTAGTCCAGGTTGGAGAACGGTAAGTTTATTTATTCCATTTTATAATATTTGGCGTGTTTATACTCTTTTCAACGATATAAAATCATTAAGACTAAAAGCTGATTTTTCAGAAAGTCCTTCTCCTGGTTGGTTAACTTTTTTATTTTTCCTTTTTACTTTTCTTACTAATCGACTTCCAGATCCGTGGTATTTATTGGGTTTCTTGGGTGTTTTGCCGCTTTTATTTGCTCAGGGGGCATTGAATGAATATTGGGAAAAAGAACAAGAAGGAAGAAAAGAAAAAATCAAATTTTCTACCAAAGAAATAGTGGTGCTTGTTATTGGGGGCATAGTTTTGGCTCTAATTCTTTGGGTTGCTTTTATAAGCGAGAATGAATATGGGATAGAAGAAGGCTTTGGGCTTTTCCCAAAGGAAACTCAACAGATTTCAAAAATACCTCCTAGTATACTTCCAGAGAAGTTTTTTCAACCTCAACCTTTGGGAAATCAAATAGGTAAATTTAGCGAAAATCAAGCTATAATGGCTAATTTGCCAGCAGTAGTAATGGTTGCCTGTCCTTACGATCATGATACCGAAGCTTGAAATATTGGCTCTGGAGTAATAGTTGATTCTAGCGGAATAATCGTAACAAACTATCATCTTCTTCTAGATACTACTTTGTATTATTGCGCGGTAGGTATAACAAAGGACATTTCTGAACCACCCGAATTTGTTTATTATGCCGATTACTTCTTTATAGATCCTGACACCAGCGAAGAATTTGAAATATTGAATCCTGAAATAGATGTTGCTTTTCTTCGGATTGTAGAAACCATTACTGGGAGCCGTTTACCGACCACATTTCCATTTGTGCTCAGATTTGGTTCTTCTGGCTTTTTAAACATCAATGATAAAGTGTATATTCTGGGTTATCCTGAGTTTGGTGGAGATACTATTACCGTTACTGAAGGTATAATAAGTGGAAGAGTTGGCGAAGACCTTATCAAAATTTCTGCAAAAATAGACCTTGGAAATTCTGGAGGAGCAACTATAAATCAAAACGGAGAATTTGTTGGCATTCCTACTCTTGTAATGAAAGGAGAATTTGAGGGTTTGGGTTACATAATAGGAGTAGATTCGATTAGAAATTGGCTTAACCAATTAAAATAATAAAAAATCATGGGTTTATTCAATAATTACAACGAAATAGAAAAGAGCTTATTAGAGCAATATTCTCAGATGTTTGCTATGATGGGTATCCCGGATGCACGAAAAATGGCAAAGAATATGCTCGATCAGACGATTGAAAAATCTAAGAAAGAAGGAACATATAATTTACCGCCAAATTTTGGCGACATTATATTAAAACAGCAGAAAGCAGAAGATCCTTCGGTAGAAAAAATAGCAGAAGCAATAAGGAAGACTCTGTCTATAAAAAGAAGCGAGGGTGTAAGAGATGAAGATATAAGATGGTGGTGGAACTTAAATGATGTTGAGAGAAATATTATGCTTGCTACAGACGAGGTGAACCGGATGTATTTATTTAGACAAGAGATAGAAAATAGTAGAGAGGTTTCTGAAGAAAAGGCAGCCGAACAAGCCGCTAAGAAAGTATGGAAATTTCATCCAACATACACCTATGGGGATCCTAGAGAGAAAAAGGAGTCCGCTCCTAAATGGGTTCGAGAAGAAGATCTACCATTACCCATCGAGTTAAAAGATAGAATAAATATTTACATAGAAAAAAGATATATAAGTGACCGCGAAAAATACAAAAAAGATATTGAGGCGTCATCAACTTTCAATGCTTTAGTCAGAAAAGAAATTAGGGCGGGGAATATTTAACTAAAGAAACAATAATGGATAAAAAGATTATCAAATATAAAAATACCGCTTCTATAATTTCAGTTGTTATGCTGCTTTTGGCCATACCAGCTATCTGGCCGTATGGATATTATACTTTATTAAGATGGGTAGTAACTGCCACTGCAATATTTTTAGTTTGGATAACTTACAATTTGAAGAAAACATTTTGGTTAGTTTTAATGGGGTTAGTGGCAGTATTATTTAACCCTTTAATTCCTATTTACCTTGATAAAGAAACTTGGGTGATAATTGATTTCATTGTTGCAATCTTATTTTTAGTATCAATATTTAAAATAAAATCTAAAGACTAATAATTTATGGAGGGAAAAACTAAAAAAATTTTAATTGTTTTATTAGTAATCATAGTAATTGGTATGATTGGCTGTTTTGGTTATCAGTATTACAAAAGAGAAGCCCCAGAGAAAGGAGATAAGGCTGAAAAAATAGAATCACGGAAAGAAGTAGTGATAAAGGAATTAACGGAAAAATATGATGCTTTAACTGGTTGGAATAAAGATATACGTTACACAATTCAATTGCAGAATTTATTAGTTAATTCTGATAAACCTGTATTGTTTACTGGCTCTGTAGATGATATCTTTATGAAAGATGACCAATATTACATTCGTTTTATAAGCGGTTCTTGGTGGGGATGGGGATTGGAATTTTTTGAAAAACAGGTTTATTTTGTTCTTAAATGTGACTCAAATAAAGTATCAGAAGTCATAAACAGAGAAACTAAAGGCGACAGTGTAGGCGATTATGTAGTTGTCGCTAAGATAGAGAATGTTACAAAGCCAATTCTACAAATAAGTAGCTATCCAGTAGGCAGCGAAGAAGTAGAATTAGAATATGAACCCTCAACCACCTTTATTGCCACAGGCACTTGTATTGGTTTTGTTTATATAGAAGAGGATGACGATAATCAATTTAATGAATAATCTATGAAAGAAAAAATTAAGAAAATTTTTATAGGAGTAGCTCCAATAATCATTTTATTATTTGTTATAAACATATTATGGGGATTATTGTATATGCAAGCTTGTGATATCCCACCAAAAGAAGAATTAGTTAATCTTTCTTGCGAGGAACAGGTAGAAAAAATAGCAAATAGCTGTCGCTATGTAATTTTAAAATGGAAAGAGGTTAAACCAAGCCAAAAAGACATAGAAGCCTGCAAGATTTACAAGGAAGAAAAATAAACAAAAAACCCCTCTGGGTCATTGAAGAAATAGTGAGTGGTAGGGTAGGGTAAATAGTAAAAATATGAACGATAAAATAAAAAAAGAAATGAAAAAATATATTGACGAAGAGATAATCGGAGAGCCACAACTCGGCAGTAAAGAACTGGAAATCGTAAATAATATACTCACGAAGATTTTGAGAGAATCTGACCAGAAGACACGAACGGAATTACGAAACTTTCTAAAAAGATGGGAAGTGAGAACTCTTTTTGTGGATGCCCTTCAAGAGGAAAAAGATATACAAGACAAGAAAGCACTTGGTAATAATAAGGAAAGAAAATAAAAAATAGCGAGTTGCGGGATGAGGTAACTTTGTCAGAAATATTAGACTACTACAAGTAATTCTTTTACTTTATAATTAAGGAAATGAAGATTTCCGAAAATACAGTTAAATGGAGTTGTATTTTGATATTTGGAGTATTAGTCTTTTGGGTGAGTTTTAGACATCTTTTTACTTCTAAAGAAGAAATTAAGGAAAATATAAAATGGGAAGAGATGGATAAATGGGATAAATTTGTTGACTTCGCAATTAAAGAAACGCTTAAAAGGTGTTCTGGTTATGATTATTACGAGAGGAAAGAATGCGAAATAGAAGTTTGTAGGACTTTATATACAGGGGCGGTAGTCGTTGCCAAAGAAGTTGGGATAACTCTTTCTTATAATGATTGGATGGATGCTTGTATTGGTAAGTAAGGGTTAAAATTTGTGAATTTTACCGACTAAAACTAACAAAACCTGATGACACTTATGACTTTTTAGTTAAAATCAAAAAGCCCAGTCGTTCTGGGCAAATTCCATTTTAGAAATAGTGAGTTGCGGGGTAGGGTAAAATGTGATAATCTATTATTAGGCTCGTGGACTTAAATCTGGTATGTAAATATACTCAGTTTGTCTTTGAAGTATAGTTCTAACATTGTCCACGATGCGGAGCAATTACAAATGCATCATCTATCTTTTTTAGAATTGTCCAAATTTTACCTTCTGGTGTCATAATCATTTTCATTATAATTTTCCTTTATTTTACCTCATTTTTCTCTATTTCTCAAGGTTTACCCGAAATGTCGGGTATTTATTTTTTACTGGATTATGTTATCCTAAAAGTGAAGTCACATTCACATATTTATCACTGAGACAAAAGCCCTCTTTTTGCCCGATTGTGGCTAAAGAGGGCGATACTGACCATCACGCAATCGGGTGTCTCAACGATACTCGTGAGTGTGACTCCAGTCGGGTCGCCCTTTTTGTTTTGGGTACCTGACTTAAATGAAAATGAAAATGAAGCCAATTAAAGATACCAATAGCAATAATGAACCACAATGGTATAAAATGTTACCAGATCATTTGAAACCACCAATTGATAAAATCAAAAAATTAGAAAATTTAAGAAAAATAATTTCTTTAGATACCTCCGATTATATTTCTCACCTGATTATTTTTAAAGGAATTGGGCAATCACGGTGGGAGGTTATCAAAACTCAAGAAGATATTTTGAATAAGCTCAGACAACGATTTCCTCAATACTCCGAGAAAGAACTTTTTAAAGAAGTTCTTCTCTCAAGATTTAGAGTGAAGATTGCCTTTCCAACTTCTGGCGATCCGTCTCCAGAAGAATTAAAAAGAAGAATTGAGAATATAGATCAGGTAATGATAAGTATCAATACATTTCAAGATTTAATCAATTACATTTTGGAAATGGACAAAGATATTTTAAAGTCTTTTGAATATTTCACAATCCAAGAAGAGATTAATCAAATACTTAGTGAGGGCAGTTCGTCCTAATAAAAGTAGCCCCCATTTTTAAAAATAGAAAAAAGATTTATGAAAGAAAAAATTAAGAAAATTCTTTTGTGGTTTCTTTTTATATTTTTTATTTTAGGTTTTATAAATACCGTTATTAGTATTTTTACATTCCCCGCCGAGCGTGCCGCTTTAGAAGCTGAAGGAGTTGAACTTGTTTTTCCTGAACTTACTATTACCTTAAATTTTGTTTGGCTTATTTTATTTGGTGGAATTATTGTTATAATTTACAAAAAACTTTTCCCTAAAAAAGAAGTAAAAAAAGAAACGCCTTCCTTGGAGGCATTAGAAAAAGAAGTATTTGCTGGAAGCTTATTAAGTAAAATACTTTTTATTTCTCATTTTTTTGTGCTTATTTTCGCCATTTCTCAGTTTATTGTTGGTAGTTGGAAATTAGGTATATTTGGTATAGTAATTGCGACACTAATGGCTTATACAGCTTACCGGCTTACTAAAAGAAAACAAAATCTAATTATATAATTAAGAAAAACCAAAAAGCCCATCGCTGGGTAATTTTTGTTTCTGAGTTATAATAAATATAATTTTATGGATGAAGAAAATTTGAAAAAGATTTTTGGATTGATGTTTGAGAAATTGGAATCTATTTCAATAGGCAATAATTTTATCGAAGAGATTAACCGAAGAAGAAAAGTCACTTTTGATAAAAATAAACCCGATTCATTTTTCTATGAGAAATTAGTTGGGACTATTCATGTAAGCGGATACAAGGTTTCTATTTTAAGGAACCGTTGGGATGATATTAAGGAAGCATTTTCCAATTACGATATTTGTGAAGTCAGTCAATATACAAACAAGGATTTAGAGAAAATGATGAATAACCCAAAGCTTATAAGAAATAAAAGAAAATTAAGAGCCTGTATTGAGAATGCAAAAATAATGAGCGAGATTTCCAAAAGGTACGGTTCTTTCGGCGAATACTTAAATAGAAATAAAAATGACTTAAAAAAGCTAAAAGAAGATTTAATTAATAGATTTCTTTATTTAGGCAATGTTTTAGTTCTTGAATACCTAAAAGAGGTTGGGATAGATGCTATTAAACCTGATGTTCATGTAGTAAGAGTAATGCATAGACTGGGTTTAATTGACTCTGAAAGATTAACCACTGAAAATGTTAATAAGGTTGTAGAAATGGCAAATAAAATAAGTCAGGCAACTGGAGAAAAATTAAGCGTTATTGATGGAGTTTTCTGGATATATGGCGGAAGTGGAGATAACCATGTACAAAAGGCAATGTGTTCAAAGAGCAAACCTTTATGTAATGAGTGTCCATTAACTGAGTATTGTATTTTCTACTTAAAGAGAAATAGGGAGTAGCAGGGTGGGGTAACCTTACCCGAAATGTCAGAC
>OGCI01002921.1_pt1 | contig 10286 bp, 6 predicted proteins | sample 1570021 | NCBI WGS metagenome assembly OGCI01 (sample SAMN06264664, study PRJEB24512) | hot springs metagenome | isolation source: Hot spring water | place: South Africa: Tshipise | collected 2015-06-21
AAAAAAATGAGTGATTACAAAAGACCCACATGGGACGAATACTTTATGGAAGTTGCTCATACCATTGCGAAGCGAGCAACATGTGACCGGGGACGAAGTGGCTGTGTGATAGCACGAGACAAACAAATATTAGTTACGGGATATGTAGGTTCACCGGTAGGATTTCCTCACTGTGATGATGTGGGTCACCAAATAAAAAAAGTTGTTCATGAGGATGGAACAGTAACTCAACACTGTGTTCGAACCGTGCACGCCGAACAAAACGCTATTTGCCAGGCGGCACGACTGGGGATTAGTATTCAGGGAGGAACCTTATACTGCAAAATGACACCCTGCCGAACCTGTGCCATGCTTATTATCAACTGTGGAATAGTCCGCGTGGTTTGTGAACGCCGGTACCATGCGGGAACAGAATCTGAAGAAATGTTCCGTCAAGCAGGTATACAACTTGAATATGTCTATCCCGACGAAGTCGAATCCTATAAGAATCAGTAATCTTTGTAAATCGATTTTGATAACTCCGACGATTCTATCAAATGGTAAAATATACTTTTCTTCTCTATTTGTTTTTGGTATCTCGGGCCGATTTACTGACCTGGGCAAGTGTATCGATGAGGTAATCGAGGGCTTGGTGTGTAAGTCGGGGGTGAACAGGCAAGGTAATCAGAGTTCGTGCTAACTCTTCAGCAACGGGGAACTGTCCCCGCTTGAACCCTCGTTTGTTGAAGGCCGTGCTCCAATGTAAGGGGATGTAGTGAATGCCCAATTTTATATTATATTTCTCTTTCATAATCCACAACAGGTCTTCTTTGGACATTCCGAACTCTTCGGGGATTATTCGGATGGGGTATAAATGAAACACATGGGTACGATCAGGTGGAACTTTAGGGGTAATAATCCCGGGGATCGTTTTAAGTCCCTGGGTCAGGTATTCCGCATTCTCCTGTCGCTTTTTATTTAGGGCGTCTAATTTTTTTATTTGAATAATTCCCACTCCTGCTTGAATATCTGTCATGCGGAAGTTGTAGGCACAATCATCAAAATCCTGCCACCAGTATTTTTTACCTTTAGGGAATTTATTCTCATCTAATAAGCAGTATTTTGTGGTAGGAGCATAAACACGGGTCGCATGGGAACGATATAAGGATACTTTCTCAAACCATTCAGGGTTCGATGTAGTAATCATCCCTCCTTCGCCCAAAGTAGAGATGTTTTTCTGTTCATGGAAACTGAAACACCCAAGAGAACCTAATTTCCCAACCTTTTTTCCTTTATACTCCGCTCCAATGGCATGACAGGCATCTTCTACAATGGAGAATTGATACTTCTCTGCTAAATAAAGCAAAGGGTCCATATCTACAGGCAAACCGTATAGATGGACGGGGGCGACTACCTTTGTATTTTCAGTAAGTTTTTCTTCAAGAAAAGTAACATCCATATTATAAGTTTCAATATCTACATCCACAAAATCTACTTCAGCCCCTAATGTAACAGCGGAAGCAGGGGTAGCAATCCAAGTAATTGGAGTGGTTAAAACACGCGTGCCGGGACCGACCCCAACTGCTAACATGGAGAGGAACAACGCAGAAGTGCCATTTGAGACGGTTCGGGCATATTTACATCCAATATATTGTGAAAATTGTTTCTCAAATTCTAAACAGTAATCTCCACAAGTAGGAGCCATCTCGTGGAGAATTTTTACGACCATTTCTTCTTCTTCTTTCCCGTACTCAGTTCCGAAACGAATCTCTAAATCAAATGGAGCCATGTTTTACTCTTTCACTATGAATTATTTTATAAGTCTTATTCCATCTGAAACACCAAGAAAGGAAGTTTTTAATATGGACTTTGCCAGAGTATTATTCAGAGAGGCATCTTTTGGACGAGGTGCTCGCAAAGAATCTGTAATTACATAGGGCTGTATGAGGGTTTCATCCCAACCCATTTCGCGTGCAATAATCTTTGCCATGTTGTATCGTGAAATGCGTTCGTTCCCCGCAAGATGTATGACCCCCTCAAATGAGTTATGAGCCAGTTCAATCAAAGCTTTTCCAGCAGTAATAACATCAATAGGAGTCCGATATTCATCTTCTGGCATAGGAACGGGTTTTCCTTCCTCAATTTTCTGTTGCATTCGTGCAAGGAAGGAATTCCCAATACCCAATACCGGAAAACCCATAACAAGGGATAGCCTGGTAACAACTCGTGGAATTTTTGCTTGTAATACATCCTGTTCTGCCTGAACTTTTGTCCTTGCATACACATTCAGTGGAACAGGGATATCCTCCTCTATATACATCCCTTTTATCCCGTCAAAAACAGTATCCGTAGAACAGAAAATAAATCTGGAAGAGACCTCTTCTGCAGATTGCAATAAAACTCGTGTTAAATCGACATTAACTTTCCACGCTAATTCGGGTTGTTTCTCGCACTCGTCAATATCCGCCATAGCAGAAGTATGGATAATCACATTTGGCCTCACCTGTAAAATAATATTTGACCACTCATTTTCTTTATCAGATGAAATTTTTATCCAATGAATATGTCGGGGTAAATTATCTGGCTTATTCCTCCTTGACAAAGTATAGGTATCGATTTCATCGGAGATTTGTGACAAGATACTACCGGCAACAAAACCACTTCCACCTGTAATAATAATTTTCATGCGACCTTTCCCTGTGGTTTTATATTACTGTGAATTGGTTAAATATCGGAATTCCTGAATATTTTCAATTTGTTTTACAAACGGCTCAATTTCCGCCTTTGCAAGAGGTGCTATCACTACAGCGGGTTTGTAATTTGCCATCTGAGCACGAAGGACACCTATGTTATAAGAACCCTTTTTGCCAGAAATGGTTGCGTTTCGAACTTGACATTCAATTCCTGTTTCTTTTAATAAATAAGTAATCAGCCCATTCCCATCTGCTATGGAGGTTATCACGAAACGAGAATCCGTAGCAGAAGGCATAGGTACTTCTGAATATTCTCCCGCTTTTAATATTCCTTTGTATGCATATGTATTCCCCTTAACAATTATAGCGGGATTTTTCGTAAACAACTCTGTTTTGTCCGGTTTCATCTGTAATTGTTCAACTCGCACCCCTTCTCCTGAATTACGGAAAACGCTTTCTACGGAGATGAGTAACTGTAAATCACTGTTCTCGTTGATATTGATGGTCTCCACATCCGAAAAATCCGGAACAACAAATTTTGAAAAGATATCATTATACCCATGTTCCAGTAAAGATACATCTTCCTTTTTTTCCAACAATAATACTCCATTACTTTGATAAATTCTCCAGACAATATATACTTCTGTCCCTGTAGAGTAAGCATATGCTCGTAAATGGGCTATATATTTTTCTCCAGGGGCGGTGGGATAGTACGCGAACCGAGCATCTCCCCTTCGCGGGGTCATAACCCCTGCATAGTCTTCTCCTGTCGATAGCAACAACCCAGGATTATTCCATTGCCATTGTATTTCTTTTTTCTTGCCATATGGAATAACATCAACCGCAGGTAACACTTTTCCCCCTGAAGGTCGTTCTCCATACGATGTAAAGTCTGAATTTTCATTAAACCATACATCGTCAACACCCATAAAATAAGCTTTCGTCTGAATATTTTTCCCAATATAATGACGGTTTACGGGTGTTTTTTGTCCATTACGGCTTAACCCTACTCCGTAAGCAATAGAGGAGGGTTTATCATAATCATAGGAAGTAGAAGTAGAAATGTGTTGTTTTAAGTGTTGATATTTTGTGTCGATTTCATCAAAGAATTTTCCTTCTGAACTGCTCCAAGCGCGAATAAGAATACCTTCCCTGTCAATTTTGAAGTAAATACCCCCAAGGCGTTCCCCCCCGAAGGATTCTCTCGGAGGAAAACCTCCAAATCTTCCGTTCGATACAAACCATTTTTGCCATCTTGGAATAATTTCCCATGTATGATTATGTCCATGCATCCAGATTAGAACCTGAGGTGATTGGCGTAGTAAGGATAGGACCTCTTCTGAATTGGCAACCATCCGATAACCGGTATCATCATGGGGACAGGTTGTTCCTTTCAGGGCATTATGACTGAGGACAATTGTGGTCTCTTCTTTATGTACCTTCAAATCCAACCGGACCCATTCCAATGCTTCGTGGGAAATATAATTCACGCCCAACATTTGAGGTAACGATATAAAATGAATACCCTTTATAGTAAAACTATAATAGGGTCGGCAGGGTAAACTGCCCATACTCGCAGAACGCAATTCTCTATTCTCACGATTATTATGTGAAATTTCATGATTGCCCGGCACATAGAAAAGAGGTATAGCCCCACACCCCTCTGAAACAACCTGAATCCATTCTTCAAGATGTTCTTCTTTGGCTGTGTTATGATGGGCATCGCCTGTATCTATTATTAAATCCAAATCAGAGAAGGTAGTTACTATCTTTTTCAAATTTTTTCTCAAAACTTCTACGGAAGGTTGTCTGGGATTATCCCAGCCAAAATGGGCATCGGAAATTATAAAACCTTTTAGACTCTGTTCATCCTCTCCTGGTTCTGGATAGGCCGGGCGTAAAAAAGCCCAAGGAACTATTGAAGACAGTATTACGGATGATGAAAGAAAATCGCGTCGTGATAAATATGTTTTTCTCATCTCATAATTCCTTCAATATTGCAGGGAGAATCTTTTTATTTATTAAACCCCATAAAAACACAAAGGTTGCAATCTTAACTCCATCATTTTGAATTGCGTGTCCATACTGTCAGATTTTTCAAATCTCTGGGCTTCTCAGGTAATAATGTTATCGCAAGGAGATAAGCAATGGCAAAGATAATAATATTCCCCATTAAACCCGCATAATAGGTATCTATCGGTTGGGCCAGAGTTTTACTTATACCTTCTGATAGCCCCCAATCCATAAACAAATTTCTACTTATCACTTTCAGTTCTATCAATGCGATATAGGTTGAAAACAGCACCGTAACAATAATTCCGACAAACACTGCTCTCCCATCCCCTCGTCTTGTCATAAAGCCTAAAACATATAAACCTAATAGCCCGCCACCTGTAATCGATGCTAATTTCGTCGCGGTATCCTGCAAAGTCTTGCTTTCTGCAATTAAAAGGAGGAGGGCCCCAACTATCATAACAACAGAACTCATAATGGATATTATTTTTGCTGTCCATACATAATGTTGGTCTGAATGTCCCTTTACCAGATGCCGTTTGTATATATCCACAATACTTACAGCAGAAATCGCATTAATGCTGGAAGATAAAGAGGACATCGCCGCAGCGAGTACTCCTGCAATAACCAGTCCGGATAGACCTGTGGGTAATACCTTAATTACAAAATAGGGTAAGATTTGTTCCGCTTTTGCTTGTCCCATAAGCATGGCTTGAGCTTGAGCATCGGGGAAAATCTTATAATACACATATAAACTTGTGCCAAGGAACATAAAAAAGCCCCATGTCGGCACACTGCACAAACAGCAAATCCATATCGCACTAAAAGCATCTTTTTCACTCTTCGTAGCGACATACTTCTGAATTACATTTTGATTACTACTATATTCCGTTAACCATTGTGCAACCCCCATTAAAAGCATCATTAATATTGTTTTTTCTGAAAGTGAAAAGCCCCATTTTGCTGGCTCTAAAACACCTGTTGCTGTATTCAGATCACCTAACATAAATTTTCCATCTGCAACGGCTTCGCGTATCACAGTACCCACCCCCCCGGGAATACTATACAAAACCATTCCTAAACAAACAAATCCCCCGGCCCATAGTAAGAACGATTGAATAAAGTCTGTCCAGATAACCGCTTCGATTCCTCCCAATACTGTATAAAATGAAGTAACAATTCCTCCAATAAGAACACATAAATAAGGATTTAAATGCGTCATTTCATATACAAGAAGGCTTACAAGATACAAAATTAAACTAATACGGATTAACTGTCCCACAATAAAGGCTATCGCCGCATAAGCGCGTGTGCCTGTCCCGAAACGCCCCTCTAAATATTCAAACGCAGAAACAATCCCCGCTTTACGATAAAACGGCAGGAAAATTAAACTGGCAAGATAGACACCGACGGGAAGCATCAAACAGAGTAAAAACCGAAGATATGCCGTTTTGTATGCATCTGCCGGATAAGCCACAAAAGTAATAGAACTAATACTTGTAGCGAACATGGACAATCCGATAAGCCAACCCGGGTAGGACCTTCCCCCAAGGAAATAGCCTTCTGTACTTTTACCGCGATGGGCAAATAGAGGACCCATTACCGCCATAGATAAAAAATACACCACCAAAACAACCCAGTCAATTAAAGTAAATTGAGACATTGACATCTCCTTCACATATTTCACAATTCGGAATTATTCTGTTTCAATTATAGAAATACCTATTTACTTTACATAGTTTTAATTACACAAGGCAAATAAGAAGTCTATGAAATACCTTTTAACTTTTACTTTTTTGGGTCCTCATTTCTTTTGATTGTCAGGAAGCCAGGGATTTCGATATTTTTGGAAAATAGTTGAATACAGGAATCTGTTATTAATATTTTTATGCAAGCGTAAATACAAATTGCGGGAATCCGTAAGGAGAGTGATTAGAGCCATTTTCTAACGAATAACCGAATAGATTAGAAACATCAACATATAAGGAGGATTAAATAAAGAATATGTTGTTAAATAAAGGCGTAATGAAGGTATGGTAGAAGGTAGGAATCAAGGGATTAGATAAATAATACAGGTTAAACGGAGGATTAAGATAAATCAGAAAAGGGGAATAAGGCATTATAGATAAAAAAATGATGAAATAAAGATAAGTTTATCATGTTATTGTCGTAGTATAGATAAATACGGTTAACATTTGCTTAATACGCATAAAGACGATATGTTTTTCTATATTGGAATATATCCGATTTATGTGTATCTCGTTCTTTTTTGGGAATAGGATAGTAATCAATAAAGTATTTTTCGGGAGAAAGGGAAATGTCCAGGTAATCATTCATCCAGATTATTTCCTCTTCTGTGAAATAATCTTTCATAAAATTGTCCCGATCGTCCGGATAAACACCGTTTTGCTTATAATATTGCTCTAAAAGGACTATTAATATGGTTCCATAAATAGAACATAAAGCACTATTATATCTTAATAACAAGTTCTTGAATTTTTCCCCGGACCAAAACATCCAGTATTCATTTGAACCGACAGATGATCTCTTTTTGATAGTTTTTATAGAGACCATTGAAGAATATACTTTCCCTTTATTATATAAGATAGCATCTTCAATATCTTTCCATGTCGCTGTTGTGAATACCTCTCTGTGCTTATCCAACATACGAGAAATTTCATTATAAGCAAAAAACATAGATATGCTATTGGGAATACTATAATAAGGAGGCGAATACATAAGTTGATTCTGTCGTTGAACAAAAGAATCTTCAAAATAAAATAATGCATTCTGGTACACTGTATTAAAATCTATTGATTTAATTTTTTCTTTAAATTCTGTCAAAAGACAGAGCAAATCTTCATAAAAAGGCTCTGTTAGTGGGGGATATGAAGCAACAATGCTTATAACGGATAATTGTTGTGCCACTAATGAAGGACCCCATAAAAATAGAGGTTCCATAAGAAGTGCAATCTGATTGAAACTATCTATCCAATCTAATGCAGACGGATAATCACCTTTTTGAATCAATAAAACAACATTGACCAATTCAATGAGTAATAAACTATAATCCATTATCATCTCTGGCCGAATATATCCTGAAATATTTTCATAAGGTAGAAAAAAATCTTTCTGTCTCGCTTTCTTAATATTATCTAAAATCCCTTGTGAGTTGCGGAGAAAATCTTGTACCCAATTTTCACCGGGATATATACAAGAACGCTCATGAAAATTTGTCGGACCCGTAATTGAATACCTTTTGTTAAAATAGGCTTCCATTTCTTCCCCGAAAAGGTTTCTTTTAACTAAGAATTTATAGTAATTGAAATAAGTGAATTCATCCCATCTTTCTAACCTAAAAACATCCTCATCAAAATGAAATCCTTCCGGTTTATCAGACAACATAATTTTCCATGTCGTCGAGGAAAAATACCCACAATGCATCATCTTTGCAAGATTCTTTGCTCCCTTAAAAAAAATATACCCATTTTCGCTTGATTTGGCTCTCTTCACCAACTCTTCATATTTGGGATATATAGGAGGTGCAGAAAAAAACACCCTGGCAAAAAATAAAATAATCAAGGGAACTATTAATATAATTATAAATAAAACAATCGCATTACGAAAGGACCTTAATCCTCTTTTTTTCGATTTAAAAATATTCATTAATTTATATTTGTCCTTTTCCTAATTTTCTACACTGTATCGGGACACATTTTAAAATCTCTGGATAAGTAGTGAAGATTATACAAGGAAAAGAGGTCCTTAAGAAAAATGGAAGAAAGGCCTTCATGGAGAAAAAAAATAGAAATAGCCATTCTCTATGATAGACATTCGACGGGAAAACTAAAGGGTATAAAGATAAATGGACATAAGACCCCGACGCATTTTAGAATATGAAATATTATTAAAGAAGAAGATAAAAGCGGAAGCCCTTCTGAAAAGAAGGGCAAAGATCATGAATTGGGGGGCGGAGCAGAAGTATAAAGGGGTAAGGGTATACAGACCTTAGGTAGAGAAACCGGAGCATCCCTTATATCTATTTCAGGGGCTGTTAAGAAAACTGTTTTTACAAGCAGAGTATAATTCATCCGACCCACAGACGGACGAACAGGTACGGGACTATAATTTATTTGTGAATTCTCGGGGATTGAGTAGAAAACCGCAAGGCAAATGCTGTCGAACCAATGCTGTGTCGGATTTGGAATCGTCTTATACAAACAGGTCTTATGGAATGCGGACTTGATGAGGGACGGGGAGAGATAAAAGGACAAAATTTATTGATAAAGTTATTTTTTTAAATTTAAGTTTAGAAAATTTAAAGAGTTCTTTAAAAAGTAGATAAGGCTGTTTTTCTTAAAATCTTTTTGTATTAACACTCTTTAGAACTAACTAATTGATACAAAATGAGTTAGCAAATAACAAACATTTACTTGAAACATTATATAAACCTGGCATAAGAAGTGCTTCATAAGGGATAGAATTAAAACTTAAATATAAGGAGAAAAAATATGAATAAAAAAGTAGAAAAAAACATAATGATGTTCGCAGTGATAATAATCACTCTTTGGTGTCAGTTGGTGAGTGCGAAGGAAACAGGGCTTGCCTCGGGATTGTCCGATGTAGAAATTGAAACTCCCGATTATAGGGAACGATGGATAAATGCAACGCCTGAAGAGCGAGTTAAAATTGGTGAAGAGATAGGGGAATATGGAGGTAGAATGAAGGCAAAAGAAATGGGATTAAAACCTATATTTGATGGAAGAGTAGGAAAAGCGATTCCCCAAGGACCGGATCAAGTGTACTACAACCCAAAGACAGGAGAAGTCTTTGTGTTTGAGTGCAAGGCGAATTCCAGCCCGCTGAATCATAGTTTTGGGCATAAGCAGGGGACAGTAGAACATACGATTAAATCTGCAGAGAGGGTGCTAAAAAGTCCAAAATCTTCACCACAACAGAAAGAAGCGGCCAAAAGAGTTCTACAAGCAGCTTCAGAAGGGAAATTAAAGGTGGTTGTAGTTAGGACTTTCCACGAGTATGGAAAGTTTAAGAAAATTATCATCGAGAGTATAGCCAAAAGCACTCCCTCTACAATGAATATGGCAAGGGCGATAATTAATACATTACAACAATGGTCCTCTCAGACAAAGGTTTTACCAAAACCGGTCCCGCGTATTCCAAACTCAACCTGGAACCGGAAAATGATCACAAATGGTTTTAAGTATCTGTTTAAGTATCTGTTTAAGATTTTGTAAAGAGGGAGATTATCTATGAATTGTATAGGAGGTTTCGTAATGAACACCATACGGGGATTAACCATAATCAATATAGGAGATAAAACGATGAACCCAAAAGAGAAAGCAAACACAAATCAAAAAGGAGAACAAACTATGAATAAGAGTCAGAAAATAATCGCAAATAACATAGAAGAGAGAGTTATGAACACAAGGGGAATAATAACCATGAATAAAAAAGGAGTTAACAATATGAAGAAGAGTTGGATTTATCCAATATTGTTAGTATTGGTTCTAACCTTCGGTTATTCAGGCTCTGCCAATGCAAAAGGAAATCTTATTGACCAAGTGAGTAAAGTTGCTCCAA
>OGCI01002922.1_pt1 | contig 10281 bp, 8 predicted proteins | sample 1570021 | NCBI WGS metagenome assembly OGCI01 (sample SAMN06264664, study PRJEB24512) | hot springs metagenome | isolation source: Hot spring water | place: South Africa: Tshipise | collected 2015-06-21
ACTCGGAGGAAGCAAAGCAGGCTCAGCCTGAAGCAGTCCCCGAAAAGCCTGCCGTTAGCAAAAGCCTCAACGTTCAGGTAAACGAACCTTCCTTGCCGACACCGACCGCCATACCCCCACGCCGCATCCGTATCGAAGAGCGCCTCGAGCCTCCCTTTGAGGTTTTAGAACCCCCTTCGCAAAGCCGTCGTGCAGCCCTGCTTTGGCTATGGCTGATTCCCCTTTTGTTGCTGCTGGCCGGGGCTGGTTTGTGGATACGCTCCAGAAACGCTTCTTCCGCGCAGGCTACGGCCTATCCGGTCGAGTTTCGCCTGCAACCGCCAGGGCCGAGTGCTAGCCTGGTTATCCTGGAAATCCCCGAAGGTTCCAAAATGCCGCTCAACACCGAGGTGGCCCAGTTGCCGGGGCGGGTCGACTTCGACAAACCTGGTGTTTATCGCATTCGGGTTCGGGTGCAGGGGCGCGTGCCGGTGGAATCGCTGATCGAGGTGCCCAACCCTGGCGGGGTTACTATCAGCTTGCGCTAGGGCGGGTAATACCCAGCAGCTAAAGGCGCATCGCCGAGGCGTGGCCCAGCCGTAAAAGAATCCCTGTACGCTTTTAGCTCAAATTGAGAACGGTTGAGGGTGCAGGCTTACCCCGGTGGTGTTTCAGGAACTGGCCGCCAGGGAACAGAGCAGGCAAAACATGTCGTCAACATCTTGGAGCTTACCGCCTCGAGCCTTATGCTTCTTGCATGAGCGTGGTCATCCTCGACTATGGTTCGCAGTACACCCGCCTGATTGCCCGCCGTATCCGGGAGCTACGGGCATACTCGGTTATTCTGCCGGGAACCGCCAGTTTGGAGCGTATCAAAGCGGAAAATCCGCAAGCCCTGATTCTTTCGGGGGGGCCCGCCTCGGTGTTCGACCCGAGCAGTCCGCGGCCTGCGCCAGGGGTGCTCGAGCAGGGCTGGCCAGTGTTGGGCATCTGCTACGGGATGCAGTACCTGGCCCAGCACTACGGAGGCCGGGTCGAGCGGGCGGGGCGCCGCGAGTACGGTAAGGCCAACCTGGTTTTTCATACCGGCCCGCTCTTTGCTGGCCTCGAGGGCGAGCTGCAGATGTGGATGTCCCACTCCGACGCAGTTACCGAGCTACCCCCTGGTTGGCAGGTAATTGCCCGTACGGAAGAAAATCCGGTTGCGGCCATTGCTGCGCCCGATGGGCGTACCTTTGGGGTACAGTTTCACCCCGAGGTGGTGCACAGCCCCAAGGGAATGCAGGTGCTGGAGAATTTCCTCGAGCTAGCCGGAGTTGCCCGCGACTGGACGGCCCAGCACACCCTGGAAAGCCTGGTGGCCGACATTCGCGCCAGGGTGGGCGACGACAGAGTGATGCTGGCCGTATCGGGCGGGGTAGACTCCTCCACGCTGGCCCTCTTGCTGGCAAAAGCCATTGGAGACCGTCTCACAGCGGTTTTTGTGGATCATGGCCTGCTGCGGCTGGGTGAGCGAACCGAGGTCGAGCAGGCCCTGCGCCCCCTGGGAAAGGCCCTGCGGGTGGTGGATGCAAAAGAGCAGTTTATGGCTGCTCTGCAAGGGGTAGCTGACCCCGAACAGAAGCGCAAAATAGTGGGCCGCGAATTTATCCGGGTTTTCGAGCGCGAGGCCCGGCAGCTTTCGGCCCAGGGCTACCGATGGCTGGCCCAGGGAACCCTCTACCCCGACGTGATCGAGTCGGCGGGCAGCGGCGAGGGCAGCGCCAACATCAAAAGCCACCACAATGTGGGGGGCCTGCCCGAGGATTTGCAGTTTGAGCTGCTCGAGCCCTTCCGCTACCTGTTCAAAGACGAGGTGCGCGAACTGGCCCTGCTGCTGGGCCTGCCCGAGCCCATCCGAATGCGGCACCCTTTTCCGGGGCCGGGGCTGGCCATCCGCATACTGGGCGAAGTCACCCAGGAGAAACTGGATATTCTGCGTCGGGCAGACGACATCTTTATCTCCAGCCTGCGGGACTGGAACCTCTACGACCAGGTTTCGCAAGCAGCGGCCATCCTGACCTCTATGCAAAGCGTGGGGGTGGTGGGCGATGAGCGCAGCTATGGCTATGTGCTGGGTTTGCGGGCGGTATCCACGGTAGACTTTATGACCGCCGACTGGGCCCGTCTTCCGCTGGACTTTCTGGACGAAGTGGCGCGCAAAATTACCCGCCAGGTACCGGAGATTGGGCGGGTGGTCTACGACATTACCAGCAAGCCCCCGGCTACCATTGAGTGGGAGTGAAGCCCAAGCAAAGGGCGCTGTGGGGCAGGCCTGCTTGTCTATGGTGAACAGCCGCTTTAGCGGTCTGTCCCGAAGGGGATCGTCCGGCTGGTGAACAGCCGCTTTGGCGGTCTGTCCTGAACGGGGTCGCCTACCTGCTGTTGTTCAAAGCCATTATTGCAACACAGGCAAAGTGGTTAGATCTGGCTGGAACGTTCCTCGAGCCAGCTCACTGCTGCCGACTGGAGAATGCGCGGACTGACCCCGGACTGCTCCAGTTTATGCAGGTAGGCCTCGAGCCGCTCGTCAGCAGCCATGGCTTGGACGGAGTTGGCCAGGCGCATCCAGGCCCTGAAGAGCTGGTCGGCCTCGTCGAGGGGCAGGCTGAGGTGGGAAAGTTGCCAGATTTGCTCGATGAGCCAGCCCCACATCACCATGACCTGGCTTTTGGAGATGCCCCGGTACTGATGCACCCATCCGACCAGAACCTGCCAGGCGAAGTACTCGAGGTCAAACGGCCCAGCAATCGCCCGCCGGTACCATGTCCTGAGCACCTGCTCCCGCATGGGCCGCTCACCCTCACGAAACACCGAGCGGGTGGCGGGGTGGCTGAATAAGATGTCGTAGAACCCGCTGATAATGGTCTCTTCCCAGCCCCGTAAGTGCGCCGCGTAGGTCTTGAGGGTAACCCCATCCTGGGGGCTAAAGCGAGTTGTGGGTGGTAAGGTCTCCCAGACGGTCTGGGCAACCTGGAAATACCCGTTCAACGATGGATACATGCGGTCAGCTTAGAACAGTTTCAGAGGTACAAATTGCCCCGTTGCTTATAGTCCCGGCTCCCACAGGCGCTGAACAGTTGACTTTGCAAGCATAGCGGTTTCACAGAGTTATATGAAATCCTTCAAATACACTCACTTTGGTTCTTTGTATCGCTTAGGCTCTGCACCAAGGGAACAATCCAGTCAGATTTCCTATATGGTTGGCTGAGCTTGTCGAAGCCAACACCCCAACGTCAGTACGGGTATCCATCACAGGGTGTTCCCTTCGACAGGCTCAGGGAACGCCCGCTATCGTAGAGGGGCTGTGCTAACGGAACAATCCAGCGAGATTTCATATTACGCAGCCAAATTCTGTTCACCCAAACCCGGTATCGGCTGGGGTAGCAAAAGACCCCCACCCGCAGGTGGGGGCTGCCCGGCCCGGCTGAACTAGGCCGAACGGGCTTTTGTGGCCGCCTTGCGGCGCTGCTCGAGGGTTTTGTACCAGACCACCAGGGCCGAAACCACATAGATGGAAGAGTAGGTTCCCACAATAAAGCCGACGAAGATGGCCAGCGAGAAGTCGCGCAGTACCGGCCCGCCCAGGAAGAGCAGGGCCAGAATGGGCAGCATGGTCGAGAGCGAGGTCATAAGGGTGCGGGAGAGGGTCTGGTTGATGGAGGCGTTGACGATATCGTAGTAACTGCGGCCCCGCATTAGCTTGAGGTTTTCCCGGATGCGGTCAGAGATGATGACGGAGTCGTTGATGGAGAAGCCCACAATGGTGAGCAAGACCGCCACCGTCGGAATGGAAAATTCCAGCCCCAACAAGCTATACATCCCGGCCACAATCGCCACGTCGTGGCCTACCGCAATCACGCTGGCTACCCCGAACACCCAGTCGAAGCGGAAAGCCACATAAATCAGGATGAGCGCCAGCCCCACCAGCACCGCAAAAACAGTATTCCGGCGCAGCTCCGCCCCAATGGCCGGGCCCACCGTTTCGGACTGGAGGATGGTGGCATTCAGGCCTTCCTGGAACTTTTTCTCTAGTTCGATGCGCTGTTCTTCGCTCACCTGACGCACCCGCACCGAGAACTCATTGCCGCTCACACTGGAGAGCGAGGTGATGACCGATTCGGCCCCGCGCAGCTCGGCAATGCCAGTATTATCCAGGAAGCTACGTATCTGATCGGCCCTGACGGTATCGGGCACGCGGATGGTAAATGCTGTACCGCCGGTAAAGTCGATGCCAAAGTTGAAGCCTTTGACAAACACAATACCTGCGGCGATGACGGCCAGGGTGAGTGATGCAGCCGTGACGTAGCGGGAGATGCCCAGGAAGTCAATTTTTGTACCCCATAGCCAGTAGGGGGGCTTAACTTCGCGGCGGTCGCCGATGGTTTCCAGGAGCCAGCGGCTGAAAACCAGGTTGGAGAAGACCGCGGTTACCACCCCCAGGGCCAGCATCACGGCAAAACCCCGCACCGGGCCGGTGCTGTACTGGTAAAGGGCGGCTGCCGCCAGCAGATGGCACATGTTCACGTCGAGAATGGTAATGATGGAGTGGGAGAAGCCGCCCGGGATGGCCTGACGGAACTTCTTGCCCATTTTGAGCTCTTCCTTGATGCGCTCGAAGGAGAGCACGTTGCCGTCCACCGCGGCTCCCAGGGTGAGAATCAGGCCAGCGATGCCCGGCAGGGTAAGGGTTGCGCCCAGCATGGAAATCGAAGCCAGCAGCAGGATGGCAGTATAAACCAGGCCAAGTGCAGCAACCAACCCCATCCAGAAGCCGTAGTAGGCGAAGATTAAGACAAACAGCAGGATCGTGCCGATAATTCCTGCCTGGATACCCGCGTTGATGGCATCCTGACCCAGGGTAGGGCCAATGGCGCGGGTTTCCGCCACTTCCAGCTTCACCGGGAGGGAGCCTGAGCGCAGCACCAGGGCAATGTCGGAGGCTTCCTGTACGCCCGAAAGCCCCTCGATCACGGCCCGCCCACCGACGATGGCCTGGCGGATGCTGGGTGCAGTATAGACTTTATCGTCCAGCACTACTGCCAGCTGGCGGCCCACATTGGCCCGGGTAACCTCCTCGAACTTTTTAGCCCCCTCGGGGGTGAACTCCATATCGACCTGAGGTCGGCCAAACTGATCGAAAGAGGCATTGGCAGTGCGGAGGTCGGCACCGGTGAGCAGGGGCGGTCCGAGGTCCTCGAGCTTGTAAAGGTTTTTCTCGAGCTCGGCCCGGCGGGCAGCCAGGGCGGCCCCGCTCAGGCCTGAGTTGCGCAGTTGCTCGTTGATTTGCGCCACGGTGATGCCCGTTGCGCCCTGATTGACAATGCGAAACTCGAGCTTGGCGGTCTGGCCAATCAGGCCCAGGGCGCGCTCCTGCTGATCCTGTTTTAAACCCGGTAGCTCGACGATAATTCGATCGTTGCCCTGTACCTGCACCAGCGGCTCGGCCACCCCAATCGCGTTGACCCGGTTCTCGATGACGGTGCGGGCTACCTCGAGCTCGGTTTTGGCTACGGCAGGGTCGGGGTTCGGGGTTACTACCTTCAGGGTTACCCGCAAGCCTCCTTGCAGGTCGAGGCCTAGCCGAATCAGGCCATCGGCGGGCAGCAAGGGGTTTTGCGGGTTGCGGGCTTCCCAGGGGCGGAAAAGTCCCACAATGGCTGCTACCAGCAGCCCTATCAGAAAAACGGCTTTCCACAAACGGTTGGTCATATGGGCTCCTGCTGCAGTTCACTGTATTTCTCCGCCAGAGCGGGGCGGGATTGTTTTCGCGAACTGCTCTAAATCTAGTTGGGACGAGGGTTTTGGGCCATACCTTATCCAGATTGCACTCGCCTGGGGCCAGGCCAAAATTCCTGAGCAGCGTTTATTTTTTGGCCTTTGGCACCGGGCCGCATGGGGGTTTTAGCCACCGTCGGTTTGCAGGCGGGAATAGGCCAGATAAAGCCGCCGCCTTGGGGGCAGCATGAGCTGTGCAGGGGCCGGCGGGCAAACCGGAACAGAAGGGCTGCGCATGGCCAGCCCAAGCGCCACCACAATCAAGCCCAAACTTAGGGGATTGAATTTGGCTTTGGCCTCGAGCAGTTGCTGGGGTAGGGGAATGGCCATCCAGCCCTGGCTAAACCCGCTACCGGCTTTGGCTTTGCTGGGCGACCAAAAGAGCCCCGGCCCCAAGGCTAATAGGGCCAGGATTGCAAAGGTGATCCAGCGTTGCCAGCGTTTCATAACTTAAAGCCAAACCACTTTATACCGCAATGCAAGGTTTGACCAGCTCGAGTAAAGCTCAAAGCACTCGACTGCCCATGCACAGGGAGGTTTTCTGTAACCGCTGGAGGCGCTTGGTTAGTCTGTGGCGACCTCAACTTGCTGGCTGGCCTCGAGCACGTCCCCCTCCTGGAAATCGGTAAAGCCATCCAGCAGAATTCCGCACTCAAAGCCCTGAGCCACCTCACGCACATCGTCTTTGACCCGCTTGAGGCTCTCGATTTTGCCCTTCCAGACTTCCTTACCCTTGCGCAAAACCCTGATGTCGGCGTTGCGTGTAATTTTGCCCGAGGTGACCATGCAGCCTGCAATGACCCCACGGGTCAGCTTGAAGATGGCCCGCACTTCGGCAGTTCCCAGGATTTCTTCTTTGTAAACCGGCTCGCGCTGCCCCTTCACCATTTTTCGAATCTCGTCAATCAGCTCGTAGATGATGCGGAAGCTTTGCAGGGGCACACCCTTTTGCTCCGCCGCCTTCTTGACAGAGCCGCTGGGATTGACGTTAAAGGAGAGGATGGCCCCGCCCGCAGTTGAGGCCAGCAGCACATCCGATTCTGTAGGTGCGCCTACCGCGGCCAGCAGCAGGTTAATCTTGACTTCTTCGGTGGCCTCTTTAGCCAGAATGTTTTGAATGGCTTCCAGGGAACCCTGGGTATCGGCGCGCAGGATCAGGTTGATTTCCTTTTGTTCGTCCTCGTGCACCTGTCGCATCAGATCGGCCAGGCTGCGGGCGCGGGTAACCTCGGCTTTGGCCGCAGAGGCTTTGCGCTCCTCGATGCGCTCTTCGGTAATTTCCTTGGCCGCTACCTGGTCGGGGACCCAGGTAAAGGTATCCCCGGCCGAGGGCAGGTCGGAAAAGCCCAGTACCTGCACAGCACTCCCGGGGCCAGCCTCGGTGCGACGGGTGCCTTCGGCATCGGACATGGCCTTTATCTTGCCCCAGTGCTCGCCCGCGACCACATAGTCGCCGATTTTGAGGGTGCCTTGCTGTACCAGCAGGCTCACCAGGACACCGGCTTGTTTGTCAACTCGAGCTTCCAGTATTACCCCCTGGGCCTCGGCTTTGGGGTCGGCCCGCAGGTCTTCGAGTTCGGCCAGCAGCAGGATGGTCTCGAGCAGATCGGCGACGCCCTGGCCGGTCTTGGCCGAGATGGGCAGCACTTCTACATCCCCCCCGAAGGCCACCGGCACCATGCCCAGCTGCATCAAGTCCTGGTAGACCTTGTTGATATCTGCGCCGGGCAGGTCCATCTTGTTGGCGGCAAAGACAATCTTGGCCCCGGAGGCCTTGGCGTGGGCGATGGCCTCTTTGGTCTGGGGCATCACCCCCTCGGTGGCCGCGACCACGATAACGGCGATATCGGCAACCCGGGCCCCCCGCTGCCGGATGGTGGTGAAGGCCTCGTGGCCGGGGGTATCGATAAACACCACTGTGCCGCCTTTGGTCTTTACTTCAAAGGCCCCTACGTGCTGGGTAATACCTCCGGCTTCCTTCTCGGCGATGCGGCTTTTGCGAAGGTAATCCAGCAAGCTGGTCTTGCCGTGGTCTACGTGCCCCATAATCACCACCACCGGGGGACGGTGGGGGATAGACTTGCGGGCCTCTTCGGCTTTGCGTGCAGCCTCGGCGACCTTTTGCTCACCGATGAGCTCCTTGACCGCTAGGGCGGTGTCTTCCTCGAGGGTGCTGGCATGGGACTTATAGCTTACCCCCATCTCGTCGAGGATTTTGAGCAGCTCTTCGTTGGTCATGCCGAGCTCTTTAGCGAGCTGATAGATTCTGATTTTTGCCATGCTGACCTCCAGTTCTGTGCGTCCAAAGTCATGTGTCTTGCGACGACGGTTTCTCGACCTTTAGGGTCTGACTAAAGACGTTTCCTAGAACCATTTGTAATGCTAAGGAGAGCTCTGTTGCTTTCGCTCCGGCGAAGCGGCGAAGTTTTTTCTCGGCCCAGCACCCGGGGCGGTCGGGGCACACATAAGCCCCACGCCCGGGTTTGCGCCCACTGGGATCGAGCACGGGGCCTCCCTCGGTAATCACAATCCGCAGCAATTCCTGCTTGGGCCTGCGTTCCCGACAGGCGATGCACTGGCGGATGGGAATGTGTTTGGCCTTGGGCATCCAGCCTCCGTGGTGGGCCACCGCCACTATTCGCCGTCTTTGAACAGGCTCTCGAAGCGGCTCTTGGCATCCTGCGAGACCTTCAGGGACTCGTCCTTCTCGGCTGCTTTCAGAATGGCTGCGTCGAGGTCGGTAATCTCTTCGGCTTCTTCGAAGTCGATCTCGTAGCCGGTTAGCTTGGATGCCAGGCGCACATTCTGGCCAGCCTTACCGATAGCCAGCGAGTGTTGATCTTTTGCGACCACTACCCTGGCGCGGTTCTTGCCATCTTCGCTGGTTTCTATGGCTATTTCGCCCACAGTGGCCGGCGAGAGTGCGTTGCGGATGAACTCTTTTGGATTAGGGCTCCATTGAATAATGTCGATCCGCTCGCGGCCAAGCTCAGCCGAGACCGCCTGAATGCGCTGGCCCTTGTGCCCGATGCAGGCTCCGATGGGGTCGACGTTGGGGTTGTGGCTTACCACGGCCACCTTGGAGCGGCTTCCGGGTTCGCGGGCCAAGGCCTTGACCTCCACGATGCCCTCGGCAATCTCGGGGACTTCCTGGCGAAGCAGGTAGCGCAACAGCTCTTCGTGGGCCCGGGAGACCACCAGGCTGGGTCCTTTGGTGGAGCGCTGCACCTGTTTCAGGTAGACCTTAATGCGCTGGCCGGGGTGATAACGCTCGGTGGGGATTTGCTCTTTGGGGGGCATCAGGGCCTCACCGCGGCCCAGCTCCACGTAAACGTTGCCCCGGTTGTCCACCCGGGCCACGCTGCCGGTTACGACCTCGCCCTCTTTGTCCTTGTACTCGTTGTGTACGCGGGTGCGTTCGGCTTCTTTGAGGCGCTGGGTGAGCACCTGCTTGGCAATCTGTACCGCAATGCGGCTGAACTCCTCGGGGTCGACGGGGAACTCCATCTCCTCGCCCACTTCGACTTCGGGGTCGTACTTTCTGGCCGTCTCGAGGTCAATCTCTTTATCGGAGTCTTCGACCTTCTCGACCACCCGCCGTATTTCCAGCACCTCGAGGTGGCCCTCCTGGGGGTCTAGCTGCACCTCTACGATGGGGCCCTTGCCTTCGTCTTCGACCTCTTTTTGCTTGAAGCCTCTTTGCCGTAAGTAGGCTAGCCGCAAGGCCTCTTCAAAATTGGAAATTAACTCTTCTGCTGTAACCCCACGCTCGTGGGCTACCTGGGAAAGGGCGTCTACAAAATCTTTGTTCACAGATGTTCCTCCTTTATTGGATGCGGATACTTGATCCCTGGAGCTAGTTGGGCCTGACCTACCTGGGCCTGTCGGGCCACTCGGCCAGGTTCGCTTTGAAGGTGCCGAGCTGAAGGGTGCGCACCTCGTCCTTCTCGAGCCAGAACTCCACCATATCCCCCTTGACTGCCCCTACCCGTCCGGTAAAGTTGCCCTGGGGGCTGCGTACCCTTACCCTCAGGCCCACAAAGCGCTCGAAATGGCGGGCGGTGAAGAGCGGACGTTCGGCGCCCGGCGACTCGACCTGAAGCAGGTAATGCTCTGGCAAAAGCGCCTCGAGGGTGTCGAGATGCGCGCTGAGTGCGCGGTTGGCCCGCTCGAGGTCGGCCACCGAGATGGGCACCTCGTCCTTGCGCTCAATGCGCACGAGCAGGATGGGGTTCTTATCGCTTTTGAGGCTGGCCTCGAGCACCTCATAGCCCAGGGGCGACAGCACGCCTGCGGCAACCTGACTCCACTGAGAAGTGCTGTCTGAGCCGGTTTTGGGCCCCACCTGCAAGGATTTGTCTGGCTCCACGCATTCACCTCCTCCCCAAGAAAGAAGGGTGGGTTGAAAACCCACCCCCTGGAATCTCGGGAGAACTTAGCAAATAAAAGTTTAGCACTATTTGATGAGAGGGTAAAGTGAGACGG
>OGCI01002925.1_pt1 | contig 10273 bp, 10 predicted proteins | sample 1570021 | NCBI WGS metagenome assembly OGCI01 (sample SAMN06264664, study PRJEB24512) | hot springs metagenome | isolation source: Hot spring water | place: South Africa: Tshipise | collected 2015-06-21
TGTCTCTGATTGTTTGGATGTCGGCAAGCAGCAGATCCAACCCCATGGTCATGGCTGGCCGATCACGTTCAACATTTCTGATTGGAAATGGACCTGTAAATAAATTCCCTCCCTTCCTTCCTTGCGGGTCGTCTCCTGGGGACGACCCGCCCGATTCTATTTGCGAGGTAATCTGATGACCTTCTTACGGTTCTTAACGAAGAAGTTAATGCGCTTGATTCTATTGCTGTTTACGATGTCTGCTCTATCGTTTACTTTAGTGAGCCTCTCTCCCATAGACCCGGTGCAAGCTTATGTGGGAGCAGAGATGATGCGCATCGGACCCGAACAACGTCAACGCATTGCCGAGCGCTGGGGTCTGAACGATCCGCCGTTAATCCGCTACACCCGCTGGTTGAGTAGTGTCATCCGCGGAGATTTGGGCATCTCGGCTATATACAATCAACCGGTCAGTAAGGTTATCCGCCAACGATTTGTTACTTCTTTGGGGCTAATGTGCACCGCCTGGCTGCTCTCCGGTATTCTGGGTTTCATCTTTGGAGTCATTAGTGGCGCGACAGCGGGTTCATGGCTCGACCAAGTGATCCGTTTCTATGCTTACCTACTGGCTTCAACGCCGACATTTTGGCTTGCTCTTTTGCTGCTCATTGTCTTTGCGGTGGTTCTCAAGTGGGCGCCGATCTGCTGCGCCACTCCACCGGGGCTTCTGCCCGAACAAGTCACCCTTGCCCAACGCATCCATCATCTTGCCCTGCCGGCTCTCACGCTCAGCATCATCAGCATTGCGAACATCACCTTGCATACCCGTCAGAAGCTCATTCAGGTCCTGAACAGCGACTATGTCCTGTTTGCGCGGGCGCAAGGGGAAAATCTGTGGGGAGTGGTCTGGCAGCATGGCTTGCGCAATATCTCGTTACCTGCCATCACCCTGCAATTTGCTTCCCTCAGTGAGCTGTTTGGTGGTTCCGTTCTGGCCGAACAAGTCTTTGCTTATCCCGGCTTAGGACAAGCGACTGTCCAAGCTGGCTTGCGGGGTGATGTTCCTCTCTTGTTAGGGATTGTCTTGTTTTCTACGATCTTCGTCTTCAGCGGCAACGCCATCGCCGATATTCTCTATCACCTGATCGATCCTCGCATTCGCTTTGGAGCGGAATCATGAATCTGGATTTACCCCGATCCTCTAATCTGGTTAAGTCATTACCGCTGGCGCACCGCCGCTTTCTGAGCCGCCGTCACCAGACTCTGTTGCTGATCCTGCTCTGCTTGGCATGTCTTGTTGGCGTCTTAGCAGGGAGTGGACAAACAGCGTTGGCAAACCAAACCAACCTGAGCGAGCGAAATCAAGCTCCGTCATGGGTTCACCCCTTCGGCACTGATTGGCTTGGCCGTGACATGTTGGCGCGCACCTGGGCGGGTTTAAGCCTGAGTTTGAGAGTGGGGTTTCTAGCCGCCCTTTTTAGCTCGCTCATTGGTTTATTGATCGGTCTTACCGCCGCTACCCTAGGTGGAAAGGTGGATGTGTTCTTTTCTTGGTGGATCGATGTCTTTCTCAGTTTACCGCACATGGTTGTTTTGATCCTCTTAGCATTTGTCAGCGGCGGCGGCTTGATGGGAGTGGTGATTTCGGTTGCTCTGACCCATTGGCCCTCTTTGGCACGCGTGATTCGCGCCGAAGTCTACCAGATCCGCTCTACAGACTACGTGCAAATCTCGGCGAAATTCGGACACTCACCCTTCTGGATTGCTCGGCATCATATTCTGCCCCATGTCTGGCCGCAGTTTCTGGTGGGTTTGATTTTGCTCTTTCCCCACGCCATTCTGCACGAGGCTGGCATCACCTTCATCGGGATCGGTTTATCCCCTCATCAGCCGGCAATCGGGATCATCTTAGCCGAATCCATGCGTCACCTCTCTACCGGTTATTGGTGGTTGGCTGCCCTGCCGGGTGCAGCTCTATTGGCAATGGTCAAGATCTTTGACGTTTTAGGAGAGAACGTGCGCGCTCTGCTTGATCCGCGCACGGCTCAGGAGTAGGAGCGATGTTAGAAGTCACCAATCTCTCGATTCATTTCACACGCTACACCCGAGGATTATATCGCACGCTCTTAACGCCGGTGGTAGATTTGGATTTATGGGTACAAGCGGGCGAGATTGTGGCTGTGGTCGGTTCCAGCGGCTCAGGAAAGAGTTTGCTCGCCCATGCCATTTTAGGGATATTGCCGGTCAATGCAAAAGTAGAGGGGGAGATCCGCTTTAAGGGGCAGCTTCTCACCCCCCAAAGACAAGCCAAAGCGCGCGGGCGGGAGATCGCCTTGATTCCCCAATCAGTCAGTTTTCTCGACCCCTTGATGCGCATTGGGGCACAAGTGCGCCGTGCGGCGCACTTAAGCGGCAAGAACCAACACTCCGCCGCCACGCAAAGGGCTATCTTCGAGCGCTATCAACTGCCTCTGGAAGCCGAAAATTTGTATCCATTTCAACTGTCTGGCGGAATGGCGCGCCGCGCATTGGTCTCAACCGCTGTGGTCGGTGAAGCCGAGCTGCTCCTTGCCGACGAACCAACCCCAGGCTTGCATCCTGAGGTGGTTCAGGAGACATTAAGGCATCTGCGGGAGCTGGCGAATGAAGGTCGCGGAGTGGTTCTGATCACCCACGACATCCAAGCCGCTCTCCAAGTCGCCGACCAGATCGCGGTTTTTTACGCCGGTACAACCGTAGAAATTGCACCCACTACGGCTTTCTCTGGCCGCGGAGAAGGTCTGCTTCATCCTTACACGCAAGCCCTGTGGCGCTCTTTACCTCAAAACGAGTTTGAGCCCTTACCCGGCATGCAACCTTCCCCGCATGACCTGCCAAGCGGTTGTCTGTTCGCGCCGCGCTGCCCAATTGCCACGCCAGCATGTCAGGCTGAACGCCCTGCCATGCGAACTCTAGCGCAAAATCAGGTGAGGTGTATCCATGCTCAACGCTAAGGCAATTTCTTTTCGTTACCGCTCCGATCGCCCATGGATTTTGAAGGATTTCAGCCTCTCTCTCTCACCCGCAGAGAGGCTCGGCATCTACGGTCCAAGTGGTTGCGGCAAGACGACCCTCGGGCGCATTTTGGCTGGGTATCTGCAACCGCTCAGCGGCAGTGTCGAAGTAGATGGCAAACCATTGCCCAAGAAAAGTTTTTGCCCGGTGCAGATGGTCTTTCAACATCCTGAGCTGGCAATCAACCCCCGTTGGCAAATCGGCAAAGTCTTGTGCGAAGCCTACCAGCCTCCCCAGTCGCTGCTTGATGCTTTGGGTCTAGATGCAAACTGGTTTGAACGCTTCCCCGTCGAGTTGAGCAACGGTGAATTACAACGAGTGGCGGTTGCCCGTGCCCTTGCCCTCCCGACTCGTTACCTCATCGCCGATGAGATTACCACCATGTTGGATGCCAACACCCAAGCGCAGATCTGGCAGGTGCTCCTCCAAATCGCTGCCCAACGCCAACTGGGCATCTTGGTGATCAGCCACGACCGCCCCCTCCTTGAACGGGTTTGCACAGCGATCATTGATTTCTCCCCCTCTTGATCCTTGCCGCTGGTCTTCTCTTGACAGTCTGGGCAGAACACGACAGCAGGTCATTTTCATCGCAACGTTCGCCGGGGTCGCAGAGATTTTTGAGGCTATCCCTGCTTTCTCAGCGGTTTCTGCGGTAAAAACCTAGACCTTGAGCAAGCCGTGGATCGTTTGCCCTCACTCGCTGTGAAAAATGGCGTATAATTATTTGCAGCATTTTTTGGTTGCTAGGAATCAAAGAAGGCTATGCCATCTTTCTTCTTTCAAGGTACTCTCAAACGCCCCGACACGGTTAGCAAGTGGACGTATGTCGAGATTCCCCTTGATTTGAACGCCATTTTTGGCAAGAAAGGGCAGATCATTGTGCGGGGCACCTTAAACGGTGTTCCCTTTCGTAGCAAGGCAATGCCTCATGGCGATGGAACTCACTACCTAATTGTCAGTCATGCCACGCGGGTGGCAGCCGGGGTGGTGGTCGGTGACGTGGTACAAGTTAGTTTAGAAGCGGATCGAGAAGTGCGTCAGATTGTCCCGCCAGAGGATTTCGCTCAAGCCCTGGAAGCCAACTCGATTGCCAAGGAAGCCTTTGAAGCCCTCGCCTACAACCACCGCAAGGAATATGTCGAGTGGATTGAGAGCGCTAAGAAAGAGGAAGATCGCAAGGCGCGCATCCAGCGGGCTATTGAATTGTTGCTCCAAAATCTAAGCCTCAACGCATAGATGCCAACTACAGATTGGGAAGCTTCGCGGTGCGCTTTAGAATAGGCGCACCGCTATTTATTGCTTCAAAATGGCTTTGGCAGTTTCTAGTTGTCGCTGAACTGCCTCGGGAGCAGTCCCCCCTTCGGCGCGGCGGCGGCTCACACTGCGCAGGGGGTTGAATACGGCGTAAAGATCCTCTTCGAATAGCTGCGTAATCGTCTGATAGGACTCTAAAGGCAAGCGTTCTAAAGAGATGCCCTGCTCTTCTGCGAGGCGAACGGCCTTCCCCACCCATTCATGTGCCTGACGGAAGGGCACGCCTTTTTCAACCAAGTAATCAGCCAGGTCGGTAGCAAATAGGGCGGGGTCGAGCGCCGCAGCTAACTTTGGCACATTGACTTGCAAGGTAGCAATTGCACCACCTAAAACCGGCAACAGTTCGATCAGCGTATCGTAGGCAGTGAAAAGGGGTGGTTTATCCTCTTGTAGGTCTTTGTCATAGGTGGAAGGCAAACCCTTTAATGTGGCGAGCAGCCCGCTGAGCAATCCGATTAACTTGCCCGCCTTGCCGCGCCCCAATTCGAACAGGTCGGGGTTCTTCTTTTGGGGCATCAGGCTAGATCCTGTTGAGTAGGCATCTACTAAAGTGAAGAAGCCAAATTCGGCGGTGGTGAAGATGACCATGCTCTCCGCAAGGCGTGAGAGATGTACCCCAATCAGACCGGCGCAAAAGAGAAACTCGGCAGCAAAATCGCGATCGGAAACGCCATCCAAACTGTTGGCGCACGGCGCTTCAAATCCCAGCGCTTTGGCAAGGGCTTGACGGTCGATCGGAAAGGGGACGCCGGCCAGAGCGCCACTGCCCAGAGGCAGAATGGCGGTTCGTTTTCGGAGATCCGTCAGCCGTTGGCGATCTCGCTGAAGAGGCCAGAAGTGCGCCAGCCACCAATGGCTGAGCAAGATTGGTTGGGCGCGCTGTAAGTGGGTATAGCCCGGCAGGATCAAGTTCCAATCTTGCTCAGCTCGCTGGACTAGGATTGATTGGAATGCGCGCAATGAACGGTCAAGTTGCTCAATGGCTGCCAAAACCCACAGCCGAAAATCGGTGGCGACCTGATCGTTGCGGCTGCGGCCGGTGTGCAATTTACCCGCCACATCTCCAATCAATTCACCGAGGCGACGTTCAACCGCTGTGTGAATATCTTCATCCTGCGGTTGAACCGCGAAACTATCCTGCCGAAACTCCTCCAATATCTTGCTCAAACCTGCTTGTAGCTGCTCGTTTTCCTCAGGCGTGAGCAAGCCGGCTTGGCAGAGGGCATGTGCCCACGCTTGACTGCCTTGCACATCCTGCTCTGCTAGGCGGCGATCAAACGTAATGGACGCGTTGAGCCGCCAGGCAGACTCCTCCAAAGAACCACCAAAGCGGCCACCCCATAAGGTCATCGTTCTCCATCCTTAATCTCGCTTGAATCGCGAGTAATCGGGTTGCGGCATATCCAAGCCCGAAACGGGTAAGCCATTCAAGGCGCGCACCTTGAGCGGCAAACCGAATAAACGGATAAAGCCCTGGGCATCGGTCTGATTATAAACATCTTCTTGCCCAAACGTGGCAAAATCTTCGCGATATAAGCTGAAGGGGCTCTTTCTACCGGCGACCAAGATATTCCCCTTATAGAGTTTCAGGCGCACTTCACCGCTTACCGGACCCTGGGTGTTATCCACAAAGGCATCCAGCGCCTCGCGCAACGGCGAAAACCATAAACCATTGTACACCAGCTCGGCATATTTGAGCGCCACCAAGTCCTTGAAGTGCAAGGTTTCTTTATCGAGGGTCAGCGATTCCAATTCGCGGTGGGCAGCGAGCAGAATCGAGCCGCCGGGCGTCTCATACACGCCGCGCGATTTCATTCCAACAAGGCGGTTCTCCACCAGATCGGCGCGGCCGATACCATGTTTGCCGCCCAGTTGGTTCAGACGCTCAATCAATGTGGCGGGTGAGAGTTTTTCTCCGTTTAACGAGATCGGTGTTCCGCTCTCAAAGCCGATTTCGATCAGTTCGGGCTGGTCGGGGGCATTCTGCGGCGAGACACTTAGATGAAACATCTCCTCTTCGGGTTCGTTCCACGGGTCTTCGAGAGGCCCTCCCTCGTGGGAAAGATGCCACAGGTTTCCATCGCGGCTGAAAATGGATTTCAAAGATGCCTTTATGGGCACGTTGTGCTTCTGAGCATAAGCGATGGCATCCTCGCGTGAACGGATATCCCATTCCCGCCAAGGTGCAATCACCTTCAAGCGCGGATCAAGTGCCATATAGGTCAGCTCAAAGCGCACCTGATCGTTGCCCTTGCCGGTCGCGCCATGCGCTACAGCGTCAGCGTTGACTTGATGGGCGACATCCACCTGATGCTTGGCGATCAACGGACGGGCAATGGATGTGCCGAGTAAGTATTTGCGCTCATAGATCGCGCCGGCTCGCAAAAGGCGAAAAAGGTAATCGCGAGCAAATTCCTCACGCAGATCCCGCACCACCAGTTGGCTGGCGCCGCTTGCCAGTGCTTTTGCCTCTAAGCCCTCCAACTCATCGCCCTGACCGACATCCGCTGTGAAGCAGACCACTTCACAGCCATAATTCTCCTTGAGCCAGGGAACGATAACGGAGGTGTCCAAGCCGCCAGAATAGGCGAGAACAACTTTTTGGACAGGGGGTTTGATCATATCGCACTCCTTACAGGTAAAGTCATAACAAAACGAGCCCTGTGGGAAGGAGGGCTCGTTATGATTCAAGAATCCGTGGTTTTACCGCTTACGTCCGTCAATCCATACGCACATCCCTTCCTTCCCTGGGGCAGGGTTGGAAGCGACGACGCATACGGCTCTCAAAAGACAGATCGGTTTTCATTTCGCAGCAGTTTACCACAAGAAACGAACCTCGTCAATTAGTTTTTTGTCGAGAAAAGGCTCAATCTCACAGGATTGGCAGGAAGGTTCATATTATCCTGTACAATCCCACCGCCACGAGACCGCCGAATACGGTGCAGGCAAAATTCACCCGGTCATTATCCAACCAGCTCAGGCCGCGAATCAGGGAGGTTGGCGAGCCGCAACCATGCAAAGGGTGCCTTTCCGTTTCTTTGCCGCAGGTGGGACAAGTGTAGATCGCTTGAAAGCTTACCCCTAACCACGAGTCAAAGAGGCTCCCCGCAAAGCCGGCCAAGCTAACCGCCAACAGAAGAGACCCTTTATCCCCGAAAAAGAAAGTCCCCACGCCAGCGATCAGCATTGCCCCCAGCAGAGAGGCGAACAAGCCAAGAGGGGTTACACCACCCGATGTGCCCCGCTCGACTACTTTTCCACCGATCAGCAGGCGCGGCGGCTGGGGAGAAAGGACGCCTAATTCGGTCGCCCAGGTATCTGCATTAGCTGCGGCAAAACTGCCACAGAATGCCACAAATGGCAAAGGCGAGGCGGGGAAAAACAGACTCGCGAACAAGCAGAGGGTGCCGAAACCGCCATTGGCTAACACCTGTCCCGCATCTCGTTGAGAGCCTTTGACAACGAAGCTGTGCAAATTCTCCTTGCGTTTGCTAAATAAGCGTGAGATCAGACTGGAGCTGATGAAAAACGTCAAGAGTACAGAAGCTGCCCACCACCCGCCAATTCCAAAAACGATGCCCCCCATCAAAAAAGCCGCAACAGCCCCGCTAACTGAGAGACTTTTTGCCCGCCATGCCAGCCAGCTTACCCCAAAGCTAAGCAGAAAAGCTACTCCAAGACGACTGATCGAGAGTTCATTCCACATAAGTGACAAAGGAAATCGCGAAGTAAAAGAAGATCGTCGTCAACAAACTGCATCCCCAGAGCAAATAGGCATAGTGTTTACCGAGGGGTGAAGGGTCTGCGACTTTTGGAGCGCTGAGCGGTGTGAGAGGGGGTAAGCTGCGCCGGTAGAAATATATCCCTACCAGAGCATCGACAACAAAGAAAAAACTGTTTGCCAAGGGCAATAAGAGTAAGAAGGCGGGGGGTGCAGGTTCTTCGGAAGCATAGCTGAGGTATACCTCATCGAGGCTAGGAATCATTAGGCTGACCCACGCTAACAAAACCAAACTACCCAGCAAACCCAAACCCAACAAAAGGCGAGCGAGGCGGTTTTGCCAGATCTCGTTCAATAGATGGATGGGATTTTGCGAACGCCTTTGCCAAGGTGCAATCGTCCCCAGTTCCATCAAGCGCTGGGTAATGTATAAAAAATCTTCGATTTTGTCCGGCGAAAGAAGAAACACCCGTTCGTCGGTTGCCAACAGGACCAATTTGTTGAAATCGGAAGCTAGGTAATCTAAAACTGCACCATCGGCGAGACGCCGGCTGCCCAAAATCGCTCCCGGCAAAGCCCCAATTGGCCGGGGTAGCCGTTTGCCCAACTGGTGGCGAACTTCAGCCTCGGAGCGCACCCAGCGCACACTGCTCAAGGGGATATCTTCGATACGCAGCCCCCAGCGAATGCGAATGCCGTTCCGTTCTACCAGATAGGCAGCGTTGCGCAGGGAAAACCAACGATAAACTGCCCAGGGCACTAAGGCAGCAGCTACCAATGCAGCCAGCAGATAAAACAGAAATTCGAGACCAATGGGGGTGCGAACCATCAAATAGAGGCTCAACAGACTTGCTGAGCCGAAGATCACTGCCAACGCAGCTTGAAAGATCAACCCTTGGCGGCGAGGTGGCACAAACGCATACTTCTCTTCCACACCGCGTATCTTATCACATTCTTCTCGGACATTCTAAAACCGCCCCATGGTAATCAAAATGATTTATCAATAAAGCACTAAGAGAAAAGCCGACTTAACTTGTTGAACAAAATTCTACTTTACAGGAACACTCTAATTTGCTAAACTTAATTAAGGGCAACAGTGAAACAAGCCAAGAAAGGAGGAAATAAATGCGGATAATTCAATAAGAGCGTTTACCATAGTTAAAAGTATTCGGTCAAGGTTCTTTATTTGAACAGAAGGAGATTTTCTATGAGCAAAAATCTCAGCACAAGGCTATTGGTTGTGCTGCTGCTCATCAATATGTCTTGCATGGTGGTTGAGCAATTATTGCCTGCCCAAAATAAGACTTCAATGGATACAACTGCGACGAATACCTTTACCCTCATGCCCCCTACCGATACTGCTTTACCTCTACCATCCAACACTCCCACGATAAACGTCACCGCAACTCAAAACTACCAAGCAACCTTGAATTATCGGGCCACAAATCTCGCTAAGACATCCACTCAAGCTGTTCTCGTTAAAACCCGAGAGGCTAGGCCCATGGCAGAGCTTGTTGAAAAGCTGTACAATGAAGGTTACACCACAACGAAAGAGGGAACGTTCAAGAAACTAGGCGACTTCTCCGAGCAATGGGCAAAATTAGATTGGTACCAATACTGGTATCAGGGAGATGATAAATACAGCAATTTTGTCTTGAGCTTCTCAGCTACGATGCAATCAGCAAGCGATAAAGCCAACTGGCACCATGCTGGCTGTGGAGTGGTTTTTCGTCATGTTGATAATGAGAACCACCTCTTTCTGATCATTGCTCAAAACGGATTCATGTCTCTGCGTAAACGGATCAAAGACATGGTATACATCGTGAAGGATTCGAAAAAATATGGCTCACAAATCCCCGTTGAGAATGTATATGTCACTCTAATTGCTGATGGCATGAATGTTGTCATTCTTGCAGATGGTTACCAAATCTTAGAAGCCCGCGACCCGATATTGGGATCAACCCTCCGTGAAGGAAGACTGGCTTTTTCAGTAATGTCCGGAACAAATAAAGGCTACGGAACGCGCTGTACGATGAAAAATATTTGGTTGTGGGAATTAAAGTAGAAGTGTGTGCTTTTCCCCTTATAAAGAACAACTCCCCTCTTGTTTAGTAGAGGGGAGTTATTTTTCGTTCCAGCCAACTTAGAAGGGCTCTAGCAACATTACTTTAGGGTATAGACGACGCTCACGTCAACCTGCAGGAC
>OGCI01002926.1_pt1 | contig 10268 bp, 6 predicted proteins | sample 1570021 | NCBI WGS metagenome assembly OGCI01 (sample SAMN06264664, study PRJEB24512) | hot springs metagenome | isolation source: Hot spring water | place: South Africa: Tshipise | collected 2015-06-21
GAGGAGCGTGGCGATGACGCCACCTCAGGCCGCTTTGTGACGAGATTGCTTCGTCGCGCTGCGGGCGACTCGCAGTGACGGTCCGCCCCCCAACTGTGAAATGCACCCTTTTCGAAAGTCGGGAAGCCTTTTTTGACAAAATGGCCAGTTTGTGCTATCTTTTATTGTTGATAATGATTACTGATAAATTTAAAGAAGTAAGGAGGGTTTTGCCATGAGAAAAATGACCGAGTCCGATTTGGCGGCTGCTTTCGCTGGAGAAAGCCAGGCACACATGCGCTACAAAATTTTTGCTGAGAAGGCGCGTGAGGAGGGGCTACCTAACATTGCCCGATTGTTCGAGGCCATCTCCTTTGCCGAGCAGGTCCATGCCGCCAACCACCTGCGCGCGCTCAGCGGCGTGAACACCACACCGGATGTACCGACCGCAAGCGAGACAATGTGACTTTCGACCGCGCCGACGCCGAGAATGGCCACTTGCGGCTGATTGATGATCGGCGTGCCGAACAGGCCACCGAAGACGCCCGGATTGGTGATGGTAAAAGTGCCGCCTTGCACTTCGTCCGGCTTCAACTGCTTGGTGCGCGCTCGCTCGGCTAGGTCGTTGGCGACTTTTGCCAGTCCGGCGATGGACAGTTCGTCGGCCCGTTTGATCACGGGGACGATCAATCCCCAATCGAGCGCGACGGCCATGCCGAGATTGATGTCGCGTTTGTAGATGATCTGATCACCGCTCACCTGCGCGTTGAAGATCGGATAGCGACGAATGGCACTAATCACGGCTTGGAAAATGAACGGCATGAATGTCAGCTTGGTTCCGTGCCGTTCGAGGAAGGAGCGTTTATGTTGTTCGCGCAGGCGCGCAACGCGCGTCATGTCGATCTCGTAAACGGTGGTGACGTGCGCCGAAGTTCGCTTCGAGAGGATCATGTGCTCGGCGATCTTCTTGCGCATGACGCTCATTTGTTCGACGCGGTCGCCTTCGGCCGGTTGCACTGCCGGCGCGTGGGTCGGCTCCGACACTGAAGGTGGCGGCGCGACCGGAGCGGGCGTTGGTTGCAGCGCCGCTTTCTGCGCGGCAGCTCCGCCCGATTCGATGAAACTGAGGATGTCGTTTTTGGTGACGCGCCCGCTCATCCCGGTCCCTTCGATCTGCGCGAGATCGATCCCATGTTCGCGGGCGATCTTGCGCACGAGCGGGCTGGAGCGCGTGCGGCGCAACTCTTCCACCGTCTGCTCGGCAATCGGTTTTGCCGCCGTCGGTTGAGCCTCTTTCGGCTTTGTTGGTGGAGCAGGTGTTGGCGGCGGTTCGGTTGGCTGTGGCGCTGGCGGTGGAGCCTCCGCCGTGGCTTGCTGCCCAGAGCCATCGGACTGCGATTGAGCGGGCGGCGGCGGCGCCAGCGTGCTTGCGCTTTTTGCTTCCGTTACGGTCGCCGCGGCGGGCGCTTCTTGTTTGGTTTCTTGCGGTGCCGGCGCGCTCGCCCCGTCGCCGTCGATGATAGCGACCACCGTTCCGACGGCCACCGTGTCTCCCTCTTTGAACCTCACTTCGGTGAGCGTGCCGGCGGCAGGCGCTGGGATTTCGGCATCCACCTTGTCGGTCGAGATTTCAAATAGCGGTTCATCGCGTTCGACGTGCTCGCCGACCTTTTTCAGCCAGCGCGTGATCGTCCCTTCGGCGATGGACTCGCCCATTTGTGGCATTACCACTTCCGTGCTCATAACTTTTTCGTGACGCCGAGACCTTGAACCCGGGTCTCGCTCCTCCTCTTTAGTCTAGTATGCTGCCAGTCTCCTTGCGGCATCCACCACGTCTTTCACTTGCGGCAAATGGTACTCTTCGAGCGGCGGCGAATAGGGCACCGGCGTGTCGATGGCTCCGAGGCGAACCACTGGCGCGTCCAACCACTCGAAAGCCTCTTCGGCGATCAATCCAGCGATCTCGCCGCCAATGCCGCCCGTGCGCGGCGCTTCGTGCAGGATCAAAGCACGGTTCGTCTTGCGCACGCTCGCCAGAATCGTCTCTTTGTCGAGCGGCAGCAGCGTTCGCAGATCGATCACTTCGATGTCCAATCCTTCGCGCTCCAACTCTTCCGCCGCATCGAGCGCCGTCAACACCTGTGCGCCGAAGGTGATGATCGAAAGATCGTGTCCTTCGCGCGCGACCCGTGCGCGCCCGATCTCGACGATGTAATCCTCTTCGGGTATCTCTTGCCGCAACCGTGGCAGCCGATAGAGTTTCTTGTGCTCGAAGAAGAGCACCGGATCGGGATCGCGGATCGCCGCTTTGATCAACCCCTTCGCGTCATACGGGTTCGATGGTTCGACCATCTTCAACCCCGGCGTGTTCATGAAGAAGGACTCGACGTTCTGCGAGTGAAACGGGCCAGCATGCACGCCCGCGCCGCACGGCCCGCGAAAGACTGCCGGAATGCCCGCGCCCCAACGGTAGCGGCACTTCGCCGCGAAGTTGGTCAGCATGTCGAAGCCGCACGAGATGAAGTCGATGAACTGGAATTCAGCCACGGGGCGCATGCCCATCAGCGCTGCGCCGCACGCCGCGCCGACGATGGCCGCTTCCGAGATCGGCGTATCGATCACGCGCTCGGGGCCGAAGTAATCGATCAGCCCATCCGTCACCTTGAACGCGCCGCCATAGACGCCGACGTCTTCGCCGATGACGAAGACGCGCTCGTCGCGTTCCATCTCTTCCCAGATGCCTTGGCGAATCGCTTCGACGAACGTGACCACGCCGCCGCGCGCCGGGCGTTCCGCCTTGTGCTCTTTCTTGAGCGCTGTTGCCATGCCTTATGGTCCTCGATGAAGTTCGACCAACCTTCCGGCCCGGTTGCGCTTTCGTTCACCTCAGCCGGGAGTTACTTCAAATAGTGCTGCACCACATACGGATGTTTCAGGTTGACGACCAACCGCCGCTCTTTCGGATCGACGACGAGATCCATCGCTTCGAGCAAGATGGCGCCCATCGAGGGCGCAGCTTTGCCCGGCAGCACGAGCGCGCGCGCGTCGTCGCCGCGCGATTAGCGAGGCGCACTTCAAGCGGACTGTGGTCAGCTTTCGCATGATCGTTCTATCGCTCCAAAACCTTTGGCCGAAAAGCTGGCGGCACGATGGAGTTGTCGTACACATTATACGCCGCTCGTTCCGGTTCCGGCAGCGGCGAGCTTTCAGCCCACGCGACCTCCTCTTCGAGTTCCTGCTTGATGCGCGCTGTGATCTGGTCGAGTTCTTCGCGCGTCGCGATCCCTTGCGAGGTGAGATGTCGCTCGTAACGGTCCACGGGATCGCGCTTCTCCCATAGCTCCAGTTCTTCGCGCGGCACGTAGCGTTGGTCGTCGTGCTCGGCGTGACCTTTGCGCCGGTAGGTCTTCGCCTCGATCAACACGGCGCCGCCGCCGGAGCGTGCGAAGTCAACGGCGCGCTTCGTTGTTTCGTAACAAGCGATGATGTCGTTGCCATCGACGATATAGCCGGGAATGCCGTAGGCTGCCGCCTTGTCCGCCAGATTCTTCACTGCCGTCTGTTTGTGCGTTGGAGTGGAATACGCATAGCAGTTGTGTTCGGCGACGACGATGAGCGGCAAGCGTTGCACGGCGGCGAAATTCAACCCTTCGTGGAAAGCTCCGGTGCTCATCCCGCCGTCGCCGATGTAAGCGATGGCAACGATCTTTTTCTGCTGCATGCGCGCGGCCAAGAGCACGCCTGTCATCACCGGGATCATGTCGCCCAAGTGCGAGATCGGCCCGATGAAGCCTCGCTCCATGTCGCCGAAGTGGATGTTCAGGTCGCGCCCTTCGGATGGCCCCCACGCTTTGGCCATGTACTGCGCGAAGATCGCACGCGGGCGAATCCCCTTGGTCAGCACGGCGCCCAGATCCCTGATGAGCGGCGCGATGAAGTCGCCCCGCTCGAGCGCATAGCAGGTGCCGACGGCGGTCGCCTCTTGACCTAATGAGCGATAGACGCCGCCGATCACTTTGTTTTGACGGTACAAGTTGACGAGTCGCTCTTCGACCAGTCGCGTGAGTTTCAGGTAGTAGTAAAGCTCCAGCATCTGCTCGCGCGTCAAACTGGTCTCAAGCGAACAGATCAACCCTTCGTCGATCGCCGGAGCTTGCACGCCTTCGACGATCTCGACGAAGCGAACACCGGCGCGCGTCGCCGGAGCAGCGCTTCGAGACGCGTCCGATTTCGGCGATGGGCCGCCTGCGTCCGCGTCGTTCAACGCGACCTCAAAACTTGGGACGGTATCACCGTCACGGTGTCCTCCGCCTGCGTCCGCGTCGTTCAACGCGACCTCTGCCGCAGCGACTACGTGTGCCGCCTGCGCGGTCTCTGCTTTTGCGCGGCGGGCGCTTCTTCCGCCGTGCGCTTTCGACCCTTTCTTTTTCGCATCGCGCTTGCTCGCCATCTCTCGTTCCCCTCGTTTGCTCGACGCCGAAATCTTAGAAGTGGATCGCCAGCTTGTGCACGTCCTCGGCAGCCTCCATCACCGATTCGGAAACGGTCGGGTGCGCGTGAATCGTGCGGCCCAACTCTTCCGCCGTCGATTCAAGCTGCATCGCCACGCACGCTTCAGCGATCAACTCGGTCGCGTGCGGGCCGATGATGTGGACGCCTAGGATTTCATCATACTTCGATTCGCTGACGATCTTGACGAAGCCTTCATCCTCGCCGAGGATGCGCGCCTTGCCTGAAGCCGTAAAGGGGAACTTGCCAACCTTGACATCGTACCCAAGTTCGCGCGCCTTCTGCTCCGTCAATCCGACCGATCCGACCTCCGGGTCGCAGTAGGTGCACGATGGGACGAGCCGCAGGTTGATCGGCTGGACCTGCTTGCCGGCGATCTGCTCGACGGCGAGGATGCCCTCTTTGGAAGCGAGATGCGCAAGCCACGGCGTCGGGATGACGTCGCCGATGGCATACACGTTCGGCTCGCCCGTGCGCAGATACTCGTCAACTTGAATCGCCCCGCGTTCGACCTTGATCTTGGTCCCTTCTAATCCAAGCCCTTCCGTGTAAGGCATACGACCGACGGCGACGAGAAGCTTCTCAGCCTCGATCTTCACGGGTTCGCCCTTGGATGTTTTGCCCGTCACGATCACGCCCGTCTTGGTGCGTTCCACGCCGTCGAGTTTGGTATCGAGCTGCAACTTGATGCCGCGCTTGCGGAACGCGCGCGCCAATTCGTTCGAGATCTCTTCGTCTTCGAGCGGCAGCAGCCGCGGCATGATCTCGACGATGGTCGTTTCGCATCCGAAGCGCGAGAAGATCGAAGCGAATTCGACGCCGACGGCACCGGCACCCATCACGATCAGCGATTTCGGGACCTCTTTCAATTCAAGTATTTGGTCGCTGTTGATGACGCGGTCGCCATCGGTCTCAAAGCCGGGTATGGGCCGGACGACAGACCCTGTCGCAATGACGATGTTCTTGGTGTGAACGGTCTCCTTTTTGCCATCTTCGCCGGTGACCTCGACGCGACCGGGAAGGTTCAACCGTCCGGTGCCTTTGAAGACGGTGATCTTGTTCTTCTTCATCAAGAACTCTATTCCTTTGGAGTTCTTGGTGACGACCTGCTCTTTGCGCTTTTGAACTTGGCCGAAATCATACCCGACGTTGGAGGCGACGACGCCGAACTCAGCAGCATGCTTCATCTTCTCGTAGATATATGCCGATTGAAGCAGTTGCTTGGTTGGGATGCAGCCGCGCAGCGTGCAGGTGCCACCCAAGCGCTTGTCCTTTTCGACGATGGCCGTGTGCAAACCCAACTGCGCCGCGCGAATCGCAGCCACGTATCCTCCAGGACCACTTCCGATGATCGTCACGTCAAACTGTTCTGTCGCCACTTCTATTTCCTTTCATGAGAACTTTCGATATGGAAACGGTGATGAGGAGCGTAGGGTAAAGGTCTTCCGAACCGAAGATCCCCGACTCGCTGGCACATCACCTCGACGGAAAGCCGAACATTATAATGCTTTCCGTCCGTTTCCTCCAATCAGTTAAGCGCAGTTCACCGAAAAAGACTTTTGAGCAAAGGCAGGGCCAAACTAATCGAGGTTAGTTGGTGACTCCTACGAGAGGAGGAGTTGCAGCAAAGTTGAACACTTCTTCCCACTAGGGTCATTCTACTTTGCCTTGATCAAGCGCTATAGTCAGCTATTTTCGATGGGAAAAAGAAGGTGACGGCCGGATCTACACTGTACTATTTCCAAGTGACCAATCTATGGCTGCCGTCGCTCGTCCGCTCCTTCCAGCGTCATCGGCCCTTTTTACCCCTTGAACGCCTACGATCCAGTCCGCATCGAGCGCAAGATCGGGAAGTTCAACATCAAGCCGCGAGTCCTTCTTGGGTCCCCATTTAACTCTCGTCTCTAGCTGGACCGAGGGCCCCTGTGTGCGTACCATCTCCGCTGAAAGCATTGCGGCTGCGAACGCGGTAAGCAAAGAGAAGATGGTTCGCTTGGAAGTTTTGTGCCGCAACTCCAGCTCTCTTCAGCCATCTGCGTCAAACTCGTTCGCAGATGATCGCGATCCCTTGACCGCCACCGATGCAAGCGGTCGCCAGCGCGTAGCGCCCGCCGCGGCGGCGGAGTTCGAGCAGCGAAGTCAACACCAATCGGGTTCCGGTCGCGCCCAGCGGGTGGCCCAGCGCGATCGCTCCGCCGTTGACGTTGGTCTTCTCGCGGTCGAGGCCGAGTTCCTTCTCCACAGCCAGATACTGCGCGGCGAAGGCTTCGTTGACCTCGAAAAGATCGATGTCGTCGAGTTCGAGGCCGGCCTTCTCCAGCGCTCTGCGCACAGCAGGCACAGGGCCGATGCCCATGATCTCAGGTTCGACGCCCGCATAGGCCCAACTGACGATGCGCCCGAGAGGGTTTTTGTTGGTGCGGCGCACGTAATCGTCGCTGGCGATGACGAGCGCCGCCGCGCCATCGACGATGCCCGAAGCGTTGCCCGCCGTGACGAAGCCGTCTTTGTTGAAAGCGGGTGGAAGTTTCGCGAGCGCTTCGAGCGTCGTGTCGGGACGCAGGTGATCGTCGCGGTCAATCATCTGCACACCCTTCTTCGTCTTCACCTCGACCGGCGTGATCTCTTCGGCGAAGACGCCTGCATCTTGCGCTCGTTTGGCCGCCTGTTGCGAACGGAGCGCATAAAGATCCTGCTCTTCGCGCGAGATCTCGTATTTGCGCGCGAGATTTTCCGCCGTCCCGGCCATGGTCGTGTTGCAATAGCTGTCGAGCAACGCAACCATCAGACTGTCTTCAAGCTTACCTTGACCGAGCGCGAATCCGGCGCGCGCGCCGTAGATAACGTGTGGCGCTTGCGACATCGATTCCATGCCGCCGACCAGCGCGGTTTCGGCCTCGCCGAGCAGGATCATGTGCGCGCCCGAGATGATCGATTGAATGCCGCTCCCGCACAACCGATTCACCGTCAGCGCCGGACGATCAATGGGCACGCCCGCTTTCAGCGCGACGTGGCGCGCGCCGTAGATGGCATCGCCCGACGTTTGCAGCGCGTTGCCGATCACCGTGTGGTCTATCTCTTCAGGCGCGACGCCCGTCGCTTGCATCGCTGCCCGCGCGGCGATGGCCGCAAGATCGATCGCTTTGATGTCTTTGAGCGCGCCGACGTACTCGCACATCGGCGTGCGCTTGCCGCCGAGAATGAAGATCTCTTTTGCCATGATCGTCCTCGACCTTTCGTTCGGTTCTTTGGCTCGAAAGCGAGGTTAACAAAGCGGCAAACGCCGCGTCAATCGTGCTTGCGGGATGGACACAAGACCGGCGCTTCTTCGGAAGCCGCGAGCCTCTCTTTTCAGGACCGCCCGGCGAACATCGCCAGCAGCACGGCGATGGCGTCCAGATAGACACGGCGCGCGTCCGCTTCGCGCGGCAGATTGTTTAAGATAAGCGAAAAGACCAGTCTCTCCCCTGCTGCTGTGGTCACATAGCCGGACAATGAAGCGGCGTTGTTGATCGTGCCCGTTTTAGCGCGCACATTGCCTGCTGCTGCCGTGCCGCGCATCCTGTTGCGTAGCGTGCCGTCCACGCCCGCCACGGGAAGCGCATCGCGGAAGACTTGCGCGTGTCGGTGGCGCGACATGTAAACGAGAAGCCGCGCCGTCGCTTCCGCCGTGACGAGGTTGCCGCGCGATAGCCCTGATCCATCAACGATCTGCACGCTCGTTTCATCGATTCCCGCCGCGTGCAAGAACTGTTTGACGGCTTCGATGCCGGCCTCTTCGCTCTGTTGCTTCGGATCGGTGCGCGTCGCATTGCCAAGCGCGCGCAGGACCAGCTCGGTGTAGAGGTTCTGGCTGGGCTTGAGCACTTGCGCGGCGATGATGCTGAGCGGCGGTGACGTGCGATTGGCGATCTCGACGAGCGAGGTCGGCGGCAGCGAACGCGGCGAACGCGCATCCACGACGCGCGTTTTGCCGGTGATCTCGACACCGCGTTTTTCGAGCGCCGCGCGAAGCAGCGAGACGAACAGCATGGCTGGGCGTGAAATCGAAATGCTCGCCGAATAGCCGGGATCGTCTGCAGGCAGCGTGCCTTGGACGTCGAGCATGTTTTCGCCGAGCGGGCGATAGATGCTGAGTTCGCGCCGCGTGCCCTTGGGACCAGTCGTTGTTCGATTGACGATCGTCAGAAGCGAAGTCGTTGGGCTGGTGGTGATCACGCCTGCGTCACCGGGGTGCGGGCCCGGCTTGACCGAAAGGTCGAGCGAGTTGTCGTTCACCGTCAGCGCGCTGATTTCGGCGCCGTAGTACCACTGCAGGTCATCCACCTCCCAGCCGGACCCGAACGGCATGCCGGTGAAGTAGCTCTCGTCGCCGACCAGATCGCCCTCGACGCGCCGCACGCCAGCAGCAAAGATCTTGTCGGCCAGTTCGTCGATGGCGCGGTAGTAATCGCCGTTGTAAAAACGCGCGGCGAACGAGGGATCGCCGCGCCCGTAGATGACAAGATCGCCGCGCATTCGCCCTTGCGCGTCGGGACGCGCCGGAGCGTAAACGGAAGTGATGAAGCGAAAGTCCGGTCCGAGGCGGTCGAGCGCCGCGGCGACGGTGTAAAGCTTCATGTTGGAAGCCGGTTGCATCAGCTTGCCAGCGTTGAGTTCAAACAGCGTGCGCCCGGTGTCGAGCGAAACGATCTTGGCCGCAAACTGCGCGGGCGCAAGCTCCGGCTGGTTGACGACCTGCTCGATCGCTGCGCGCAGCTCTTCGACGGTGCGCGTCGTCGTCGGAGCGAAAGGCAGCGCCGAAGGCTGCGGCGGGCGCGCCGTCGGTTGCGGCGCAGCGGGCGCAGGCGAGGTCGTCGCCGGCGGGCGCGGCGGCGTCTGGGCCGATGCCGTGCCGATGAAAAGCGCGAGCAGCAGCGCGAGCGCAATCGAACGTCTTACGCCGCGCTCAGGCGGTGCCGCGATCGGGTGAGCGGTCATCATTGCTGGTCCATCCGTATCGTGCAGCGGAATTGTGCGAACCGTGTGGGCCGCGCTCTTGGGTTCTTCGTCAGCGCGACGTTTCGATCGAACGGATGATCTCTTCGGGCGACGCCGTCGCTGTGCCGACCTTGCCGACGACAACGCCAGCGGCGTGATTAGCCAGCATCGCCGCTTCGAGCAATGATGCTCCGGCGGCAAGTCCGGCGCCGAGCGCGGCGATCACCGTGTCGCCGGCACCCGTCACGTCGTAGACTTCGCGCGCGACGGTCGGCACGCAAATCGGATTCGCTTCCTCTTCGAGCAAGATCATGCCGCGCTCGCCGCGCGTGACAAGCACGGCGCGACAGCCGAGACGCGACTGAATCGCGCGCGCCGCCTGCGCGATGCCCGCTTCCGAATCGTCGTCGCCGTTGGTCAAACGCAACGCTTCGTGGTGATTCGGCGTGACGAGCGTTGCCGGACGGTACGAGTCGAAGTTGCGAAACTTCGGATCGATCAACACCGGAACGCTTGCGTTGTGAGCAAGCGGAAGCACTTGACTCAACGTGCGCGGCGTCACCGCCCCTTTTTCGTAGTCGGAGACGATGAAGGCATCGGCGTGTCGCAGCGCCCGCTTCAGAAGTCCGATCAGTTGCTCTTCGATCTCGGCCGTAACCGGCGCGCGCAGTTCGCGGTCGGTGCGCACGACGAGTTGGCTATGTGCGATGATGCGCGTTTTGGTCGTCGTCGGGCGCGTCGCATCGACAACGAGCAGTTCATCGTTGGCACCTGCTTCGCGTAGCTCGGCTCGCACGCGC
>OGCI01002927.1_pt1 | contig 10266 bp, 17 predicted proteins | sample 1570021 | NCBI WGS metagenome assembly OGCI01 (sample SAMN06264664, study PRJEB24512) | hot springs metagenome | isolation source: Hot spring water | place: South Africa: Tshipise | collected 2015-06-21
ACTACAAAAGTAGATAGGAGAAAAAAGACAATGAATCATCTAGTAAGAAAATGGCAAAAAATTCTTGATTATGAGGGGCTTCCCCCAATTAAAGATTATTACAAGAAAGCCGCAACCGCAGTTTTGCTGGAAAATCAGGAACGTGATAACCAGCAGCAGCTCGCCATCTTGAAAGAAGATGCGCCAGCTAACGTAACAGCAGATATTGCTCGTTTTGATCCAATTTTGATCAAATTGGTTCGTCGTATGACTCCCAATAACATCGCTCACGATGTTTGCGGTTTCCAACCACTCAATCAACCAGTTGGTTTGATTTTTGCTCTTCGTGCCCGTTATGGTTCTGATAACTCAATGTCTGATAATGCCGAAGCACTTTTCAATGAAGCTGTTACAACTTGGTCTGGTGCAACTTCACCTGTTCATCCAACTGACGTTCTTGCTGGTACTGGTACTGGTATGAGCACAGCAGTCGGTGAAGGAGTTGTACCCAATAAAATGGGCATGACCATTGAAAAGATTACAGTGGAAGCAAAAACCAGAGCTTTGAGCGCTGAATATTCAGTTGAAATGGCTCAGGATTTGAAATCTCTCCATAATCTTGATGCTGAAACAGAATTGGTAAATATTCTGTCTCAACAAATTCTTGCTGAACAGAATCGTGAAATTGTCCGTACTATCTATTACATTGCTGAAGCTGGTGCACAGGTTGGCACTACAACCGCTGGTGTTTTTGACCTAGATACCGATTCTGATGGCCGTTGGTCAGTTGAGCGGTTTAAAGGGTTGCTTTATCAGGCTGAACGTGAATCCAACGCAATTGCAAAAAGAACCCGTATGGGCAAAGGCAATATTATCATCTGTTCTTCTGACGTTGCTTCTGCTCTGGCAATGGCTGGACAGTTGGATTACGCTCCTGCAATGTCTACTGATCTAGAAGTTGATGATACTGGCAATACTTTTGCTGGTGTTTTGAATAAGAGAATTAAGGTCTATATTGACCCCTATTTCTATTCTCCATCAGTAGAAGACGTCATGGCTGTTGGTTTCAAAGGTTCAGTTCCATATAATGCTGGTTTATTCTTCTGTCCATATGTACCACTAACCATGTACCGTACAGTAGATCCAAATACATTCCAACCAAAAATTGCTTTCAAGACTCGTTATGGTCTCGTCAGCAATCCATTCAACAATACAAATGGTGCACTAACTCAAGGGTCAAATCGTTATTACAGACTTGTTAAAATTAAGAATATTCTGTAATTTAATGAAAACAAACAACTTAGGGGAAGGTAATGCCTTCCCCTAATTTTTTTATAAATAGTAATGTACGAAAGGAGCAACATCTGTGCTTTATTCTCAAGACGATATCAACAAATTTGTTTTTGCTACAATTTCTGAAGTTTCAAAAGACTATTATAATCTAGAATTGTCATTAACTAATCTGGCATCAATTTTGAAATTTATTCCTTTTACTAAAGTATTTGAAATAGAAAAAATCAATAAATTTATGGAAGAGTGGTTTGAAAATGAAATTACAGATCACAGAAAATATGTGGATCGCTTTAGTCTCAGTTTTCTAGTACCAAATCCATTATTTGAATTTTATTCAACCGGAAAAATTCAAACCCGTGATTGGGATGAAGAATTGTCCGATGATCCCGAAAAAGATTACAAATCCTTTGGCCCCTATATTATATTTGATGTCAATAACAGCAAACTCAGAGAAGAAAAAAACGATTATCTTGATTACCTTGAATACACAAGAGATGAAGGAAGATGGGATGATGAATATAATCCAAAATGGTATAGAAAACATACTCTATATCCAATTTTGGATGGATTGGAAGATAAAATCACTGATTTTATTAACAAATTAGAATCAAAAAGAACACAATTCTATAATGAATATATGAATCTGAAAAAACAAATTACTGAAAAAAAATCTTTCAAAATGTTTAAAGAAGCCATAGAAATTGAACGCGGGAGCAAAGAAGTTATCGCCAAAGTTACAGGAAAAGAATCTGAAATTTTTACAAAAATTGGCAAGAAATTATTGGAAATTGAAGAAGCCGAACGCCGACTCAAAGAACTGAAAGAAGAAGTCAAAGATAACATCCGCAACGAAAAAATTGTGGATATTTTTGATCAAGCTGAAGATAAACTGAAAACCAGAAAAATTCAGACTCTCAGTTTGATTTTGACAATTTCCAAAGATCCGGCTCCTAGAAAGAATGTGGCTTATAAACAGGTATTGGATGAATTACTTGAAATGTTTCCAGAATTAGTTGAAAAATATAATGAACTTGTTGAAAAATATACTACTATTACTCAACTTGAGCCCACCGTTAAAGCCACACCATTTTTCAACGAGGCCGAAGAAAATACTGGTATTTTTGCAAAAATCAAAAATTGGTTTGTAAGAGTATTTGATAATTGGTTGAAAAAATACGATATGAAATTGAATCGTCTTCGGAAAAAAGTGGAGAGTCTAAATCAAAGATGACCGTGGGTAGGTGGGGGGGTGGGAATGGATGGTACTCCCGGCAGGACTTGAACCTGCAACCACCTGCTTAGAAGGCAGGTGCTCTATCCACATTGAGCTACGGGAGCATGTTTTTATAATATTTATACAAAATTCAATAGCCCCCACTCTGAGTGGGGGCTATTTTTTTGTTTTTTCTTCAGGGTCGGGAGGAGCTAGCTCTCCTCCCTCCCCGCAACGCCATCATTGGCGTTGGTAAACGTGCCAGAACGTGTGCTAGTATTCTGGCTAGCGCAACAGGGAGCGCTTTATTGCGCTACAGCAGCCTAGAACCGTTTTTTGTTCTAGCCGCTACCGTTTACATTTTCAGTATAGCACGTTCAGCTGAGATGTCAAGCCCTAAGACATTAAAGTTCTTTAATGATTCAATCTTGAAAAAATTATTGAGTTAGCGCCTCCGCCTCATCTATATTAGAATCATCAATGCAAGACCGAAAATTTCATAGACTTATAAAATATCTTAAGAAAAAGAATGTAAATGTATTAATAGAAACAAACTCTTTCTGCCAAGACGGGAGTCCAGATGCTACAGTCATTCTTGATGAAAGAGTAATTATTTTAGAACTTCCAGAAAAAACGAAACTTAAAAAGAAACGTTTCATTGAGAGATGCATACATCTATTAATTCATGAATTTGGACATTTGCTTCTATACAAAGACGACTACTATCATAGTGAATATGATGCGTGGTACGTTCCAACAAAACATGAAATCTTCAAATATGCAAATCCTCGCACATATTACAGAGACAGAGACTTCTACTTATCATTCTATGGTGAATTTGCCCAACAGCCCGCGTTTCCAGAAGCTGAGTATATGATAGAGAAGAAGACGAGAAGAAAAACTTCTTCAAAATCAAAGAGTTAGCAACATTAAGAAGGTTTAACAAAAAAGTTCTTGACTTTGGATTTCATTCTTGCTATTCTGAAAATGTAAGGACGAGGGACGAACGGCAGAGAGAGCCAGAAACCCTCAAAAATCTCAGAAGGAGAATACATTATGGAAACCACGATGAACGAGATGATGACTGCCGCTCCGGTGGCAAAAGAGAAGAAGGCCCCCCGTCGTCGCACGAAGGTTGCGGCTGAGGAAGCTGTTGTTGTCACGGAGCCAGCCGCTGCTCCGGCAGTGGAAGAAGTTCCGATTCCCGCCGCCGAAATTCCGGCTCCCGCCCCCAAGAAGGGCCGGGGTCGTCCCGCCTTTGACCGCTCCCTCATGATGAAAGAAACGATTGAGGCACTCCGCAAGGAGTTCCCCAATCAGGCGATTTTCTCCCGTTCCGACCTCATGCAGCTCACGCTGCCAGTGAGCTATGTGCTGAATTTTGTGAAGGTTGGAGCCACGAAGGTTCGTGGTCTCTATGTGATCCCCGCACAGTATCGCAATCTCTGGGCAGGTTATGCCCAGATGCTCCAGAAGGAGCTGAAGGAAATCTACAACCACTAGTATCTCCCAATTACAGAAGGGAGGGAGGCCGTTCGGCCTTCCTCCCCTTTTTATTTTTATAAAATTTCAACTTTTCATAAGAACTGCTTATGAAGCGCTAGAATGGCCTATAAGCGTTCGGCAAAACGCCCCTAGGCAGACCCCTACCAACCCCTCTCCGGCTCGTTATAGGCTATTCTAGAGCGTTCTGGGCACCCTTCTTGCATCTCTGCTCTCCGTTTCGTTACCAATATACCCCACTTCCCCATAGAGATTGAATATTTGAAAATTTTCAAAAAAGGCTTGACAACAGGAATCGTTCGTGTTATCATAAAAATATGAAGACCACATCAATGCCCAAGATTGAGTATCATCCCCAGAACGATTGGGAAGAAAGAATTTTGTCTTTAATTTGCAACAAAAACGGGCAACTGAAGCGCTCCAAGCCCGCAGCTTGGTCGCGGCAGTGGCGCACCAATCCTGATATTGGTGCGGCCTATTACGTTTGGCGCAATGTCGCTTTCTACGCTTCTCCGCACGCAGAGCATTGGTGTATGCCAGTGTTGTGTGATCTTTACATTCAGCTTCCTTACGATGCGTGTAGAGCGTATTGCAAAGAAGTTCTTGATCCGCTCGTGGATCGGATCATGGACAGCATTCCGAAGTCCAAATGGCACGGTGTTAGCCGTTGGGCAAAAGCCCTAGGAGCATTCTAAATGTTTAAGTATAGAATCATGGAGACCTTGCGGGGAGTGGCAATCGCTACTCCCCGCTGCGCGGGCGTGAAGGTGGCCGCTTGCGTTGTTCATAAAAATCGGATCATTTCATTCGGGGTTGCTCACTACAAGAGCAACCCTTTTCAATTGAAATTTGCAAAAAATCCAGAAGCAATTTTTTTCCATGCAGAAACGGCTGCTATCAAGAACGCTCTGGGAGAAGTAACCGTTGACGTTCTCCGGCGCAGCTACCTTTATGTGTGTCGCGTTCGCAGTTTTTCATCAAATTTCCCGAACGTTTGGGTTTATGGGAACGCAAAGCCGTGCCAAGGCTGCATGAAGGCTATCCTTGAATTTCAAATCAAGGATGTCTACTACACCGTAGATGAATTGCACGCAGAAAGCCTATTTAAAAATGAACAATATGAAGCAACATTATATTAAAAGGAAAAATAATAAAAATGATCTTTTCGCTATCTGATAACCTATCAGTTTTACCAATTGACGTAGAAAAAATAACAATATTTTCATCAACACAAAAAGAAGAAACATTTTCTCGTCAAGAATTTTTTAATAAATTTCATTATTATTCGTTTTCTGTCAACACCCATCAACCCAAATCAAATATTTTAAACTATTATGAAAATTTCTATTTAGCATTGCATAATTTGTCGCATGATAACTTGGGCTGCTTTTTTAAAAGTAATAATGAATTAAATATTTTCATTCCATTAGATGTAATTTTTTCATCATCTTTAAATTATTTGAATCGTGACTTTTTTAGTATTTCTTCTTTCTTTTCTTCTGTAGATTATCCTCATTTTGACCATATCCTTGTTGAAACTAACAAACAAACTGCTTGTAAAATTCATTTTATGCTTCCTTTATTGGGAGCAATTTCTACTTTTGATTTGTCGGTAACTTCCTTAGAAGACATCAAAAAATCTTTGAATATGTTTATTAATGATTTGACCATCTCCGGAAATAATGAAATAGTACAAGAAAGATATTTTAAATATTCTAATTTTTTCCGTTTTTATTCAATTTTTGTAAATAATATTAGAACAAAACTACTTGGGAGCTATAATATACATGGAAACGAACCATTAAAATTTATGAATATTAATGATGAAAATATTATATTTCATCATTCCGATTTTGATGGATCGTTCAATTTGTTTTCTATTGTAAAACAAAAAATTCTGATTGTTCAAGAATATGCTCACGGTGAATGGTTTATTTTTCATAATGAATATCAACACAACAAACAAGAAGCAGAAAAAATTTATGGAGCACTCCGTGCTTATTATTCACGGAAAAATTTTGTGAAATTTTTAACTGAAATTTATGGAACAACTGAGGTTATTCCATTCAATTTATTTGAAGACATCAATCTCATTTCAATGGATGATATCCTAAATGAAATAAGCAAAGGAGATAATATCTAATGAATTTTCAAAAAACACCAAATTTGTTGCAAAATTTTTTTGATACCAAGAAAGTCTTCGTTTTTGATACATTTAAGAAGAAAATAGAAGAAATTACACAAGAGGAATTTTTCAAATTACGTTCAATCAGAACTAAAATTTCAAAAATTAACACAAAACAATATTTCTTTTTATAACATCAATACTGCATTACGAAACTTAACCTATCATAAAAATTCATGTGTTTTTGAAACAGACAATGAAATCAGAATCTTTATTCCTCTTTCTATTCTTTTCACCAAACCATTTTATTATGTCGGTGGTGATTTTTTTGAAGCGCGTCCAACTATCTCCGAAAAATCACTATTGATTCCAGATATTGATATGCCAATTGATTTTTGTTTAGAAAGAAAAACAGATAATCAAACAGTCAAAGTTTATACAACATTTCCACATTTTGGGTCTTCAATTATTACAGATATTACAACAAAAACAAAAGAAAAAGCTAAGGACAAACTTAAATCTGTTTTTTCTTCAATTTACACCCGGCTGGCAGACAAAGATTACCCACCAATGTATTTTCTCAGATATTACAAAATTTTTGAAGATCAAGAGCATACCCCATTAGTCGGAATCTATTCCCCTTTCAATCACGATCCGTTGCATTTTGTTGATATTTCTGCACCAAACAGCATCATGAATTATTGCTATGAATCTTTAGGCCGGACAAATTTAGTATCTTTGTTGTCGTCTAATATTGTTATTACACAAGAATATGCACATGGACCGTGGACAATTTGGTATGATGAAGAAAAACAGCAAGAATCTTGTGATATCATTCTTTCTGTTTTGAGAGAAAAATTCTCAAACCCAAATTTCATAAAATTTCTGAAAAATCTTTACTCTACGGAAGTTGTACCGTATAATCTATTTAAGGACGTTTTTACAGTGTCGTTCAAAGAACTACTTTACAATCTGAATGGAGACATCAATGAAGGTAATCTTTTCTAACAGAATGATTCAATTTTCTCCAAATACAAGAAAAAATGTACTTGAATTTGGAAAAATCAATACTTATCTTTCAAGAAAAACCCAAAATCAAGCAGTTTCCGTTCCCAGCTCCAGAACGTTTCGCCGTGATCCATTGTCCCATACCGAAGATGCTGCCAAATATGTATCATTTCATGAAGAAGAATACATTTGAAAAAATATGAATTTTGATATTTTCGTTGAATATATAGTATATATTTCTGATTTTTGTATTCAACTTCAGCAAATTTTGGTTCCGCACTTTTTAAAAATTCAATCTGAATTTCATCTGATGTGGGAAGTTTGACGCTAAATAGTTTTTTGTTAAAATATGTATAGTAATATCGGACCTGTTTTTCAACTGGTTTGTACACAAGGTTATTTATCCCGGAGTCGTCTAATGGTAGGATGCTCTCATAAGGCAGTGGTTTTAGTTCAACTCCAAACTCCGGGACCAAAAGAAGAGGTTGAACCATGAAATATCTGTTTTTATTTTTTCTGTTTTGTCAATTATTGTTTTCTGCTGATTTCTATGGGTATGGTATTATTTCTCACTTGGCTTATGGTGAATACTGGCGCACTACATTAATTATTACAAATAAATCAAAAACACAACCATCATTAACAAGTATTGATTTTTTTGAATCAAATGGAAATATGGCGAATTTAACATTTCGTGATGATGCTGGAAATGTGTATACCGCCAATAATAATCTTGGTGTGCGTCTCCCACCACTTGCTTCTATCAGATTGGAAACAATTAACTTACCACCACAAACTAAAACAGGTTGGGCACAATTTTATTCGGTAGAAGGTGAAGCTGATGTTTTTGTGGTTTTTCGTGCAACATTTCCGCCAGCAATGAATCGCTCCGATTTTGAAGCTGTTGTATTTTCTGAAGTTGGATATGAACATGAAATTTTGATTCCATTTAACAATAAAAATGGATTTGAAACCGCAGTTGCTTTAGTGAATTTTGGTGATATGCCAACTAATTTAGAAATCAAGATTATAGATGAGACAGGTACAATTATTGGAACATATAATGAAACTTTAGCTGCACAGAATCAAACGGCATTTCAAACAGCTTCCCGGTGGCCGTTATCAAGAGAAAAAAGCGGTTCTATTTATATTTTTGGATCACATAGTGCTTTTACTGGCCTAACCCTCCTTTTTAATCCATCTCTTTCAATGACATCTTCAACCGTATTATCTGTAAAAAGATAAATACATAATGAGCCATGGAAAAAAAATTCACTTCTACAGAATTAGAGTCTATTCTTAAGGAATTATATTCCTTTTTTTCACCAAAAAATCTTGAAAAAGAAATCACAAATTTGTTGAAAAAACCTCAGTATCGGATCAACCCAGTTATTGAGGAATTTGAAGTTATTGCATCTATAGATATCAAAAGAACGCGCAAGAGGGTTAGACGGTAATGAAAATTCTACACGAAGAGTTATTATCATCATATCTTTTTTTCGGTTGGATAGATCCTAAAGGTAAATTAATTTTACCAACAATAGAAGATAAAAACTCATCATATATCATTTTACACGCCGATCTTTTAGACGGAAACATCAATGATCTATTCAAACAGGGATATATCCGGTTTTTAATTGAAAAGAAAAATCCCAAACAAATTACATATTTCACAAAAAATCTTGAAAAGGTTAACCTTATTTCTTTTCTTTCTGGTATGAAAGAAATTGAAAATTTAATTACAACTAATAAAGTAAACCCAAAAGTATTTCCTAATCCTGTTCCTTTACCAGAAAATCATGTTTTTGAATACGAGAAAAACAACAAATTTCATGAAATTTCAGCAAAAACACCAAATGATTTGAAACGAAAAATAGAAGCTGAAAAAATTAAATTAACTGAATCAAATTATACTGGATGGAAATTGTTCAATTACATTGGTTGGGCAGATCAAACAGGACAAGTGATTTTTGATTGGAACAACAATTTTGAAGGTCATTCTGGAATGATTAATTATCTTGGAAGTACAGTGTTGAAAGATCGTAACCTTAATAAAGGAAATGCAAGACAAAAAGGATATACCAGATTAGTCTTGGCTGATGATAGATTAATGCTAAATGCATGGTTTGAGTATATTCAAGAAATAGGAAAAGAAAACTGGTTAAAATTGGTTTCAAATATTATCAAAAATACAGAAGCTGAAATAATCAAAAACGAAAAATTGAGCCTTCCACAAAGAATTGTAATAGACATAAGCGGATATGATAAGAAAAATGAAAATGAAGCAAAAAAATACGAAATTGATGCTCCATTTGATTCTAATTTCATCAGAAAATATAAAGCACAATTAAATCAGATAAACGAATATTTTGAAATGTTCTAGCGATTCCTTGCGAGGCGATTTGGTGCGGGCGGAGTTTAATAATTTCTTTACCTGAATACAGTAACTTTCCACTTGAAGGTTGTAGCAAACCTGTCATTAAGTTAAACAGTGTTGTTTTGCCAGCTCCATTAGGACCAATTAAACCAAAAATTTCATTTTTATTAACAGCAAAAGAAACGTTGTTGACGGCAACTAAACCACCAAAACGCCGCGTTAGCTGCTGTGCTTCTAAAATAGTAATTATCTCATTCATTACTTTATTCCTCGCCCCACTCTCCGAAAGGGGCTTTGTCCACCCTTTGCTTTTCGTCCCTTGAATAATTCTGGCGTGACTAAGCCTTGAGGAAAAAATATTGTCCCTAGGACAATCAGCAAGCCGAATATAATTAAACGACTGTCCCGGAGAAATTGTGCCAGTGCAAGTGGTAATCCAGGGGTATCGGCGATCGCTCTTAAGACTTCGGGAAGTGCTGTGAATACCATACCGCCCAACACAGGTCCAATAAAGCTTCTCGAACCACCAATCAAAACGAACGTTAAGTAGATAATACTCGCATCAAACGTTCCCTGACGTGCATTCCAAGTATTGAGAAAATGCGCGCTAACTGCACCTACCATTCCTGCTAGAATTGCGCCGAGAGTAAATGCTAGCACTTTGTAGTAAGTCGGGTTTATTGCCATTGCATCAGCGGCGAGTTCATCTTCACGAATCGCAGCGAAAGCCCTGCCAATGCGAATCTTTTCTAAACGATAGAGAAAAAA
>OGCI01002930.1_pt1 | contig 10253 bp, 8 predicted proteins | sample 1570021 | NCBI WGS metagenome assembly OGCI01 (sample SAMN06264664, study PRJEB24512) | hot springs metagenome | isolation source: Hot spring water | place: South Africa: Tshipise | collected 2015-06-21
GATCGCATGTTGTGGCAGGTCCTGGTGCGACCCGGGCGTAAGATGCGAACCGGGGAACGCATCTTCTTCGATCACGGTCTGGAGGCCGAAATCGTTCACTGGGGTCAGTTCGGAGAGCGCACCGTGCGCTTTCATTGCGAGGGCGACCTGTTTGCAACGCTCGATCAGATCGGACACGTGCCTCTGCCGCCCTACATCCGGCGAACCGACCGCCCGGAAGACCGCGAGCGCTACCAGACCGTTTACGCCGAGCGCGTCGGCTCGGTGGCCGCCCCCACCGCAGGTCTGCACTTCACGCCCGAGATCCTGGAGCGCTGTCAGGCCGCCGGCGCCCAGATCGCGCGGATCACCTTGCACGTGGGCTTGGGAACCTTTCAGCCCGTGCGCGCCGATCCCATCGAACAGCAGCGACTGCACGCGGAGTTCTTCGAAATCCGCGAGGAGGAAGCCGCCCGCATGCGTGCTGCGCAAAGGCTGGTGGCCGTGGGGACCACCAGCGTGCGGGCCATTGAAAGCGCGGCTCACGGCCAGGGCCTGACAGCGGTGCGGGGCGAAACCGACCTGTTCATCTACCCAGGCTTCGAGTTTCGCGCCACCGGTGCTTTGCTGACCAACTTCCACCTGCCCCGCAGTAGCCTGCTCATGCTGGTGTGCGCCTTCGCCGGACGCGAACTGACCCTCGCCGCCTACCGGCACGCGGTTCAGGCGCGCTATCGCTTCTATTCCTACGGCGACTGCATGCTGATCGTGTAAGCACTGCTTCCAGCGCGGCTGAGCAGGAGGCGCTCCCGACGGTCCACCACAGGGCTAGCTGCCGCACGTTCCCACTGCGACGCCGTGCACGAGGGCCGTCACGCTCAGGGCAAGCGTCCATCACGCCCAGTGAATCGCGCCTCATGAGATACGGTTGACACAGCATTGCTGTCCTCTCACTCGGGTCCGCCACGGCCGGTGTAGCTGTGCTGTTGTGTGTCAAGATAGCTCCTTGTGCCCTGCCGGAGCGATGCCAGGGCCGTCGCCGCTCAGGGTGCCGGAGGGAACCCTCCTGCGGGAGTTCTGCGAGCGGCGCCGCTGGAAAAGGCCCCCCGGCAGCCTCGCATCGTGGCACGCGGACCGCCTGCCGCGGCAGCACCTCGGCGCTGGCCAGCCTCTGCCGGTTGCCCAGAAGAGCAGCCCGGCGGTTAAGGGTTTTCCGATTTGCCAGGGAGCAGGTGCCAGAGCATACAGAGAGCCAGAACGTCAATTTGCTGACCGGAGCGACGTCCATGGCACGTTAAAGATCATGCGGGACCTAAACTGAGCATGCCTGACCGACGGGCCAACCCGTTAGAACGCGTATTCCGAGACCACTATGAGCCGTTGTGCCGCTGGCCGTGCCGCATGGTGGGTGACGTCGGTGACACCGTGGATTTGGTGCAAGAAGCGTTTTCCGCCTCTGGCGCGTGGGGCCGAAGCGTATAGAGGGCCCCGGCGCGGTGGGCTATCTCTACCGTCTGGCCCACAACCTGGCCATGGACTGGCCGCGCAAGCGGGCCGATCGCGAGCGGTACCTTCAGCACCTCCAGCGGAATTGAATCGTTCCCTTCCCGCTCACACCCGAGCAGCGGCTGTTACAGGGAGAGCGCAAACGCTTGCTGAAAGCTGCTGTGGAGAAACTCAATGACCGGAAAAGGATGTGCCTGGAACTGCGGGCCTGCGGTCTCAGCTATGAAGAAATCGCCGCGGCAATCGAGGGCAACCCCGACTCGGTGGGGCCCACGCTGACCCGCGCGCTGAGAAAATTTCGCTGTGCGTATGAGCGGCTGGAGCGGCAACGCCCGGTGAGGAGAACCGATACGAACACCAAGTGCTGCGGAGCTGCTGGCCTATTCGGACCGGCGTCTGCAAGGGGAAGACCGCGCCGCCATAGAAGATCAGCTTGCGCGCTCCTGGGAGCTTCGGGTCCGATTGGAGGAGATCCGGCGCGACATAGAGACTTACGTGCGGGCGACGCGGGAGGATCCCGAGCCGGAATTCCCGGACGCAGACAACGTCTGGTCTGCCCTGCGTGCGAAGCTGGAGACTAACAACCAGCGCACGATTTTCAAACGCCCCGCGAGGTTTTGCTGGCGAGCGATGGCCGCCGGCGTGCCCTGGCGGCCGGCTTGATTACCTGACTTCGGCTCAGTTTCCCGCCGGCGATTTCCGTCGATGTGATCCTGGAGCGCGCCCGGACTGCCGAACAGCAACGCCTAGAAGGCGTAATTTAGCCGCTACTATATGAACGATTTCGCGCCAGCAAGCTGAGGCCCAACTCCCGAGCCACGGTAGTCCAATGGGAGCTGTGGAGTGATCCAGGCGCGGGGCAACGCAAACAACGCTTAGGACCGCAGGACAGAACAACTCCGGCCACCGGGGCGAGCACTCCGGCCCCACCGGCGATCGAGCTTTTCAACGAGCTGTCGCAAATCTCGATGAGCGACGGCCTTGACTCTCTGCGGTTCTTGGCGCCGGAGGGCTATCTGCGCTGGCTGGAGCGTGCGCAGGCCTCCCCTCCCCAGGTCAGCCGCTTCACAGATGCCGAAGGCCGCCAGGCTTACGTGCTGAGTGTAGAGCTGGAACCCAATCCGCAGGAGCCGGCCATCTTACGCTCGCACTATGTCGTGCGCGCCGGCGATTGGCTGCCAGTCGAGCAGCGTCTGGACGTGAAAGCGTCCGAGGGCGTCGTCTCCTACGAAATCGCCCGAGTCGGGTTCCGCGTTCTCAGCGCTAAGTCTCTGCCTTCCGACTTCTTCGCTCCTGATCCGCATGTCGCCACCCGGCGGATCCCACGCAGGGCACCGCACAGCACGCTGTCTGAGCCAGCTCCCATGCAGGTCCCGGTGGACGAGTTGGAGCAGGCGCGATCCCTTTTGCAAGCCCATCGGGATTCTCACGACCAAGGCCTGTGTACACGGGCCGCCCTGGAAGGCGAACGGTTCATCATGCGAACAATCGCGCGGTTAGAAAGCGGGTTAAGAAGCGAGCCTGGCGGTGCAGATCGCGAAGCCCTCCTGCTGAACGGGGCTACGCTGTTGGCGGCTCTTCGGGCCGACGCGGCGGCCGTGCGTCCTCTGCTGCAAGGCATTCCTGAGGAACGCCTTGCGCAACTGGATGCCTCATCGCAAGGCCTGTGGCGTCGCCTGCTGGCCGACCATCTGGCTGCCCTGTCCAGAAACGCCGCGGCTCTGCGCGAGGTTCTAGCCACCTTGCTCCGCAGCGACCCCGGGATCCCCCCTGAAGCGGAGGTGCCAGGCCCCTCGGGTTGGAGGGCGGCAACGTTAGAACTGCTGGAGGAGACGCAGGCTCTGAGCGGTGTGGAGCAGAGCGAGGCGGATCAGCCCGCCACTGATGTGCACGCTGTCCTCAGAAGGGCCGCGGAGCTTGCGCGTCGTGCGGATCTGCTCTTGAAGGGTGCCGATGAGTACCTTGCCGCCCTCAGGGAGATGCACGTGGCGGCGCAAAAGTCCCCCTAGGTGCGATCCTCGGCACCAGGGCATGGCGGCCGATGTCCGAAATCGGCCGCCTGAAACGTTATTAGCTATTGACTGCCATGGGATACCCTCAACAAGGTGTCCCTTGCAGCAGGAGGTTTCATGAAATGGGGATGGATTGCGTTCAGTCTGGCAGCGGCTCTCTGTTGCGGCCAGCTCAACCGGGGCACGCTCACCGGTCAGGTCAGCGATCAGTCGGGAGCCGTGATTCCCGGAGCAAGCGTCGAGATTGTTAACACGGGCACCCAGGCGGTCTATCGCACGGGTACCACCGGGAGCGGGCAATATTACATGCCCAACCTGCCCCCCGGCTCGTATTCGATGACTTTTGAGGCTCAAGGTTTCAAGCGATTGGTGCGGACGGGGATCCAGTTGCAGCCCACGCAGGTGCTGCGCGTCGACGTGGTTCTGGAAGTAGGCGCTCCCACCGAAACCGTCGCGGTGACCGCGGAGATCCCACGGATTCAAACCGAAACGCCCGAAGTTGCAACCACCATGCCGGGGCGCGACATCTTGAACCTGCCGTTCGTGGCCCCCAGCGACGTCGGCCGCGTGCCCGACGAGTTGCTACCCAAGGTCATGCCCGGCATGCAAGGCAACGGTTACCGCATGCGCATCAACGGAACCGGCGCTTTCAGTCGCGAAACGCTATTGGAAGGCGCCTCGGTATCTACTTACCTGGCGGGGCATTACACGGAAAGTTCGATTTCCATGGAAGCCCTCAGTGAAGTCAAGGTGCACACCGGCGGAGTTTCCGCCGAATTCGGCCGATCGCAAGGCGGCGTGGTGAATTACATCATGAAGTCGGGGACCAACGAGGTTCACGGATCCGCTATCTGGGTATGACCAACGAGGCTTTCAACGCCAATACCTTCGCCAACAACTTCCGCGGAATTAAGCGTCCCAGGGACAGGAAAACTACGATGGCGGCCAGCTTCGGCGGGCCGGTCTATCTGCCAGGTGCTTACAACGGCAGGAACAAGACCTTTTTCTATTTCACCTGGGAGCGTTATAACCGGGAAGATCGAACCCCGGGTTCGCCGATCACTTACCCGGTCCCCGAGTTTTACGAAGGAGACTTCAGCCGCCTGCTGGGTCCGTCAACGGGCCTGAAAGACGCCCTGGGGCGTGACGTCCACCAGGGCGCCATCTACGACCCGCTGACCTTCCGGCAGCTCCCCGACGGACGCTGGATCGGAGACATGTTTCCGAACAACCGCATCCCAGCCTCTCGCATCAGTAAGGTGGCGCAGAACCTTAACGCGATGGCGAAGAAGCACTATCTGCCGCAGGTTCGGGACGCCTCCGGCCTGTCGCCCCTACAAAACAACGCCTACGCTTTAAGCTCCAGCTTCCCGGTTGTCGAGCAGCACATGCCCTCCGTCAAGGTGGACCATAACTTCAACGAAAGCCACAAAGTGTCTGCGGTCTACAGCTACACTCTTCGCCCCCGGGAATTGATTGTCAGCGGCGGCATGTGGGATTTGAACGACCCGCACGGAGGGCCGCTTTCTCGTTCCCGGATTCAGCGCATCAAATCGCAACTGGCTCGCGTCTCTTACGACGCTATCATCACGCCCCACGTGCTGAACCACGTGAACGTCTTCTACAACCGCATGGCGAATCCGCTGCATAGTTATTGGTACAAGACCGACGGCGCCGCCGTCCTGGGAATCAGCGGCGTGCGTACGGACGGTTATCCCAGAGTGGAGTGGGGCAGCGGACCGTATGTCTCGCTGCGCAACGCCGGTTACCCCGAGAAAATGTTCGAGGTCTACATGGGCTACGGCGCTCGCGACACCATCAGTTTCGCCACCAGCCGTCACTTCGTCAAGCTGGGCGTGGATTTCAGAATCAACGCCGAAAATACGCGGCCCAGCCAGAATGTGCAGTTCAATTTCTCTCCCTTGGCCACCTCAATTCCGGGCGAGGTCTTCGCGGGCACGCGAACCGGATACTCTTTTGCCAGCTATCTGCTGGGCTTGGTGCAATCGGTGACCATGAACGACCCGGTGGGACCGGGCGAGCGGCGCCGCTACTACGCCTTGTTCATCCAGGACGACTTCAAGGTCAACAGCCGGCTCACCTTACAGATGGGCTTGCGCTGGGAGCATCAGCCGCCCTTCACGGAGGCGGCCAACCGCATCTCCAGTTGGGATCCCAACACCCGCGATCCTGCCACCGGGCTGCCGGGCGCTTATACGTTCGCCGGAACCTGTCCGGAGTGCACCGGGCGAAACTATTTCGGGACCAAGAATTGGAAGGAGTTCGGACCGCGCTTCGGAATCGCCTACCGGGTCAGTGACAAGTGGTCGCTGCGCGCCGCGTACTCCATCATGTACGAAGGCGATTTGCCCAACCATTACGGTTCGACGCCCCTGGGCAAGCAAACCACCGTTGCCTGGGGTGGGACTTACGCTTACTCCCCGGCCAGCGCGACGCCTTGGAAGCCCGTTTTCAACTGGGACAACGGTCTGCCCTCCGGCTACTACGTGCCGGCATCCTTTGACCGTTCCTGGGGCGATGCGAACGCACCGGGCATGATCCACCCCCGTTATGGTTTACGCCCTATGTGCCGCACTGGAACTTCAACCTCCAGCGCGAGCTGCCGGGCAGGTTCATGCTGGACGCGGGCTACATGGCCAACAAGGCGACCCGGCTGCGCAACGCCGAAATCGAGCGCCTGAATCAGCTTCCTGCCTCCGTGCTGTCCACGTACGGCACCCTGCTGACGCGCTCGGTCCGAAGTGCCGCGGATGCTGCGGCCTACGGCATTGCGTACCCTTATCCCGGCTTCTCAGGCACTGTGGCCAGCGCCCTGCGACCGTACCCGCAGGTCTACGGTTTGAGTACCGTCTCGGTCTACGGCGCGCCGAATGGTTTCTCGACCTATCACTCCCTGTAAATCAGGGTCAACCGCCAGTTCGAACGCGGATTGACGCTCTTCGCGAACTACGTATGGTCCAAGAACTTGTCGAATACGAATTCCTCCATGGTAGGCGACAACAGCAGCGCCATCTTGGACTATTACAACCTGAAACTTGAGAAAGCCGTAGCCGGCAGCGATGAGCCGCATGTGTTCAAGGCCTACGTTAGCTACGAGTTGCCCTTCGGTCGCGGCCAACGGTTGTTCGGTTCCAGCCCCAGGTGGCTGAGTGCGATCCTCTCAGGCTGGTCGGTGTCCGGCATCCTGAACTACTTCAGCGGCACACCGCTGGGCTTCTCAGCCACTTTCCCGCTTTCCAACGGCTGGAACGGGGCCACCAATCGACCCAACATCGCCCCCGGTCCGTTGAGGAACGCGAACTTCAAGAAGTCCCAGTTCAACTTCGCCAATCCGATGGCGCCGGAGAACACTTACTTAAATAAGGCGCTGTTCTCGGATCCCCGCCCGATGACTCTCGGCACTGCGGCGCCGCGGTACGCGCAAGCCCGGCGGGTGGGAACCATCAACGAGGACCTGACGCTGCAGAAGATCGTTCGCCTCGGCGAGAAGGTGCAGTGGCAACTCCGCGCCGAGGCATTCAATGCGTTCAACCGCTCCACGCTCGGCGCTCCGAACACCGCTGTCGAGAATTCGCTGTTCGGCCAGATCAGCTCGATCAGCGGCAACCGGAGCGTTCAATTAGTGACGCGCCTGGATTTCTAAGACAGGCACGGCGGGCTGCCGGCCTGCCCAATTCCGGAATTCGGTTGCAGGCCGCCGCCATCGCGGCCGCGGCTTACGCCCTGCCACCCTCAATCGCCAGGGCTGTTCGGCATGTTTCCCTCCTGCGGCCACCCGAGTCGTCCTCGCGTCCCAGCAGCTAGTTCTTCTCCGGCGCGGCCCGTACTCCGTACAGCTGCCTCGGCGCCCCCAATCAGCATGATTTCCGAAGCACGGCAAGAACGGAGGGGTACGTCGTGGCGCCGACACTCAGCGCTGCGGACCATCTGGTAACGGCAGATCAGAGCCCGACATGGCCGCCTCCGGCGGCTCCAACTCGGGCGAAGCCGTCGCGGGCGGCAGCTTGGATTCTCCATGTCGAGCGGAAACGGGAGCAGCCGACGGCGAGTTGGCTCCACGAAGAAGGCACCGTGGCTTCGAGGTGCTCGCCCGCTAAGAGTTCGCTCGCTACGGGGATTGGCGAGAAGCTCCCGGAGCGTCTGGATTCGACTGGCTTCCCCACAGCTTAAGCCCAATGATGAAACCGTCGGCTAGCCCGCCGGCGTGCGCAGCCTGCAAGGCGCCGGTGGTCACCGGCAGGGTGCGGTCCTGCACCTCCCCCGCGATGTAGACCGTGCCACCCGGCGAAACGGCGATTCCTCGTCCCACGTTGATCCCCAAACCGCCCAAATAGGTTGAGTAAACCAAGGCGCGCTCGGGCGGCGCTGCCAGATCGAGCACCGTGCAAAAGGCCTCCACACCACTGCGGTAAACCTTCTGGAAAGCCTCTTCGGTGACCGGGAAGTCGCTTGACAGGGTGTAGCCGGTGAGGTAAACCCTGCCCGCGGCATCAAGCGCCACATCGTATGCCACCTCGCCGCCGCTGCCCCCGAAGTACGTCGAATAGATCAGCCCTTGCAGACCGTCCCGTCGTGGATCCAGAACCGCGACGAAGACCTGTCCCGCGCGACGAGCAGTCGCCTGGAAGGCGCTCTCGGTCACCGGGAAATCCATCGAGAGCGTATATCCTGTGACGATCAGCCGGCCCTGGGCGTCGCGCACCATGCGGCGCGCCTCTTCGTTGCCCAGGCCGCCGAAATAAGTCGAGTAGACCAAGCCGTCGTACTCGGGCTTGTTCATATCCAGCACCGTAAGGAACACATCCCCGCCGCCCCGGTAAGCGGGTGTGAAAGCGTTCGGGCTGACGTGGTACATTTGCGAGAAGGTTGCGCTCGCAATGGCCGCCACCCCGCGTCCCAGCGCGGCCACCGCGCGTGCTTCATCGTTATACTCACCGCCGAGATAGCTCGAATACAAGAGAGCAGAGGCAGGATCGGGAGCATTGGGGTCCAACCAGGCGATGAAGGCATCCTGGTCGCCCCAGCGGCCTCGCTGGATAGGACGGCCTGCCAAAGGAAACTCCTCGGACCGAGTAACTCCCGCGACGTAGACGTAACCCTGCTCATCCACGTCAATCGCATAACCGGTCTCGGAAAGTTCCCCTCCCAAGTAAGTGGAGAATACAAGTCCCAGCGGGCCTGGGATCGAGGGACTGAGCTTCACGACGAACGCATCCTGGCCGGTGTCTCCCGCACGCTGAACCTGCGGCGCGTTGCCACCCAAGGGGAAGTCCGTTGACTGCGTCCAGCCGGTCAAGTACACGTTGCCGTCTTCGTCCACGGCCATGGCCGTGGGACTGTCGGCCCTGCTGCCGCCAAGGTAGGTGAAGTAGAGCAAGGAATCGAAGCTTTCGCGGCTGGGGTCTAGTTTGGCGACAAAAATGTCGCGAGCGCCGGCGGCTGCGGTTTGGACGCCGTCGGCGGTCGCCGCCAGGTCTCCGGCTCCGAGGTAGCCGGCCACATAGATCATCCCTTGCCTGTCCACCTTCACGCTCACGATGGCGTCGTTAGATCCGGTGCCCAGGTAGGTGGCGTAAGCGAGAACCGGATCAATCACCAGGGGCCGGTCCGGCCGGTAGGAGCCGACCTCCACGGCTGCCCGATCGCGGCTCAACAAACGGTAGCGGCAGTGGACCGTCTGTAGTCTTCCGCCATCCCACTGGTAGGCCGCCGGCCGCTTGTGGAGCAGGCGCCCCCCTCCGGCGGTGACCTCCAAATCACCTTCACGCGTCAATCGGAGGCTGTCGGCGCCGTGAAACCGAATCCGGATGCGACCCGGGTCCGCGCCGGGAGCGATCTGCAAATCGTACTCCAGCAGTTCGCCGGCCACGTAAAAAAGCGCGTCCACGCCCGGGTAAATTTCCCGATAGCGGACCGCCCGATAATGCGGCACACCTGTTGCCCACTTCTCGGGGCGATGGCCCAGCAGATAATTGCTGGTGGAAGCCAGCCGGCCTTCACCTTCGATCCGGGCCCAAGGGCTGCCGCCCTCAAACTGCAAGCCGACGGCCCGGGCTGCACCAGACGGCAGGATTCGAACCTCACCCGGGCGAACCTCGGCCCGATAGCTGCTGAGCCGCGCCATGAACCGAACTTCGGGATCCCACTGCCCGAGGTTCCGCTCGAAACGCGGCGCCAGCGCCGCGCGCCACGGCTCGGACTTGTGGGTAGGCGGTGCCGCGGCCAGGCAACCTGCTGTCATCAGCCAGACAGTAAGACGACCCAGGGAAGCCATAAGCACACGATTCAGAAACCGGGGCCCTCGGGCCCTCTGATCCAGTTTAGCGTTACGCCGCATGGCCGCGCGCTACAGCACGACGCGCTCATCGCCCTCGCGGCGCGTAAGCCGCTCGCGGTCCAGGTACTCAAGCAGCGGGATCGCGTACTTCCGCGAGACGCCCGTCCACTGCTTGAACTGAGCAACGCCGAAGCGCTCGCCCCTGTGGGATGCCACCAGAGAGCGCAGGCGGGTGATGGCGCTTTCGTGAACCACCAGGTCCTCGCTGAGACGTAGGAGCTTGCGGCCGCGAATCAGCATCTGAAGCAACTCTCGGGCGCGTGCCGACGGTACGCCGGTCTTGGTCAAAACTTCCGCCGGTGCGGGCGCTTGAAGACCGGCGCAGCGGAACGCTTCCTCGATGGCCGCGAGTGCCTCCTCTTCGTGCGGAGCAAGCACCACACGATGCGTCGCCAGAC